>Ga0207098_10427_pt2 | contig 12726 bp, 12 predicted proteins | sample Alteio_BWMinHeat_84_FD_153548 | JGI IMG/M metagenome (GOLD analysis project Ga0207098, IMG submission 153548) | Enriched cells from forest soil in Barre Woods Harvard Forest LTER site, Petersham, Massachusetts, United States -... | ecosystem: Environmental > Terrestrial > Soil > Temperate forest >...
GCCCGAGGTAATCGCGGAACCGTTGATCGAGACTGGGGAGAACGCAGTCATAGAAACCCGCGATGCGCTTGTTTGTCTCTGTTATAGCCGCGAGGTTATCGAGGAACTTGATGTGACTGCTGGAGGGAGCGAGGCTATGCTGTAGCGGTAAGCGAAGTTCCTGTGTCCTTTTCCCGAGGATGTCGGCATGCTGTGCGGCGTCCCAGATATGCGCTCCGAATACAAACTTGACTTCGGTTTCCGGCGTCGTTGGCACCCATGCCGCGAGCGTCTCCATGAGGCGCACTTCAATCCAACGGAACGTGGCAACATGCAGGCCACGCTCCTTCACGTTCAAATACATGTCTTCTCCATAGCCTCTTCGATGAGAGCCGCACTATCGTCTGGTGAGCCAAGGTCAACTAAATAGCAGCGCAGAGCGGATAGAAGGTTCACAACTATCAGAAACCTCAGCAGGTCGCGGCCGGGTGAGAGCCCCCACGACGGCAAGGTTTCACTGACTACCGCTCTTAATGTCGTCAGGTTGCCGAGACCGGGCCTGAACTCTCTAAACGCAGCGCATTCCGCGAATCCGTCCAGCAGAAACGCGTAGCGTAGTGGCAGCGGGCCACTCGTGGACACCGGATAGAGATCACCCACGCGCACCATTGTCCTCAGCACGCCATCCGCGCCAATCACAGGCATATGCCGGCCACCTTGTAACTGGGCGTCGAGCGGCCGCGCCAACGGACCGTCCCGCAACCCCGCCGACTTGGGAAACGCGAGTACCTCGCGGGTGGCGAGGCGTACAGCTGCTACATCGTCGCCCAGAAACGCATGGCCGCGCCGGGCAAAGGTCAGCGCCATGGTCGATTTGCCTCGGTGGCTTTCGCCAATGAGCAGTGCCCCCACCCCGGCAACACCGACCGACGCCGCATGAAGGAACAGCACACCGGGTTGTGCGCTCTGAACCACGCCAATGATGCAATCGGTGACGACTTCAAGGGGGGCCTCGTTCAGGTTAATCAGCAGGTTGGAGTCCTCACCGGCTGCAAGAGTAAGGCTGGAAGTCCCGGCACGGACAAAAAGCCGCCAACCCGCCACGCCGTCCAAAGTCTCCACATCGCATTGAAGATGCCGCAGCATTCGAAAGGGCGTAAGGGACGCATCGATCGTTGCGCGAACACATGCTCCCTGAAATGACAGCCACAAGAGGGAAACATCGTGGAAATAGCCGACCGTACAACGAATGCTAGCCAAACCCAACGGCAGTTGGTTAAGGCGACAGTCACCGTAATGCGCCTCAAGAGTGTCTAAGAGAGGCTGATAGTCGGAAACAACCTCAAGGCATGCATCGCCGATTCGAAACCACGCGATTCTTGCAGATTGTTGTACCTGCCCAGCTGCCTCACCCACCAACGATTGCGCACTCTTCCACCAGTCTTTGGCAAGTGAAGCCACCACCACGCTAAGTGCCCCAGGTCTAGACAACTGCAGGAGAAGCGGCCGACGCAGATCGCAACTCGTTCTCCTGACGTAAGATCTCATCGATTTCGCGTTCAGTAAAGCCCGCCAGGCGCCGGTCCTCAACGTTTGCTAATACTTCCAGATGCTCGAACCCCGTCAGGTTAACTCCCACCGCGTTCACCTCGCCGGACGCAGGCTCGAAGGCTTTTGTAACACTCCTGAGAAAACTCATCCCAGACACCAGTTTCAACAACACCGTAGGATCCTGCTTTGCCATCTGTTTAAACCAAGTATTGGCGAAGCGCACATGCTGAATCTCATCCGCCAGGATGCCTTCCAGCAACTCCGCGGTGTCGACATCGCCCGCGTTCCGCCACATCTTGGTAAGCTGCCGCAAGAGATCGATTTCACCGCCCTCGAATGTGCGGTTCTGCAAGGCTAGGCGAGCCCAGATGGAATCCATCGCGCAAGTGATGCTCCATTCGTAATTCATTACCGGGAACTCACCTTTAAAACCGCCCAGTTTCCGCAGCATCCCATACAGCAACCGCGCGTGGCGGCTCTCGTCCCAGCACTGGCGGGCCAGGCACATCCGTAATTCCCACGGGATGTCTGGAAAGTCGGCCAATGACTGCGCCGCCATCTCGATACTCTGCATTTCGTTGTGCATGTGCTTGTGAAGCCGTTGGCGCCGAGCGGCCTCGGACATGTCCGCATAGTCAGCCAAATCGGTTGCATTGTGGACAACCTTGAAACACGGTTCACGAGCCGGATCTTCCCGCAGAGTTACCCCTTTTATGACCTTTGTTGGATACGGCTTCACTGCGTCAATACCCTCTGTGCAATTCGAAGGAGCATCATTACCCCGTGGACCACGGTGGCGTCTATCCCACCACCGTGGTTTCTCAACAAAACGAAATCGCTACGGGCATCCCACAGAACAAGGATTCCACCAGCACGAAGCAACACTAATCTCAGCCGCTGTCATCTGAAAAACCTTCAGCAACTCTTCTTCATCCAGTATTCTGACAGCGGGCCGTTCGTAAACCAGCCTTTTCTCCAGCTTTCTTTCCATCTTGTCTCCTTCCTTCCCCGGTCAACTGGGTCAACTGCCGACCGCGTCGCTGACACAGAGAGAAATGAGGTCCATCGTTTGTAGTTGCACCAGCATATCGCAGACGTCCTGTTGCGCAACATCAATCGTGACATCAGCAAACGTCGCACACAGACTATGCACCAACTCTTCTTCGGTCATGGGCGCTGACAACGCAGTCCAGAGATGAGCAGCGGTGCGGTTGAGCATAATGAAGTCACCACTCTTGGGATAGTAAAGAACTGCACCATCTTCAAGCGGGGCCAACTCTAAGCCCGATACCGCGACAAACGCTCTTTTTGTCATATGTGACCTCAAGTACGCGCACACGGGATCCAATAGACGCATACTACATGCCCGACTAAATGCTGCGTGTTTCCCCGGTATGCATTAACAGCGCTCTCCATATCGCTATTCACGATAGGTTTGGCGGGTGTATCTCGCATAACTTACACTGCCTTCAATTTGCATTTCAAGCAATTTTACGCACGATTGCACAATCTCAATTAGGCTAAAAGACACGATCGCGGGTTTTGGACGTCGCCGCGATCCCGTCTCATGAATGGTGACTGGCTGACCGGTGCGTTGCAGTATCGTTTGCCAGTGTCGTTGGAGAACTGGGGACGACTGGTGGGTTTGACGATTCCACTCCGCGATCCCGGCGGAGAAACCGGTTTACCGAACCTATGACTCGCCGTGAGCTTACCAAGCCGCCCATCACCGCGCGCGTTGCACGACCGCCGAGTGCGAAAGCCCGATCCGCGAGAAGCCGCCCTTCCGGGTACAACCATACTAGAGGGTTCTTGGGGTAGTTCGTGGAAGCGTCCATGAAGGTGCACTGTTTTTCCTCATGAAAGACGCGTACGGCCTCGATCTCGAGGAGGACGCCTGGCGAGAAGCGGGCGAAACTTTCTTCGTACGCCGTCTTGAGATTGAACAGCCCCCCGCCTGCGGTCACATCGCACTTCATTGCTACCGTAGTGCCTCCCGCCTCGAGTGATAGGAGCCGCAGTCGACCTGCGGCAGCATAGGCCGCGCATACCTGCCGAAACCAGTTGGCGGCAGCAGGCTTGCACAGCATCGCCGTTCCGGCACGGCCCTTCCAGCCGGACGCCTCTAGCACCAGGAACTTCTCAACGGCATCGGGGCTGGTCGTGCGGTCCACCAGCCGTAGCGACTGCCCGAGCAGGCGATCGAGATGACTGCGCTGACTCCTGACGTGCTTGCGTCGACTGCCGTGCAGGGTTTCATCGAGATAATTATTCTCGGCACGCCGCCACACCACCGGGGAACGAACTGTTTCAGCGCTTCCACAGGGGAACATCCGATCCCGCAGCGCGCGATGAATCGCAACCGCGACGGGTCCATCGACTGGAACTCGGGGGACGAGGAGGATCTTGCGGAGCACAGACTGTCTTGACAGAAAGTCGAACGCGAGCTCAAGCGCAGGTTCGGCGTGTCCGGCAATCACGAGCGGAGTTCCAAGGACGTTCGGAACAGACCAAATCGGCAGCGGAAACCCTCGCCATTGCAATTGGCGCCGGTACATGGGCAGCAAAGCTACCATGTCGGTTCCCGACTGCACGGTGAGAAGAGTAATCTCTCCGCCGTAGTCGTGGCGGGCGAGCGCGAGAACGTACTCCGGCTCAAAGAACGGGTTCGGCTCCAGGGCGCCGTTCGCGAGTGCCCGCCATGCCAGAACTTGCCGATGCGTAACGTCGCCGGATCGAAGCAACAGCGGAACCACGGCTGCCTTCCTTAAAACCCACCGGGGCGCAGCCGAGCCAACCCCATTCGCAGTCTTGTGGCGAGACGGGATTTTTCAACGACGACCCTGAATCTCCTGATAGTTGCAACGAGCGGGTAGATCACCCTTACCGCGGGGGCGAGTTTGCCGTTGATGATGATAGGAGGCAGGCCTCTCTCGTCCAATGGGAATCCCTTGTGGGGCTTTATCTCGAACAGGAAAACCGGTCGATAGCCATGCGACTGGTTCGGCTGCGATTGGTGGATGGTGTCGAAGGTAAAAACCAGGATATCTCCTTTCTTGGCAATGACGGATTCCGCTTCGATGTTCGGCAGAACCTGAACGACCAGTTGCCCTGAGCCGCCCTCGTGTTCCGGTTGCTGGAGTGAATGCGGAAGCGTCCTCAACTTGTGACTTCCGGGAAACACCTGAATCGTTCCACTACGTTCGTCCGCGTCTTCCAGAAAGACCGCGATCGTCATTCCATCTCGGGCCGGTAAGTTGTGGAGCAATTTGTACGCGCTGTCCTGATGGGGGAACCACTCCAGCTCATGACCGAACTCCTTGTGGCTCACTTTCGAATGCGTAACAAACATGCGCCGTGATCCGAAAACGCATCTCGTGATCGCCCGAATCTCCTCAGACTGCATCAGCCTCCGGAAGGCGTCGGTACGGTAATGGAGATATCTCAACTGGCGGAACTTGCCATCCTTGTTGCCGAAGCCTTGAACGAACGGGCCGTTGACCGGATTGCGGATGATCTGGTCGAAGGTCTCTGCGGCTTGACTTACGTCCTCTAGAAAACCTCGTCGAATCGGCCTGATTTGACAGTATCCCCGCTCCCAGTAGAAGTCCGTGTTGATGGTTTTCTCGTGCATTTTCTTACCCCGTTTTACGCGGTAATTGTGCTGCTTGCGAGCATTCTGCGGAAGCTCCCATGACGCAAAAGCGGAGCAACAGTGCCGGGAATACCTGGAGTCTGCTCATGATTGCGAGACCTGTTTCAGTTGGCGAACCACCAGGCGAAGTGGTCGCAGCAAATAGTACGCAGGCCAGAAAGCGCGGGGCAACGCCAGCGCCATTACATCGGAATGATGTGGGATCGCTAACGTCCTCCAGCAACGGTGAAGACGGGAAAGCAGTCCTTGATCAGTTGCAAGCCCGTAAGAAAACATTTCCGATGACGTGGGGGAATACATTGGACGAGTCATGAAACGATCCACTACGGACCAAACCGCTTTTTGAGTCGACGGATTCATGCTGAGAAGGTGGTCCGGTACGGGCGCGCCCAATAAATTCCGGGCGACAAGAAGGCCGGAGAGTAGCCGGCTGTGACCATCAAACCGGTTCGCAAATTCTATCACTCGATGCCAATCCCGGACGCGGCCGGTCCGCAACAGTTCAGCAATACCGCAAACCCACTCAAGACGATTCCAATTGTGGTCGGTGCCGTGTTCGCAAAGATAAACCAGCAAATCTTCAGCCATGAGCGTCGTGACCGGAATGCCCAGAAACGTTTCAGAGTGAGTTCTTCCAATCAGTTCCTCCAGACCAAAACGCTTACGCCCTATCGGGTCCAGCAGGAGGTGGTGAATTTCCAGTAACTGACGTCTCTTCTTGCAAACCAGCGGAAGCAACGAATGGTGATTCCGGCGGTCGATTTCATCCAGGGCCGGCACTGACGTTTGCAGTTTTTCGTAACCTCGAAGGTGCATCAATTCAAAAACGCGCGGAAGGTCTGACTCTCTGAACAGGAAATCCAGATCCTCCATCCTTCGGAGTGTCACGGATCCGTAAATCGATCGCGCCAACACCGGGCCCTTCAAAGGAATAACCGCTATACTGTTGTCCGCAAACAAGCGAAGCAGCGTTACCAATTCAGCAGCGAGACGAACGTTGTTTCGGGCCTGAGCGTCTGCTTCCTGCCGTAGTGTCTCCAAGACTTCCACTGGGATTTTCTTAGAGAACTCGGCACTGATGTGGTTGTTTACGAGAGCGATTATTCCATGATACCGAGCCGCGGTAACGAACAAGTTCCAATCCGGATGCGCCGCGATTGCGGAGTCCACGCTGGCTCGGTCTTTATCTAGCATTTCCAGACGGGCACAAGCCACCAACAACGCTGCTTCAGGCGATGGGATTTCGCGGCTTTGTTCGCTTCTCACGCTCGGATCCAGCGAGTCATTTATAATCGATTCCCTTCTGTGCCGATATGCCGCTGCCGCTAGCGATGCTTGATATCCCGCATTTCCGTAACGCAATCGGCGATCGCAATGATTTCTTCCGGGGCGTTGTCTCCGCTTAGCACGACATGGACGTGCGAAGGGCGCGATTTGCAAAGTCCGGATCACGTGATCGACCGTGATGTAACCGTAACCCAGAACGTAATTGATCTCGTCGAGAAGATCAAGTCGTACCGGCCGGACGGGTGGTTTTGAAATGGGACTCATTTCAGCAAGGGCAGCTCGGAAGACATTGCGAGACTTCGCGAAAAGAAGTCGCGCAAAGCCTCCGACCCGTCCGCAAGCTCGCTCTCCAACTTGGAACCCTCCCGGAAGTTGCCGGGCGAGCTCCATTTCGCGATATTACTCCGCGTTATCGGCCCCGTTGATTAAGAGGTAATCATAGCGCGTTTGTTTTTGGCTACTGTTTGGAAACGGTTCCGCTTCCGACGTTGGCAACCCAGACGTTGACGCCATCAAAAACCACTTCATACGGGCTATTCCCGACGGGAAAGGCCCCCAAGGGCTCCCCATCGCTCGCCCGCAGTTTATACACATTGTTGTTCCCGCTGTTCGTTATCCACATGTTGGCCCCATCGAAAGCTATCCCCACCGCGCCGCTCCCAATGGGGAACATGCCTTCGAGCGTGGCATCGCTGGCCTTTCGTTTCGATACGGTATTGCTGCTCTGGTTAACGACCCACATGTTCGTACCGTCGAACGCCAGACCGGTGGGGCCGCTTCCAACACTGAACGTGGCCAGTGTGGTTGGAACAGAACAATTCATCGTATTCGCCAGCCAATTCATTGGGATCTCTACAAACGATACTTTTTATTTGCGGATTGCGGGCCACACATGTTAATTTTTTAACCGACCGTTAACAAATCAACATCACAACATCATGCGTAAACCCATCCACTCCACATTGACTCGGCGGGAACGCCAGGTCATGGACATTCTTTATCGCCGCGGCCGCGCAACTGCCAGCGAAGTCATGAAGGAACTTCCCGGTGACCTCACGGACTCTACGGTGCGCACGCATCTGCGCATCCTCGAAGAAAAAGGCCACGTACGGCACCAAGAGGAAGGATTGAGATATGTGTTTTTCCCGGTCGCTCCGCGAACGGCGGTGAGGCGCACGGCTCTGAAGCATCTGATCGATACTTTCTACGAGGGCTCGACTGAAAAAGTCGTCGCCGCATTAATCGGCGCCGAGGGAACGCGGCTTTCACAAGCGGAACTCCAACGCATTGCTGAACTGATCGAAAAAGCACAAAAGGAGGAAGGTCAGCGATGACGTTTCTTTTAGATTGCACGATCAAAACGTCAGTGATTTCGCTACTGGCGCTGCTGGGGGTGATTCTGTCTCGTAAGCAGTCGGCAGCCATTCGGCATCGGATACTATCCATAGCCGTTTTCTGCGCGGCCATTCTACCAGGTGCGTCAGTGGTGATGCCCTCCTGGAGTCCGCGAGCGGCGGCAATCGTCGTAGTTCCCTCACCTCCGGTTTCGCCTGCAACTTCAGAGGAGCAGAGCGAAAGCGTGTCTGTGGCGGCAACGCCACCGAGGCCGGCAATTCCCGAACAGCTTCCACAAGTGATCTGGTTGGTTGGCACGGGTTTGGGTTTGGCAGCGCTCGCTGTTGGTGCGGTTCGTCTGGCTCGCCTGGCGTTTTTTTCCGTGCCTGTAACGGATGACCGGTGGATTCAAGTTGCCCAAGCGGTCTCGCGCCAGTACGGTTTGCATCGCCGGGTCCGTCTTTTGCGCAGCCAGAGTCCCACGATATTGGTGACTTGGGGTGTGCTGCGGCCGGCGGTTCTCTTGCCGGCCTGTTCCGAAAATTGGCCCGATGATCGCGTCCGCGCCGTTCTCTGCCATGAACTCGCTCATATACGCCGTGGGGACTGGCTGGTACAGATCACAGCTGAAATGTTGCGGGTTTTCTACTGGTTCAACCCACTGCTCTGGATTATGTGTAAGCGATTGCGGTGGGAAGGTGAGTATGCCTGTGACGACGTGGTTCTCGCTCATGGTTTTACCGGCTCTACTTATGCTGCACACCTGTTGGAGGTTTGCCGAGCGCTCCAACAAACGGATCTGGCATGGCCCGCGGCACTGACAATGGCGCGCACATCCACGATGGAAAAGAGATTCAAAGCCATATTGAGTCCCCGTCTCCATCGTGGACCCGTCACGGCCGCATTGACGTGCGCGATTATCATCGTCGGGATAGGCATCACCATTCCTATTGCAACGTTAAGCTCTTCGAGCCGGCCTCAAACAGTTGCGCAAACTCAAACACCCGGCAGGATAAAGGGATCGGTATCCAGGGGCGGCGAAAAGGTGCCTGCTGCCATGGTCCTTGTTTCCACGCCAGACGGCCGCACGCAACAGACAACGGAGACAGACGCAGAAGGCGGATTCGTATTCTCCGGATTGCCCGCAGGCTCGTATATTCTTCAGGGCTGCTCGACGGAAGCTGGTCCCTCAGGAACTGCCAATGTCGAATTACAGGGCGGCCAGGATGCGATACAAGATCTGAAGATGGATCTCGGCTTTGTAAAAACCCCAGAGTCCCCTTGTACCGTGCAACCGATTACTGCACTCCAGACTATGACCTATGGTGTATCTTCTTCGCGCAGGATACAGCCTCGGCGCTATACGGGCAAAATCATGTCCGTCGATCTGGAAAATCGGGATATCCGGGACTTCCTCCACTCGATTGCCTCGACCAGCGGCCTGGAAATCGACCTCGACCCATCGGTGAACCGCGCCATCACGGTCCATATCAAGAATGTACCTTGGGATCACGCGCTCGACGTTGTTTTGAGTAATTCCAGGCTCAGCAGCGAGCTTCGCGGGAGAGTCCTACGTATTACGTCGATTCCACTCGGGGCTGAAGAGAGTGTCCGGGCAGGGACAATAACAATTGAGGGCAAGATCACCGAGTTCAATCTTCAAAATCCCCGCACGTTGCTTCAAGTAAAGGCTCCGGACGCCGATGGAAGGATGCAGACCTGGCCTGTGGAGTGGGCTAGCGCCGACTACTTGAATGGAAATGGCGTGGGTCACGCCTTGCACGTCGGCGATCAGGTCATCATCACAGGGAATCTCACGCTGCCAGACAATAGAATCCATCTGATAACCGTGAAACGGCCATCAACGCTTCAATCACCTACATTCTCGTGGGGTGACTCCGGGATCGAATCGTCTGGACCTCCTGTTGGAGTCATGTTCGTAAAGTCGAGTTCCAGATAAGGGCAAGGCTCGAAGTCTCGGAACGTCAGACATCATGAGGCCTGGAATTTAGCGTGATCTGCTCTTCCCACTGTAGCGGCGGTCTATTGAGTCAAATGGCGCTTCCCGAGAAACAAGGGTGCCGGCGCAAGGTCGGCCGCCTAAGCAGGGTATTTGGACAAACCGCTACTCCGGCCTGAGCGGAGGCGAAGTCCATGCGGCCCAGCACGTCGCTCCAGCCGGCCGCTGAAAAAGCGCGGCCGATCAGCCGTAGGCCTTTTGGGCGGACCAGAAGTTGCCGACACGATTATTCCTGATGATGAATTGGCGTCCCGGGTCGGTTGACCGTCAAGATTCTGGCCTTTATTCCTGTGCTGTGTTTTTGCACTGTCTGTGCACCTAAGGACGTTTTCTCCAAAACCAATGGCAGTCTTCTACACTTCCGAACTGAGGCCAAGACCCCCCAAGCAAACGGCTCTGTGTCGTGTGCAAACTAAGGTGGGCGGGTAGCCCAGTAGCCGTTCGTACCATTTCAGCGCCGCCGCGTAATCGGCGACCTCGATTCCCGCGAACAGGTCGAGCTTCTTGGCATGAAGCATTCTGATCGCTTCTTATCTCTCAACGGAAAATCGGGGAGCAATTTCGAAAGGTGAAATCGGGCCGCGCCCTCCCAAATACCTAATTCGCTGCAGGCCTTCTCGGCATGATCGATGACGAACATCTCAATCGGGATCCTGCGCGCTTACAATTTCAGGCCCAGTTGTTCTGGAGGGGCCCATTTACCGCCTGCCCAGTTTCGACGGTCAGTTTGGCGTCATAAACACTTTTGTTCGAGTCCGTCGATCTCCTGCATCTCCCGATGAAGTTTCAGCTTGAACCTTTCGGCAAGGAGCCTCTGAAGCATCATCAGAAGATCTTGTTTCGTACAAAGCGGAAACCTCACATCCGACAAAAGAATACTGGTAGAATGCGCGCCGATCGGCGCGCATTGAAGTGTGAGAAGTCGTGTTTTTGAAATTTTGAAAATCCGGGGCTGCCACTACTGCCACTAGCTGGGCTTGCAGCCTCCTAGTCGGAGAGGGGTTTATAGACATGAGTAAATTTTTTTTCGGTCTTGCGATATTTATAGGGACGGCGGCCTTCTGCGAGGCTCAAATCTCCATTACGGAGTATCAGATTCCCACGGGAGGGAGCCAGCCGGCGGGGATCACTCAGGGGCCGGATGGCAATTTGTGGTTCACCGAGTACGTGGGGAACAAGATCGGAAAAATCACCCCATCCGGAGTGATCGCGGAGTTCCCAATCCCCACTGCCGCCAGCAATCCGAATGGAATCACTCGGGGGCCGGACGGCAATCTGTGGTTCACCGAGCGGCTCGGAAACAAGATCGGAAGAATTACTACTGCGGGAGTGATCACGGAGTTTCTACTTCCGCCGGGCGATGTGTTGGTTTGCGCCATAGATTGTGGGCATAGCCGTCCTTACGAAATCACGAGCGGTCCGGACGGTAATCTGTGGTTCACCGAATCAAATGCGAGCAAGATCGGGAGAATTACTCCTGCCGGTGTGATTACGGAATTTCCGACGCCGACGCCCGTCGAAACGGCCGGGATCGTCTCCGGTCCGGACGGTAATTTATGGTTTGTTGAGGAGATTGCGAACCAGATTGGAAGAATCACCACCGCCGGAGTGATCACGGAGTTCCCAGTCCCTGGACCACCCGCAGGACTTGAGATCGCCAGCGGTCCAGACGGAAATCTGTGGTTCACGGAGGAAAACGACCTGATTGGAAGAATCACCACCGCCGGAGTGATCACGGAGTTCCCGGTTCCCACCAGCGGCAGCCTTCTTGTCGGGATCACCACCGGACCGGACGGCAACTTATGGTTCATGGAGCAAAATGCGAACCAGATCGGCAGAATCACTACCGCCGGAGTGGTCACGGAGTATCCAGTCCCCACCGGTGGCAGCCTACCGGAAATTATCACACTGGGGCCTGACGGCAATCTGTGGTTCACCGAAGGGCTGGGGAACAACATCGGTAAGGCGACCGTGATAACCAGCCCAACGATTACAGGACTAAACGCTACGCCGAACGTTCTGTGGCCCCCCAACGACAAGATGGTTGCTGTGAGTGTGAGTGGAAGCACGTCTGGCGGTTTTGGGACGGTCTCCTGTCAAATCATAAGCGTAAACAGCAACGAACCCGTCGACGCTGATGGCGACTGGGTCATAACCGGCGATCTCTCCTTAAATTTGAGGGCGAAGCGGTTGGGAAATGGAACCGGCCGCATTTACACCGCCTCCGTCCAATGCACAGATGCTTTGGCGAACAGCGACACGAAAACCGTCACCGTATCTGTCCCTCACGATCGGGGACATTAAACGTTAGCCTGAATTTCCACGGCACACTGGAAATTCAGGCTAGTCAGGAAGAAGCTGGGAAGGCTTCTGGGAGTGGCGGGCGTACAGGGCCTGACAACAGTCCGCTTCCCATTGCGGCGTGTCAGCGGGCCGGGGTTAAGTTCCGCGACGAACGGAGTCTGAGTGGAAGAGCCTTTTTGACCATGCCCACGATAACAACTATCCCCAGGATCACCATTCCAGCCGCCGCCTGCTGCGCGCCTTGGCACTACGGCCGGCCCCGCAGATTTGAGCGGCACCGTGACCGGCGGACCGTCAGGATCCCTTCTGCCGGGAGTGACGATCACCGCTACAAATACGCAGTCGGGAGTAACTGCGGTCACCGTCACGAATGGTTCCGGTGCCTACAGATTTCAGGTCCTGAATCCCGGTAACTACAGAGTAAGAGCAGAGCTGCCGGGTTTTCAGACACGATCCCTGGAACCCGGGGTATTGAACGCTAACCAGCACCTGGCTTTGAACTTCATGTTGGAGCCCGGTTCCGGCGCGTCCTCGTTTTCTGTCGGTGCGCCTCCCGCGGGCGCCGGGCAGCGTGGAGCCGCCGCCCCTGGGACGC
>Ga0207098_10453_pt2 | contig 12711 bp, 12 predicted proteins | sample Alteio_BWMinHeat_84_FD_153548 | JGI IMG/M metagenome (GOLD analysis project Ga0207098, IMG submission 153548) | Enriched cells from forest soil in Barre Woods Harvard Forest LTER site, Petersham, Massachusetts, United States -... | ecosystem: Environmental > Terrestrial > Soil > Temperate forest >...
TGTTCCATACGGACTCGGTCCAGGCGGCCGGCAAGATTCCATTCAATGTGAACGAATTGAACGTCGATATCGCATCGTTGTCGGCACACAAGCTTTATGGCCCGAAAGGAGTAGGCGCCCTTTACGTCCGGCGCCGGAATCCGCGGGTGCTGCTTACACCGATCATCGATGGCGGCGGCCACGAGCGCGGCATGCGTTCGGGAACGCTGAACGTCCCGGGCATCGTGGGCTTTGGCAAGGCAGCGCAAATCGCCCGTGAAGGCCTGGCCGAGGAGTCCGCAGAGATGTTCCGGCTTCGCGAAAAGCTTCGGCATACTCTGGAACGCGAACTGGATGAGGTTTATATTAACGGCGACCTCGAGAAGCGGCTGCCCGGCAATCTCAACATGAGCTTCGCTTACGTTGAGGGCGAGTCGCTCCTGATGGGAATCAACGATATTGCGGTGTCCTCCGGTTCCGCGTGCACGTCGGCGAGTCTGGAACCCTCGTACGTGCTGAAAGCGCTCGGCGTCGGCGAGGACCTGGCTCATACGTCGATCCGCTTCGGAATCGGCCGCTTCAATACAGAAGAAGAAGTGGATTATGTCGCAGCGCGGGTGATCGAAGTGGTTCGACGGCTGCGGGAACTGTCACCGTTATACGAAATGGCAAAAGAGGGCATCGATCTGAAGTCGGTGCACTGGGCTAGCGAAGGGTAAAGGTACCGGAAGATAAGGCAGAGTAAGGCCAAAGAGTAAGGCCCGAAGAGTAAAGAACGAGGAGAATCATAATGGCATATTCAGAAAAAGTCATTGATCACTACAACAATCCACGCAATGTCGGCGCACTTCCCAAGGAAGACCCGAATGTTGGCACCGGTCTCGTGGGAGCGCCGGAATGCGGCGACGTCATGAAACTTCAGATCAAGGTCAACGAAGAGAGTGGTGTGATCGAAGACGCGAAGTTCAAGACGTTCGGTTGCGGAAGCGCGATCGCAAGCTCGAGTCTGGCGACCGAGTGGGTCAAAGGCAAGACCCTCACGGAAGCGCTCGAGATCAAGAACACCGATATCGTGAAAGAGTTGAGTCTCCCGCCGGTGAAGATCCATTGCTCGGTTCTTGCGGAAGACGCCATCAAAGCCGCAATCACCGACTGGAAGAAGAAGCACGACGCTCCCCGCCAAGCGTGAAGCGCGATAGCGAAAAGGGTAAAATGAATCATGGCCATTGAGATTAGCGACAACGCGATCGGCGAAGTCCGGCGAATGATGCAAAAGGAAGGGGTCCAGGCGGCCGGTCTGCGCGTCGGCGTGAAAGGCGGAGGCTGCTCCGGCCTCTCCTATAACCTCACGTTCGAGACGCAGGCACGTACAGGCGACAAGGTTTTTGCGCGTGACGACGTCAAACTGTTTTGCGATTTGAAGAGCTACATCTACCTGAACGGTACCGTTCTGGATTACGACAGCGGGCTCATGGGCAAGGGGTTCGTCTTCATGAACCCCAATGCGAAAAAGAGCTGCGGCTGTGGTAGTTCGTTTTCGACTTAATCTTTCCTGACCACGATCATGGATTACTTCGAGGTGTTTGGTCTGCCCAGAATTCTGGGTATCGACCTGACATCGCTCGAGAAAACATTTCACGACCTCAGCCGCAGATACCATCCGGATTATTTTTCGACCGCTCCGGCGGCCGAAAAGACCAAAGCCGTGCGGATGACCGCACTTTTGAATGACGCTTATCGCACCCTGCGGCACCCGGTGCGCCGGGTCGAGTATCTGCTGAGCCTGCACGGCTTCAAGCCGGACGGAAGCAAAGTCCCGCAAGCGCTCCTGATGGAAGTCTTCGAAATCAACGAACAAATGGAAGAGGTCAAGGGCGGCCGCGCCTCCATCGAAGAAACCGACTCTCTGCGTGCACAAATCAGAGAGAAACGCGAACGATTCGATGTGGAACTGCAGCAGGCATCGGCCGCGTGGGACGAACTTGTGAGAGGGAACGCGCCGGAGCGGGTTCGCAAAGAGCAACTGGCGAAGATGGCGGAAATTCTGTCGGAGTCGTCTTATATACGAAACCTCGAGAAAGATTTGGAGAACGCGCTGTAGCGGCGGTCCGCGAAGCGCAAGCCCGACAGGGCGCGGCCTCAATAGATGACCGCCGACGATGTCGCGCTTGCTGGATTGTCGGCGGTCATAGACCGCCGCTACAGTAAGAATCAAGGACTCAACAATGGCAAAGATTGTAGGAATTGACCTGGGCACAACCAACAGCCTGGTGGCAATCGTCGAAGAGGGAGTGCCTCGAGTCATTCCCGGGCCGGATGGCGACAAGCTCGTGCCCTCCGTCATCTACTTTGACGAGACTGGAGATGTCCTCGTCGGCAATGGCGCGAAAGAGAAAATGGTCGAAAAGCCGAAGAACACCGTCTTCTCGATCAAGCGTTTTATGGGAAAAGGCATTGAGGACGTCCGGGCCGACCTGCCGCTGCTTCCCTTCGACGTCTCACCTGAGAGCGAACACATCATCCGCCTCAAAATCTTCGGACGTGATTACACGCCGCCCGAGCTTTCCGCATTCATCCTTCGTGAACTGAAGCGCAATGCAGAGAAGGCGCTCGGCGAGGAAATCAAGAACGCGGTCGTCACCGTCCCGGCTTACTTCAACGATGCTCAGCGGCAGGCGACAAAAGATGCGGGGCGTATTGCGGGACTCGACGTTCTGCGCATTGTCAATGAACCGACCGCCGCTTCGCTCGCCTACGGTCTGGACAAGAGAAACCAGGGCACGATTGCCTTATACGACTTTGGCGGCGGAACGTTCGACATCTCGATTTTGAAACTGAGCAACGGGATTTTCGAAGTGCTCTCGACCAGCGGCGACACCCATCTTGGCGGCGACGACATCGATGAACTGCTGATTCGGCTGGTCCTGAATGAAATTCATGGAGAGACCCTGATACCGGCAATACGAAAGGCTGTAACCAGGGCGAAAGAGGACTTGTCGGCTTCGGAGAGCGCGGAAATCATCATCGACTCCATGAGCTACAAGCGGACAATCACGCGGGCGGAATTCAACACGCTCATCGATCCCATCGTCGAGAGGACTCTGAAGCCTTGCCGGCAGGCGCTTCAGGACGCGGGCTTGCGGCCGAATGAAATCGACGAGGTTGTCATGGTTGGCGGCTCGACCCGCATTCCCCTGGTTCGACAGAAGGTTCAGGAACTCTTCGGACGCGTGCCGCATACCGAACTGAATCCGGACGAGGTCGTTGCCCTGGGCGCCGCCGTTCAAGCCGACATTCTTGCAGGCGGACAACGCGACATGCTTTTGCTGGATGTCACACCGCTCTCTGTCGGAATCGAAACCATGGGAGGAGTCCTGTCGAAAATCATTCCGCGCAACTCGACAATTCCCGCCAGCGCCACGGAGATGTTCACGACGTTCATCGACGGCCAAACCAATGTCAAGATTCACGTCCTGCAGGGCGAACGCGAACTCGTGAAAGACTGCCGCAGCCTTGCTCAATTCGATCTGAAGGATATCCCCGCCATGACCGCAGGCATGCCGCGAATCGAAGTTAAATTCCTGATCGACGCCGATGGCATCCTCAGCGTATCCGCGCAGGAGCAGCGGACCGGGAAATATCAGTCGATCGAAGTTAAACCGACGTACGGGCTTACCGACGAACAAGTCGAACACATGATCCTCGAATCTTTCGAGTATGCCGAATCCGACATTGAAGCCCGGCTCGTCATCGAAGCGCGGAATGAGGCCGAGACCGTGTTGAACGCGACCGCCAAGGGCCTGACCGACGAGCAATATGCCGCATTGCCGGAAGAGGAAAGAAACGAGATCACCGCCGCAACGAAAGCTTTGCGCGGCGTCCTGAAGACCGGCGATCACAAGGCCATTCGCGACTCGATCGAAAAACTAAGCAATGCCACAATGCATCTGGCGGAACTGATCATGAATGCGGCGATTTCAAAAGCGCTCAAGGACAAGCGCGTAAGGGAGATCGACAATGAATAGATCATTGACGTGGACAACAACCGAGGATATTGCCATCGCGCTGGCCGAGAAGTTTCCGGATACGGACCCTCTCACCGTGCGATTCACCGATCTCTTCAAATGGGTCGTCGCTCTGGAAGGCTTCAGCGACGATCCGAAGAATTCCAACGAGAAGAAACTGGAAGCCATTCAAATGGCCTGGTTCGAAGAATGGCAAGACCGCCACGAATAAGAAGGAACGCGGGAGTAAAACCCGCGACTACATATACATACTTGCGACAAAATTTCGGCCAGGTATGTAGTCGCGGGTTTTACTCCAGCGTTCGTCTAGCCCCGATTTTTCCAGAATGAATTTTTTGTGGAGAATCTTGCTCGCCGCTTAAGTAATATGTCCACGCAGTTTTTCTGCAACGAATCATGATGTATTGTCCTCGGTGCAATAACACGCACTGGGTAAAACTTAAACCGCGGAACTTCAAAGACCAGATCGCCATTCTTCGCCTGAAGCGGCTCTATCGGTGCATCAAGTGCGACCGCGTCCAGTTAGGATCGATATTTCTGGATTTCCGATGGTCGTCCGCCGTGAAGCCAAAGCGCAAGAAGCCACGCAAAAAACACCAGACTCCGGACTTGAAATGTCCTCAATGCGGCAGCAGCGTCCACCGCTCGCGAAGGAAAGGCCTCGAGCGGCTTATCTTTTTCAGGAAGGCCTACCGCTGCTCGAAGTGCGAGGTCCGCTTTCATACACTCAAGTTTGTATAGTCTCCGCCGCTCTCAGTCCGGTTGTGATCGCTCCTTCGATGAATGGTCCCAACAGGTAATCGCCACAGAAGAACAACCCGGCCGGACGCTCCCGCTTTTGGAAGTCCACGAGCTGCCGGTATCGCCCCGGCGGAAACTTCGGCATGCCGGAGTTCCATTCAAAGGTTTCGATCGACGCCGGACCCAACCCATAAATCTTCTTGAGATCGTCGATGAGACGCTCCGAAGTGACGTCGATCCCCCCTCCGGAGATCGTCAGCAATCCCCGGCCGTCCGCGACGCATGAAGAGTCGATGTAATCGTTGAAGGAAATTGTGGCGGCCGCCATCTTCTCCACAGCGGGTATCGACACCGCGTAACAAGTGCTGTCCAGAGGGCGCTCGCTGCGGACCATCACGCTCACGATGCGCTGATAGCGGCAGTCGCGAAAAAAATCCCGATCTTCCGGTGTCAGGAGACTTTCGATACCCGAAAGTCCAAGTACGAGATCGCCCGGCATGGCGATGACCAGGTCCGAAAAACGATCTCCGTCGATTACATAAGAGCCCGCCTCAGACGCGACCTTCGCGATCGGCCGCCCGTTCAAAACCCGAAGGCCTTGCGCCAATCGATTGCTGATCCGATCGACTCCCCCGCGCAGGCTACTCATTCGCGTGTTGTACATGTGCTTTGCAAGCACGAGGTAGAGCCAGGCTGAAGTCTCGCCTGAGCCAAAAAAGAACAACGTCGATATCAAAGGCCCAGCCACGTAGTTCAGGACGCTCTGAGAGAGCTCGCGCTTGACGAACGAGGCAACTGTTTCATTGTCGAATTCCAGGCCGCGTTCCGGATGATGAAAGTCCAGATGAGAAGAGTGGCGCGCGAGAAGGTAGGCCATGCGCGGGAGAAGGGCCTTGTCCGCAAAGTTAAGGCCTTTGAACGATAGCAGACCGGTGGCTGACGCAACGCGATGCCGGTACACACGGCCTTTGTAAACCTGGCCGGCGTGAGGCGAAATCGGAATGACATCGCCGGTGAGACCCAGATCGCTGATAAGTCGGAAGGTGTTGCGGAAGAGGTCCGGCGCCAGAAGATAGAGAGCGGCAAAATCGCGGCCGCCCAGCCGAACGGCTGATTCGAAAACGGTGGAATCAATTCCGCGGCGTTGAAGAGCGTAAGCGCATGTGAGCCCGGAGAGTCCCCCGCCAATGATCGCAACCCTTTTCACCATAAGAGCCTACTTGACTCAACACGTTAAGGGAGCGGGAAATTTAGCCGCAGATTACGCGGATTACGCAGATGGGGAAAATCCAAGTCCCCATCTGCGTAATCCGCGTAATCTGCGGCTAAATTTCCCGCCCCTATTTAGTCGACCAATAGGCGAGGCGAACGAGAAAGATGTCGTTGGGATGTGAAAAGAGCTTTCCGACGTCACGAGCCGGGGAAAACATTCCAGGATGCGATTGGTCCAGGCGACGCCGCGGGCGCTCACACGGTTGTTTCAGCAGCAACTTCACACTCGATATTGACGACCGCCGGATCCACTTCGACCTGGCCGAAATCCGTGAATCTCAACCGGCAAACCGGCAATGTCACGGTAAACAGCGCTTCTGGCGGAAGACGACGCCTGATCGCCTGACGCGTCAACGGAATGCCTGGTTGGCTGGCGGGTCGCGTCAAATCGCTGCGTCCGGCAAGATAAGGCATCAAATCCAGGTGACGGTGCCCTTCGAGCCCTTCGATCCCGTCAAGGTCGTCCATGCGGGAGGCCGTACCGCTTTCGTTCTTGGGCACCATTTGGAGCCACACCGCTTCATTCTTGCGATGAATATAGCGGGCGGCATTGATTCCCCAGATCTGATGATCTCCGGGCGGAAATCGAAGCTGCGAAAAAGGGATGCGCATTTCGAGGGACCAACCTTCGTCATCCACGTGCACAGCGGACTCCCAGACGCCTTCCCATGAATAATCGGTGAAAACGTCGTTGGAAATAATCGCATCCCGTTGCACTCCGGCGGCGCTTATGACCTAGCGCTGACAACAGGAGAAGGGCAACAGTCGCAACGGAGCGGCGCATCCACCTGAAGTATAGACACGGACATGTCGAATTCGGTTAGTTATGGAAAAACGTAGGGGAAGGCCAGGGGAAAATGGTGCCGTGCACCTATTTACGCCATTTTTGCCACAGGCAAAAATAGGGTAAATAGGTGCACGGCACCATTTTCCCCTGGCCTTCCCCTACGTTTTCGCTCTATCGGAAGTCCGCGCACTTAGTTCGCTCAGTCCACGACTCAATTCAACGGGGTAGCCTGGCTCGACCCTCCTCAAGCTCATGAGACGCTCGGGAAGACTGTTCAGTTCGGACCGGCATCGTTCGCGGCATTCCACGAGCCGCTCCGGCGGCTGTGTCCGGCGGCCGTTTGCCATCACTTTAGAGAGCAATGGCTCTCCGGCTATGCCTTCCTCATCCGCCAGCGCAACCACGTCACGAATGGTTTTGCCATCCGATCGTTCCCGGAAAATCTGTTTTCGTCCCGGAAGCGTGGACTTCGATTCCGACAACTTCATCCTCGGCCGGCCGTCGTACTCCGTGAGCTTGTAAGCGGTATCGAGGACCGGAGCGTCCGCGGATGTCGCCATGTTTCGGCCTACCCCGAATCCATTGATCGGAACACCCGCCGCTAGCAGTTTTTCAATTTCGTATTCATCGAGATTACTGCTGGCAAAAATCTTAAGTTGAGGCAAACCCGCAGCATCGAGCCTGCGCCGGACTTCCCGGGCATGCATAGCCAGATCGCCCGAGTCCAGCCTCACGCCGGAAACCCGGAATTCCGATCCGAATTCGCGAGCCAGTTCGATGATGTGGTCCAGGCCGCGGTAGATGTCGTAAGTGTCGATCAGTAGAATGGCCGAGGGATAAGCGCGAAGAAAGTTACGGAACGCTTCGATCTCGTTGTCGAACGACTGCACATAGCTGTGGGCCATCGTGCCGGCGACGGGAATGCCGTACATTTGCCCGGCCAGGACACTCGATGTCGAATCGACTCCGCCGATATAGAAACCACGGGGCTGCTTGAGTCCGGCATCTGCGCCCTGCATCCGCCTCAGCCCGAAATCCACGACCGATCGGCCCTGGGCCGAGCGCACAACACGCGCAGCCTTGGACGCCGCCAGCGTTCCAAGCTGAATCTGGTTCATCACAAATGTTTCGACGAGCTGAGCCTGCGGCAACGGCGCCACAACTTCGATCAGCGGCTCATTGGCAAAAACAATAGTTCCTTCAGGGACTGCGTAGACATCACCTGTGAAATGAAAGCTGCGCAAACTTTCAAGGAAAGCGGAAGAAAAGCGATTGAGCGAACGCAGGTAGTCGATCGCATCCGGGGAAAATGCAAATGTCTCCAGGTAATGGAGCACATGTTCCAGGCCGCATGCGACAAGGTAGTTCCTATTCCTGGGCAGCCTGCGCATGAAGAGGTCGAAGACAGCAGTCTCCTTCATGCCCGCATCGAAGTACGACTGCAGCATGGTGAGTTCGTAAAGATCCGTGAGTAAGGCGGCGTTGGAATCATTCACCCACGGCGACATCATCTCTGGACAGTTTCCTCCAGGATGGCGCCCGCTCGCTGGATTTCTTCGAGAGCGTAGCGGCCGTCGTCCGGATTGACGTTGACGGCACGGGTACCATCAACGATGACGTGGACTTCGAAACCTTCGCGAATCGCGTCCTGGGCAGTGAAGCGAACGCAGTAATCCTGGGTCAATCCTCCGATCCAGAGACGCTGGATGCGTGAACGGAGCAACCGCGCGGCAAGATCCGTTCCGCCAAAAGCGGAATAGCGGTCCACGTCGGGATCGTCGGCCTTGCTGATGATCTCGACAGCAGGCGGAAGTTTCAAATCCGGGTGAAACGCCGCGCCGGGCGTCCCCTGGATGCAATGAGGCGGCCAAGGGCCACCTCGCTCCTCGAAGCTGATGTGGTGAGCGGGATGCCAGTCGCGCGACGCATAAACGGGAATGCCATGCCGCTGTGCCTCTTCAATCCACTGATTCAGAACCGGCACAACCTCGTCGCCTTCCTTGACGGCGAGAGCTCCGCCGGGACAGAAATCATTCTGCACATCGACAATCAACAACGCATCGCCTATTTGCATCCGACTATTCTACGGCGTAACGAATCAGGTGGGGGGATTTAGCCGCAGATTACGCGGATTACGCGGATGGGGAATTAAAGGGACTCACCCCGAATTCTCGAATTAATTGTGCTTTAGAATTCGAGGTGCGTCCCTTTAATTCCCCATCCGCGTAATCCGCGTAATCTGCGGCTAAATCCCCCCACCTGATTCGTTACGCCCTATCTTGGCGAGGGCTTGAGCCGTGCGGCGCCGATCGGGGTTCCGATGATATCGCCGGACACGACCATCTCAACGCGGCGGTTGAGCTGGCGGCCTACTGCCGTGTCGTTGGAAGCGACCGGCTGGCTCTTGCCAAAACCCATTGCCGTGATGGTGGACGAGCTGACACCCTCTTGAACCAGGAAGTCACGAACGGCCTGCGCCCGGTGTTCCGAAAGTACCTGGTTGAGTTCGTCCGATCCGGTGCTATCCGTGTGACCTTCGACGTCCAACTTCAATCCGGGATGAGCTTGCACGATCCCCGAAATCTTCGCGAGTTTCTCGCGCGCTCCGGGTTTCAGCGTCCACTTGCCGGTATCGAAAAGAACGTCGGACATGTTCACGATGAGGCCCCGCGCCGTATCGCGGGTTTCGAGAATCCGGTTGAACTGGTCCACAAGCTGACGGCGCAGTTCCTGCTGATCGCGCTCAGCCTGATCGGCCGCCTGATGCGCGCGCTGGAGTTCCGCTTGCGCAGCCACACGGTCCTGAGCCGCCTTCGCAGCAGCAAGATCCGCTGCAGCACGAGCTCGGTCGGCCTGAGCTTCCGCACGGGCGGTCTGAGCTTCCGCTTGAGCGCGCCGCTCTGCTTCGAGCCGCTTTTGCTCTTCCGCTTGTGCAGCTTGAGCCCTGGCTTGTTCAGCCTGAGCCTTGGCTTGATTTTCGCGGTCCGCACTGGCCTGCCGATCCCGTTCGATCCGGGCTTCGTCCTGCCGCTTCAGCGCGATCAGACGAGCGTCCTCCGCAGCCTGCACTGCGCCGCGCGCTGTCGTTGAAACCGGTTTGCTGCCCGGATCACGAAGTTGATAGTTTTCCGCCTGCTGAAGCAGACCTTCCGCTTTTGTAAACGAATCGCCCGCATCCTTGTCTGCACCCGCCCAGCGCGCAATGCGTATCGCATTCTGTGCTTCATAGAGATCGAGCGGCTTCCTCTTTTCCATCAGAATAGGTTTCAGCTCGGACGGCGGCACATTCACCGCATATTGGCCACGCTTCATCAACTCGTATTTGGCGTTGACCTGTTCGACGATACCTTTCGTCTCCGGTCTCACGAAGTTCTCCATGACAACGACATCGCTGGGTTGCGTCACAGCGAAGTAAGGCTCCGCTGTAATGATCATGCCGAATGCCTGAAGATCGGTCGTGACGTCCAGTTGTCCGTGACCGCCATCCGTAAGAATGACTTCACCCAGATTGACCGGCCGGCCATCCGGAGTGATGGCCCACAGCACGTAGGTCAGGAATTCCGGCCCGAATCGCGATGCCGGCTGCATATCTTTCAGGTCGGCTTTGATTTCCATGTAGCCTTTCTTCCCCTCGACCTCGGCTTCGCCATGAGCGCTTGCCAGCAGTGGCGTCCCGCGGAAATCGAGCTGCGTCGATCCTCCGCGATGCCTGTAGTTCACCGCGGTCGTCGTACGTGCGACGACGTTGATTGTGATTTTGTAGATCGGATTATCTCCGCTCCGCTGAACCGGCACCGGCGTTTGCGCCGTCGCGATCAGCCCGAACCCCAGCAGTAATAACGCGATCGCCAAAACCAATTTAGAAAGTCTCATCTTGCACCTCTCTCGATAATAAGAACGTGACTGTATTCAAGGTGCACGGGGTGAGCCACTCCGCGAGAACCCTTTAGTGGCAAGGGTTTGCGGAGTAATTGCAGACAACGCAACCGGCTTTGTCTTACAGTGAACGAGGAAAAAATGGTCATCGAGCTTGGACATAGCAAGACGGCAACCAAGGGGTCAGACTCCGCGTCCCCTTTCGTGGGGTTGAGGGCAATGGTGTTCGAATCGATTGGCGCGGTGCGGCATGAGGTCAGCATTCCATTTCATGACTCGCAGGTGCGCAACGCCGCCCTTTTGATTCAAACCGGGTGGGACAAACTTTGGGGCTCTGAAGCTTATTGGGAACCGGGACCGTTCCTCGGCGAGCACTTGATCTTTCGCATGGTCCGTTCGGGTGTGCGGCTGGTCGGCGTCGATTTCCCTGTTGCCGAGCGTTCCGAGGAGAGCCGGTTGATCACAAGCGGCCCAATCGCCATCGTCGAGAACCTCCGCGAGCTCGCATCGCTTCCACGGCTTGGTTTCCGGTTCAGCGCAACACCGCTGGAGTCCTCGCCGGCCGCAACGGTCTACCCTGTTCGTGCGTTCGCCGAGATTGCTTAGTCTCCGGGGACAGTCGGCAAACCTTCCTTCTTCCAATCGCGGATTCCGCAAAACTGGACCGTCTTATAACCGGCCTTCAGAAATGTTTCGGCAGCGCGCGACGCGCGCCCTCCACCCCCTCAATAGAAGACGATCTCCGCATTCTTCGGAAACTCGCCCATGCGCTTCTCGAGGTGCGCCATCCGTATGTGAATCGCACCCGGAATCGCGCCGCCCTCTTTGATCTCCTGCTTCTCGCGGACATCGACGACGATGAGCTTCTTGTTGGTGTCCAGTTTTTTCTTCAGTTCGGGAATCGGTATCCGTTCAGCAGGCATCGCGTTTACCTCCGATTATGAGACCCTATATAAGGATTATGGCCGATCCGGGCAAATACCAGATACTCAAAGACGTCGCCAGGCGAGCCAGCGAAAAGCAGCCCGACGACATTCGTCTGATCGCCGCGCCGCAACACGTGTGGGCCAACACGGCCACGCTGGAAGAACACTCCGCAGCTTTTCGAACGCTGGGCTTTGAGGATGCCGGAACGTACACCGTCGACGTGCTGCCCGTTGCCCTTCGATTTTTCCTCAACGAATCCAGCCGGATGTACTCGACGATCTACGAGCACCCGAAGACGGGAATATGGGTCAACTTCGTCGTTCTCTACGAAGACGGGACGAGCATCACGTTCACGAGTGCGCGCGATCGCGGCATGGAAAAGAGGCCAGGTCACCCTATCGTCTATGCTGCGGGCGCTCCGCCGGAGAAACTCTATGCGATCGCGCTCGAGCAGAACCCTCCCGGCACACGTAAACGGCTCTCGCCGGCTTCGATCGTTGAGGAATTCGAAAAAGCGTGGGCCGACGGCATCCGCTGGAGAAAGAGCCGCGGCGGCATTTCCACGACGGAAGCCGCAAGCGTGATCATGTCGCGTGGCGGGCAGCCTGTGCGGCTCCTGCGGCCGGAACGTATTCAATACGTCGCGGAACAGGATGGCGTGCCGGAACGCGAATTCAAGACGGCGATGAAAAAACTGTTCAACCGGCATGGCTCAGTGGAAAAGGCGTACCTTGTATACGTAACGTACGACGAAGCGCCGGAAGGCTCCGTCGCCCTCTGCATGGTTTCGCCATCGCGAAACATTCCGCAGGAGCAGATTCGAAAAGAATTTGCCTCGTTGTTCAAATCGGGCCAGCACCTGGACATCTTGATGATCCTCTCGTCTGAACTACCGCGGCTTGAACGCGTCTGCGCGCCGTTCTACACGCGTGCGCAAACAACCATCCCCAACTGGATGAGAATGCTTTTGGCCGTTCTGCTCGGCAACCTCATCTACTTCGCCACGGAGACCGCAATGCCCGCGGCACTGAAGCACGACCTATATCGGTTCGATGCCGGCCTGGTTCTCGATTTTGCGATCTGCGTTGGCATTTATTTGCTGCT
>Ga0207098_10202_pt2 | contig 12673 bp, 10 predicted proteins | sample Alteio_BWMinHeat_84_FD_153548 | JGI IMG/M metagenome (GOLD analysis project Ga0207098, IMG submission 153548) | Enriched cells from forest soil in Barre Woods Harvard Forest LTER site, Petersham, Massachusetts, United States -... | ecosystem: Environmental > Terrestrial > Soil > Temperate forest >...
GACTCCATTGCAGGGCCAGCAATACAGGAAATTTGTTGATAAAAGCCCGGGGAAGAAAGGCACGTTGAAAGGGAGAGGATTACTCTCTCGTCCTGAACACCCTTCAGGATTCCGCTGAAATTTTTCTGTTTCACATTCTTCTTTTGATAGTCCTCATTACGTAGTTCTTCAGAGGTAGGAGGTCGAAAGGTATGAATTCTTACTAACTCACCCTTAAAGTTCTCAAAATCACCCAGAGTACGTAAAGGGCGGTTGATCCCAGGAGATGAGACTTCCAACTCATAAGTTCCTGGGAGAAGCGCCTCAATTTCGCTGCTCTCATCGAGGGGAATATCTAACGCCCTCGAAGCACAAGCACAATCCTCGATGCCAATCCCTTTAGGCGAGTAATCGATATGATCAATATAAATTCTAAGCACCTTTTGCCTGTGCGACTGAACTTCCAAGTGAATCACTCGGTAGCCCAATGGCGTAAGCCACCTCGAAATCAGCTCGATCAGCTGATCTTGAGGGTGGTGAATTGAGGCGATTTGCGAAGAATGACGAACCATCAATTAAATCCCTAAAATTAGTCAAAAAAAAAGCGGGCTTTGGACCCACTCTTTTGTGTGATCTGTCAAGACTGTGAAGTCTGTACCATATCTTGATTTAAAAGCCAATAACGTTGAAGATTTGCATTTGACTCAACGTGAAGAGTTGACGTCCGGCCATTGACGGGGGAATAATAGAAAAGAGGACTATGAACGACTGATGTTTAACACACTTAAAAATCTACTTACAAGACTACTTAAGAAACAAAAAATTCGAGTGGCAGCACAAACCTGTCTATTCTTGATTGCTGCAATCGGACTTATCCTTCTCTGGTTGCCAAGGCAGAGCGTTACAAGCGCGCAGGTGATCCAATTTGATTCGGGGCCATCTTTATTGGTGGCTAAATGGGGTATTGGAACCAACCATCACGATCTCAAAAGATGGACACCCAGGGATCTGGCTCGTTTCAAAATGTCCGAAACGAAGGAAATTGATCCGATCACAAGGAAGAATCTGAAATGGCGCGGCGTGGCTATTACAAAGTTAGTGGACGAAGCATTAGTAGGACTACCAGTCGAATCTCAGGCCTTGTTCGATCTAGTTATTTTAGAAGGTGCATCCGGACAACGTGCCTTTCTTCCCCGGGCTTTTATCAACAAATTTCCTGTATTGCTGGCCCTGCAATGGAGTCCGAGCGATAGGGATCTGAAAGTAGTTCGAAACCCACCCTATAGTGTGGTTCCGTGGACATCAAAGCCAAAAACCCACAGTGAAGACTTACCCATCGAGAGCTTTTTTGTTCCACAAGTTGTGAAAATTGAGCTCACCAATTATAAGGAACTCTATGGGTCCCTTTTTCTCAAGCGACGAACGGACCCACTGGCTATCTACGGCGAAAAACTCTTTGTCCAGAGCTGCGTGAATTGCCATCTAGTTAAACGCAACGTCCTACCGCTCGATTTTTCTAATCAAAATGGCATTAGTCGTTTTTCTGCGGGTCAACATCCGAAACTTTCCGGCGTTGTTAAGTTAAATGAGCGTAGCAGACGTTCTATATTGCGCTATTTAAGCGCCTATCAGGAAGAGAACGCTGTATCTCTCAATAAGAACGTAGGAGCTCTCAGCCAATAGTCGCGAAACCGACAATCTAGGGTTTGTATAGAGGGTTGATTTGCGTTATACCTAACCAGCTATGTCTGACGTTCTATCACCTGGCCGTTTGCCCGATCATATAAATGACCGACCTGTGCGTGTTCGCTTTGCTCCGTCGCCGACAGGTTTTTTACATATTGGCGGAGTTCGCACAGCTTTGTTTAATTGGCTCTATGCCAAACAGAAAAAGGGAAAGTTTCTTCTTCGAATTGAAGACACGGATTTGGAAAGATCCGAGGCACGCTATACGCAGGATTTTTTAGCCTCTCTTGAGTGGCTTGGCCTGACTTGGGATGAAGAACCGATCTATCAGAGCCAGAGGCTGGATCTCTACCGACAAAAAGCGAATCAGCTTGTGGAGGAGGGGTATGCCTATCGCTGCTATTGCACCGAAGCGGAAGTGGAAGTGATGCGAGAGCAGGCTATAAAGGAAGGGAAGAAACCTCACTATGATCGCAGGTGCCGTAATCGCGATGACCGTCCGCAAGGAATCCCGCATGTCATTCGACTCAAGACTCCTGAAGAAGGGTTTGTCGAATTTGAAGATCTGATCCGAGGCACGATTCGGTTCAATAATGAGGATTTAGATGATTTTGTGCTGATACGGTCGAATTCCGCACCAACCTATAATCTCTCAGTGGTGGTGGATGATGTAGATACACGCATCTCTCATATTATGAGGGGTGATGATCATATCAACAATACGCCTAAACAAGTTCATCTCTATAATTTCTTTAACTATCCTGTGCCGAAATTTGCCCATCTCCCTATGATCTTGGGACCCGATAAGAAAAAGCTTTCTAAGCGGCATGGCGCAGTTTCGGCTAATGTCTATCGGGCCGATGGATATTTGCCCGAAGCGCTATTAAACTTCCTGGCGCGATTGGGGTGGAGCCACGGGGATCAGGAAATTTTTTCGATCGATGAGATGGTTCAGTATTTTTCTTTTGACCATGTTCAAAAAGCTTCGGCTGTATTTAATTTTGAAAAATTGCTGTGGCTCAACGGCTCGCATATTCGGGCGACAAAACCAGAGCGTCTTTTACTCGTCTGTATTGAGGATTTTGCCGATTTTTTCTCTGAAGAAGCGTTAGCGCGGGTCAAGACGAAACTTGGGCTGGAGCTCATTACTTTGATTCAACCGAAGGTGAAAACGGTTAAAGAGCTGGCGCAACAGCTGGTTCCGCTGTGCACCGTCGGATCTCTTGAAGTAGACCCGAGTGAGCTTTCGTGGAACAAAGATCCTAGTATGAAAGTGGCCACCAAGGCTGCGGTCAAACATATGGTTGAGGACTTAAATAAAAGAGGGTCCGAAATTATTTTCAAGAGTCGTGATCCGGTCGACAGAGTCTGGGGGCGCATTCCTTCACTTCGCGATCAGGGTATGGGTCATACGGATGTGGATACCTATCTTCGTCAGGTGGCTAGTACCCATGGAATAAAACTGGGAGACTTTGCACAGCCCATTCGGTTGGTCCTCACTGGACGAATGGCGAGCGCAGGTTTGTTTGAATTATTGTCAATCCTGCCGTGGGACACGGTGGAAGCCCGTCTTAAGAAAATTGAAACTTTGTGAAGAAACGGCTGGATATCGGCCGAATGCGGTCGGACGGACGGCCCAATAGCAGGTGACGTAGTATGGGAAATTTTATTCGCGATATAATTGATGAAGATCTAAAGACTGGAAAACACCAGGGTCGTGTGGCCACACGCTTTCCGCCGGAACCCAATGGGTACTTGCATATTGGGCATGCGAAGTCGATTTGTTTGAATTTTGGGATTGCCAAGGACTACCGTGGCTCCTGCAATTTGCGATTTGACGATACAAATCCCGCAAAGGAAGACGTGGAGTACGTCGATTCCATTCAAGAAGACGTGCAATGGCTTGGCTTTAGCTGGAGTAATAAACATTTTGCGTCGGACTATTTTGAAAAATTATTTCAGTCTGCTGTTGATCTTATCCGACTCGACAAAGCTTTTGTCTGCGACCTGAATGCGGATCAGACTCGCGATTATCGCGGGACTTTGACAAACCCCGGAAAGAATAGCCCGTATCGCGATCGTTCGGTTGAAGAAAATCTGGATCTATTTCAACGCATGCGAAAAGGTGAGTTTGCTGATGGGGCACGGGTGCTCAGAGCAAAGATCGATATGGCTTCACCGAACCTGAATATGAGGGATCCTGTGATCTACCGTATTCGGAGAGCGCATCACCACAGAACGAATGATGATTGGTGTATTTATCCGATGTACGACTACGCACACCCTTTGTCAGATATGATCGAGGGAATTACGCATTCCATATGTACTCTGGAATTTGAAGACCACCGTCCTTTCTACGACTGGGTATTGGAGACTCTGAAGACTCCTTGTCATCCCCAACAAATTGAGTTTTCCAGACTCAATCTGGACTACACCGTTATGAGCAAGCGCAAACTGCTTGAACTGGTGCAGAAGGGACTCGTCAGTGACTGGGACGATCCACGTATGCCGACGATTCAGGGTCTGCGCAGACGAGGATTTTCGCCCGAGGCGATCCGAGACTTTTGCGAAAAAGTGGGTGTCACAAAGAAAGAAAGCTGTATCGAAATGGGTTTTCTGGAAAACTGCGTGCGAGAAGACCTGGATCGCAATGCCCCGCGTGCGATGGCTGTGCTTCGACCACTGCGAGTGGTGATTGAAAATTATCCGGAGAATCAGGTCGAAGAAATGGATGTCCCTAATCATCCCAATCGGCCCGAACTGGGCACGCGCAAAGTTCCGTTCACAAAAGTTATTTACATTGAGCAAGAAGATTTTATGGAAGTCCCGGCCAAGAAATTTTTTAGACTTGCGCCTGGCGCCGAAGTGCGACTGCGTTCTGCCTACTTTATTAAGTGCACAGATTTTGTTAAAGACCCGGCCACGGGAAAAATTCAAGAATTGCGATGCACTTACGACCCCGCATCGCGGGGGGGCAATTCGCCGGATGGTCGGAAGGTGAAGGGAACCCTACATTGGGTTTCAGAGAAGCATTCATTACCGGCAGAAATTCGCTTGTACGATCGATTATTTAATGTCGCTTTTCCGGGAGAAGGCGGAACAGATCCGCTAACTCAGCTCAATCCAAATTCTTTGGAGGTTTTACCATCGGCGCGTGTGGAACCCAGTTTGGCGAGCGCATCGCCAGAGGCCCGGTACCAGTTTGAACGCCAGGGCTATTTCTGTATCGACCGAATCGATTCGAAGCCAGGGAAATTAGTGGTAAATCGCACCGTGACTCTGCGGGATTCTTGGACAAAAGAAAAAGAAGCATAAGAAATTCTGGGAGATCACTTCGAGGTCACTTCAAAAAGCCATTCTGATTCAGATAGTGCTAAAAAGGCTTTACTTTATATCGAAATAAGAATATTCGTCCCAAAGTTTGAGGTGGCAGCTATGTTTTCAACGAAGTCCTTGGTGGCGAAATATTGCATTTTATCTTTCATCATTTTTTCTATTCTTCTTGATTTTGTTCCGCAATCCTACGCTGGTGGATGCTCTAGCAAACAGAGCGTCGAAGCAAAATGCGAAGATCCACCTAAATCTCATCTTAAGCCTCCTCTTCAAGTCGATGGGGACCCGAGATCGACTGTTAATACTAAAAGTCGCAGCCGGACTAAAGGTGGAGAGCTCTCGAAGACTCTAAGACGCCGAAGAGCGCGCAAGGCAGCCGCTCTACGGCGTAAAGCTGAAGAACGTCTATCATCGGATGAAGAAGATAGCCGACAGAGTCCAGTCAAACACATGCGGACAGGCTGGTCCGTATCTTCTTCGAGTTCTGAGGAGCACGAGATGAGGCGACCCGCAACGATCGGGAACAACTCCGTGGATGTTCTCCGGCTTGATTCAGCACCTTTGGACGATGAAAGAAAAACAGTTCCGGGTAGAAGAGGAGTTGAGATACCCGTTCTCAATTTGGGGCCACTCTATCCGAGTCGTAGTGGCTCAGAGTGTAGCCCTGTGCCCTCGAATAACGCAGGTAAATCCAGGCAATTAGGTAAGACTCACTCCTATCGATAGTAGCAGTTGACATGCCAGATCGCGTATACTAGACACATGTTGAATACCCATGGTGGGGAATCGTCCAACGGTAGGACTCCAGACTCTGACTCTGGCTATCTAGGTTCGAATCCTAGTTCCCCAGCCAATTTTAGCGAAAAATTCCTGACTCTGCTTTTCAACTATTTACCCACTATCAATCGTAAAAAACCCGAGGCGCCGAATCATATCGACTCATCTAGGATCCGGAGTTGCTCTCTAAATAAGTTCCAAACTTTATCGAAAGTGGCAGGCGATTCAAGGAATTGAATACTATTCCACGCCCCTTTCAAGATAGAAGTGTTGAGTTCATCGGCAAATTTTGAAAATGACTTTGGAATAGGCGTATTTCTGTTTTTAAAAGTTTTTTGAAGAGAGTGGTTCGCCGTCGGGCATAATTAAGATTGCTGACTCCCTTGAGGAAGTGGATCAACAGCCAGCTGATATATCCAAATCACGACACATTTATAATTTTGTGTCAATTTGTGGTTTTTGATACAAAATATTAAAATTCAACAGAAAAATCTTTCTTAGTCAAGTTCTTGAGCTGTTAGCGTTTTCTCAAGTTATGACAGTCAAATTCTTTCACCTCAGTTAGATCAATCTGAACCGTAATCCCAGAATAGCAGGAATCTCTGGGAAATTTTGACGTGAAAGCGGATTCTTCATCGATTCAGGCTCGTACGGTAATGTCTGTTCCTCTAGAGCATCGAGAACCCATCCATGTTTAAAAGCTGGTTTTAAGAGTTCTTGAAGTGGACGATGGAAAAAATAGTGAGGAGTAGGCTGTCCCAAAATTCCGAGTTGCTCAAATTTCTTTGAACTCAAATAATGGCTGACCTTAATCCCCTTGGTAGTCACGAGCCGACTGTTTTGGATACTGGATTCCACGAAAAAATTAAGATCTGAATTATTGAAGCAGGGATGTAACAGTGTTGCAACAAAGTGGGAGTTCTTCTCAAGCGTGTAAGTCAAACCATCAAAGAGGGGTTCAATTTCTGGTATATCCATAAGTGCCATATTGCAAACTGCCGCATTAAATCTCTGCTCTCCTAAACTCTTTATTTGTTTGACTTGAGTAGCATCCATCACAGAGAACTCTAGGTTCTTAATTTCATTGGATCGCTCCTTTGCTAACTGGATAAACTTGGAAGAAACATCCGTTCCGACCACAAGTTTTGCAGTTTGAGCCAATTCTCGTGAAAAGAGTCCAGTGCTGCATGCAATCTCTAAAATTCGATGGGTAGATTTTACTTGGAGGAGATGAGTCGCCATTGGGGCTACCATCTTGTGATAAAACTCATTCCCAGAATGCGTGTGTGAGTCCCAGAAGTCGGCAATCTTCTCCCAACGGTTATTGGATTCCCCTGAGTTAATGGTGGTCATGGTGTGGTCCTTTTTGCTTCGGGGATGATCCGCAGGCTCATTTCTTATTCGGCGTTCGATATTCTTTGTCGTGAGAATGGCTGAGAAAATCATCCCAGGTCTTCTTTTTCTCGGTCGGGGTCTTTGTGGTAGTCCGCGGAGGTACCTCGGCTTTTTTTCTTTTAGTAGTAACTAGACTATCAGCATCGGCTACAGTGCAAATGCCAGCTAGGGCGACCATTACCACGAGACGAAGGATTGGAAGTCTTCTGTAAATCGTTATCAGCATAAAGACTTCTTCACCGAAAATCACGATCCATGAGTGTTTTACGTCCGTCCTGTAGGGCGCGCTTTGAGGCGTCGTCCAATATTGACCGTAGACGATCCGAGAGGACTTCCATCACCTCTTGAGAAGTATTTAAACTATGTTTAGCTCGAACGTAATCCTTGGTTTTCGAAACGACTACCAGAATATCATGAGGAATTGAGCCTGGTCCGGTGCCGGCGCCTGCGTTTGGAGGTGATGCCATATTCTTGGGAGACGGAGAAGTACCCATTGCGGTCGGATTCTGCTCTTTTTGCCATTCGGCAATTGTGGGCGCACGCTTTTCAAATGCTCCGGCATCTTTGTGATTCATCATCGGAACGTAGCGCATCAAAGCAACTTACTTTGCAAAAGACTAAGCCGGTTCTTGGGCGGTTGCAGGTGGAGACGCTGCAAATCCAGTATTTCTGGCTGAACGCGATAGGGGTTTTGCAGCTCGAGCATTTTCTCCAAAAACTGGGCGTGGTAGTTTCACTCATGCCGTGAGGATACTCATTCCTTCGTCTAATTGCCAGCGAAACGCTTTAAACTCTATTTTCCATGGGATATTTAGGTGCCTTCGGTTTTGAGCAAATCCAGATATTCTTTATATCCAAAGGTTCGATTACGTCTAGACTGAGAGATTTGACTCAAAATCCGAACTTTTGTCAAAATTTCTATCGCTTTTGAAGCAGTGGGTTTCGTGGTGGATAGAAGTTCTACGGCTTTGTTTACAGTTATTACCGGGTGGCTTGGCAGTAGTTCGAATAGGCGTATTGCAGGAACAACCACGTCTTTAGAAAGTAAGAGTCTCCGCCGATCTTCTTCGAATTGTCGGAATAACTTCTGTGATGTTTGAATGGCTTCTTGTCCTGTAATACATATGCCATCTAAGAAAAACTCAAGCCAACTCTCCCAGTCTCCAGTTTGTCTTACAGCATCCAAACGTTTGTAATATTCTTGCTGATTCCGCTTGAAATGAAGGCTGAGATAAAGGAGACGTGCATCCAAGAGTCCCCAAGCTTCTAGGAGTAAGGCGATCAATAGGCGACCTAATCTTCCATTTCCATCTAAAAACGGATGAATAGTTTCAAACTGAACATGAATATATCCAATGCGAATCAAAGGATTTTCAGGAGAGTTCTTATGAAGGTAGCTTTCTAATAGTGTCATGCACTGTCGCATTTCAGAGGGAGGAGGGGGAACAAAATGTGCGTTACCTGGTCGCGACCCTCCAATCCAATTTCGCGAATTTCTAAAATCACCGGGACTCTTGGAAGCTCCTCTTACGCCCCGCATGAGACGCTTATGCATTTCTCTGATAAGGCGGAGTGAAAGTGGAAGCCCCTTTTTATCGAAAAGTTGAGATCTACCGTACTGGAGAGCATCTAAGTAATTGCAGATTTCAAGGAGATCAGCAGTTTCGCGTTCAGGATCTGCCTCATAATTGAGGAGATCCGTTAAGGTTGCTTGAATTCCTTCGATTTGTGAGGAGAGTACAGCTTCTTGTCGAACGAATGAATAGTTAAAGAATTCCGGACTGGGTACAAGTTGTGATGCAATTCTTAGCTCTGATATGCGTGCTAGAGCTTCATGGAGCTTCGCTTTAATTGTAGGCTTTTCTTCGAGCGGAGGGTGTGGTGGTAATGGATTCGGTACAAATGCTTGAACTGGTTCTCCAGCCGTTGTTGTATTAATGTATTTTCCAGTGGTTCGTTGCATTAGTTCTTAGTAAAGCATACTTTACTAAGGCCTAAGCTAAGGAAAGTATACTTTATCAAAATCATTTGCAGTGCTCCATTGCCTTGAGCCAGTTCTCGATTCAAAATAACTAAATGAAGACAAAGAGTGCCCCCGTCGCAGGCCCAATCCATAAAATTCCAACAGATCTGCGTAAAGTACTTACTTCAACACTGGCAGCCGCGGCTGCCTGGAAGGACCTAACCCCACTTGCCCGCAACGAGTGGATTTGCTGGGTCACATCAGCCAAAAAGCCTGAAACGCGCAAACAACGGATCGAGAGAACACACGATGCCCTCATTGAGGGAAAACGTCGGCCATGCTGTTGGCCCGGTTGTCCGCACCGCCGTCCAAGTGCAAAAAAATGGTTTTAAGTTCCGAAATTTTAAACTTTCAAAGAACAGACTAATCGTCTGCGTTATTCATGCCGATAAGACTTACGAGCGTGCCCCGAGACGTCCATTTGGGGGCTCGCAAGAGGATAAGAATAGGAAATGTTCGCAAGAGTCATTCATCGGCCAGTGCTTGCCATCGTTATCTCTATTAGCACTGTACTCCTAGGCCTTCTCGCGATCGAGACTCTTCCAAAGTTTCAGTTTCCGCGCCACGAGTCATCGTATTTTTAACATTTCCTGGTGCAAGTGCAGAGGTTCTTGTTAAATCGGTCGTAATTCCGCTTGAGCAGGCAATCAAACAGCCTCTTACGGAGGCTGTCGCCGGAAAATCCATGGGGTCGAATTCGTGGTCTTAGGGATTTGCCTTCCCTCTTTGAAAACAACTAGTCTATTCTAAGAAAAAACCAAATGGCAAAAGCACAGTGGGGCGGTTCGCACTTAAAACAAAAATACTTTGAAGGATTATCAAGAAATACAGTCCTTTTGGCCTGCGCAAGTGCGTTTACTGATATTTCCACCGAGATGCTCTACCCGATTTTGCCGATATTTCTTATACACACGCTCGGTGCAAGTGGGAGTGTGGTTGGATTTATAGAAGGAATTGCGCAGGCTTCCCAGAATATTTTTCAGGGATTTTCTGGCTCGCTCTCCGATAGATTACAAAAGAGAAAATTAATTGCTCTGATTGGATATTTTCTCTCTGCAGTGGGAAAACCTGCCATCGGCCTTTCGGGAACCTGGCAAGTCTTACTGTGCGCAAGATTTGTAGATCGGTTTGGTGCCGGCATCAGATCAGCGCCTCGGGATGCATTGTTAGCGTCGTCGGTAGATGATCAACATCGAGGTAAAGCCTTCGGACTCGAGGGTTTCGGCGATAATCTTGGTGCTTTTTTTGGCCCGTTGCTGACTGCTTTGTTTATTTTGCTGCAGGTTGAAATGCACTCGATCTTTTATCTGTCGACTATTCCGGGCTTTTTGGCCTTCTTTACAGTTTTTCTCGTGCAAGAGCGAGTTACTCAGGCGCAGTCAGGTCAGGTAGAATTGGGTCAGCGAGAATCAGGTCAGCCGGAATCAAATCAGGTAAAATCAAAAATATCGCTTGATGTTCCTTTGAATCGATTTCCTCGGACTTACTGGAAGTATCTCTTGGCTACTGCACTCTTTAGCTTCGGTAATTCCAGTAATGCGTTTTTGATTCTTCAAACGAGAGAAAAAGGTGTTTCTCTATCGGTAACAATTATTATTTATGCTGCTTTCAATCTAGTGGCTGCTCTAGTCTCTTATCCAGCTGGCTATCTTTCCGATCACCTCGGGCGGAGAAATATTCTGTTTGCGTCGTTTGCTATTTTTGCGGTGACCTATTTTGGGTTTGCTTTTACGAATAACATCGTTCTCATTGCTATTCTCTTCATTTCTTACGGAATTTATCAAGGAACCTTTCGCTCCGTAGGCAAAGCGTTTGCTGCGGATCTTGTGCCGAAGCACCTTCAGGCAAGCGGAGTAGGCTGGTACAGCGCTACTATGGGTTTATTGGGACTGTTTGCAAGCGCTGTAGCAGGCCTACTATGGGACCAGATAAGTCATGAATCAGTTTTTATATTCGGCGGAATATCGGCGGTGATGGGAATGCTATCGCTGCTCATTCTAATGCCGGCTCATAGAGTAACAACGGGGCCATAGCCTGGGGGCTCGCCCCGTCTCAGGCGTGACGCCCAGTACGTTTACATTTCTAATAGTGATTGCAGACGCCTGAGTATCTGATCTGTTTCGAGTCTTCTGTTATTGAACATTTGGGTAGCATCCAAAATCAATTCTTCTACGGCTTGTACCTTCGGATCGCTTCTGGGATTTGCTTTCATCTTGCGCCCCTCATCCCGCAGAAAAGCTCTACAGCAATGCATATACTCTTTTCGCACTTTTTCTTTCTTCCAATTTTGTGCAGTTTCAATTATTCCGCCACAGTGATCATAGCACCCATAGTTTCCTAATCGGGGCACCTGAGCAAATCCAGCTACCTGAGCAATCAGTAGTCCTAGCGAAAAGGAATCTTCTTTTTTTGCACGAGCCCATTTTTTTTCTTTGGTGTTTCCGTTAAGCTTCATCTCATAGGCCTCGGGAGCATTGTAGTAATGGGTTCCAACGTAGTTTTTAAAAGAATCTTCAAAAGTTTCATCATTGAGATCTACAGCGTAGTCGAAGTCTCCTAGTTTCAAAACAACATTGCCATCTTTATCCAATTGAGGAGTTCCATCCGCGTTAATTCCAATAAGAAAGTTGGCCGCCTTAATATCTCGATGAACGATATTTGCACTATGAAGGGAATTTACAGCTCGAGTCAGAGCAATTGCTATCTTAAGTCGCATATCCCAAGACAGATCCCGATTGAGACTTAAATACCGGAAGAGATCGACATGACCTCGATCTTCGATAATAATGGGTTCGCCCTTCGCATTTTTAGTAAACTCACATTTGGTCAGATACGGCGGTTGTTTCCCAGAGACTTTGAACAACGCTTCCATCTTATCGCAAATTTTTCCTTCGTCTTGCACAGCGAGTAGTGTTGATTCTTTATTTGTTTTGATCACTTTTTCAGATCTATCGAGCTCTTCGCCTCTGAAACTGTATAAGTCCTTTTTTATTACCCTTTTGTTTCCACCGATTGTCGGTTCCTGGGGCCTTTTGCCTGACATATCGACCTGAAAATAGCCAATTGGGTAAACTGTAATATTAACAGTCTTAGTTTCTTTCGCTGTATGGGCGAATTTTAACGTTTGGACGACAGCACGTTTCTCTTCCCTCGCCGAAGCAATCCACTCTTTTCCATATTTCTTCACAAAGGGGAGGATCTGGTTCTCCTCATCCTTTGTGAGGCCGACATCACCGCCCGAGTGGTCACCCTGAAATTCGCGCAGAAACTCAGAAAATGAATCCGCACATGAGCTACTGGAGACCTCGTCGGGAGACATTCTAACCTGTTTTCCAGCCGATGCGCATTGCTTTACGAGGTTAAATTCCTTTGTTTCAGCTGAAAAGGCTACCGAAAGATACCAATTTAAAGCTGCAGCGGATAGAATCAAGAGGTAGCCTAAATAGCGCATAGATAGTTATTACCATATTTGAAACACAG
>Ga0207098_10454_pt1 | contig 12656 bp, 6 predicted proteins | sample Alteio_BWMinHeat_84_FD_153548 | JGI IMG/M metagenome (GOLD analysis project Ga0207098, IMG submission 153548) | Enriched cells from forest soil in Barre Woods Harvard Forest LTER site, Petersham, Massachusetts, United States -... | ecosystem: Environmental > Terrestrial > Soil > Temperate forest >...
TCAGGCTTGTGGTCCCGACGATGGAGAAGGTTGGGCAGTTGCGCCAGGCCCCCAAAAATATCGAGGCGGGAGAGTCCTACCGGATAGCGTTCTCCAACAGCGGCCGGCGGTTGAAGCCCGGCGACCGCGTTGACATCGTGATTGGTAATTTTCACGCGCGAGGACTGCTGGTCGAGTAGTGTCGCGTTACTGTCTCCCCACTGCCGGGTAGATGTTTGACGGAGAATCGGCGAGCCCGTTGGTGTTTCTGGTCTTGGATCGGAATCCTCAGGCTCGCAACAACCTGCGGTGCCTCTTTTTGTCGCGTGATCCTGTATTGCTCTATGCCACCGGAGCACGGAGGGTCGAATCGGCGCCAATCAAGGTGGAAGACATCGACAGCCAACGCATGGTGATCCACATCCGCCATCGGTGTCAGTCTGTTTGCGCCGCGCAAACGTCTCCCTATGGCCTGACCACGAACACCTTGTTGCTGGTGAGCGTTCCCTTGGTTGTGGTGACGGTGATGGGGCCGGTAGTGGCGCCTTCCGGGATCACGACCTTCATGAAGCTGGATCCCACATCGCTGATTTCGGTCGCCGGCACGCCGCTGAAGAACACCTCGCTGGCGGTGTCGAAGCCATCGCCGAGAAGGGATACCGTCATACCCGCGCGGCCGTATGTGTTCAAAAACGTCGCAAACGGAGACAGCCCCATATCGAGGCGAAAGATTACTCCAAGGTCATTCATGCCGTTGGAAACGCCGTCCGCGTTCGTCGCACCGTAGAAGAAACCGTCGGTGTGTTGCATCAATGCGATGGGCGCTAAGCCGCTTGCTGCGTGAAAGCTATGCAGCACTTCGATACCTCCGGTTGTTGGGCTCATACGGAACCGAGTGCCTCCTCCCATGGAGCCTCCCGAGCCAGTGGTACCGTAGAGAGAGCGGTCCGACCCCTGGAGAAATCCCCCCAGCGGCCCACCCCCGTCGCTTCCTCCGGTGAATTCGTGCAACACCGTTATCTGATTCAGGCCGGTCAGCTTGAAAACTACTCCTTGATTGCTGGCCCCTCCCAGATAAGTCACGCCGTAGAAGTTGCCATCGTTCGCCTGGATCATCGCCATCGGATAGCCGCCGTGGGAGTAGTCAAAGTTATACAGCACCTGAAACTCCCCGCTGGTGCTGATCCTGAAGATCGTGCCGACGCTGCTCGGGCCACCATGCATCGCGGTTCCGTAGAACCAGTAGTTAACCCCCTGCACCAGCGCCCCAAGCGGATTTGCTCCGTCCTGAACGGTGAAAGTATGCAACAGGGTGTAGTTGCCGGCACTGTCGATTTTGTAGATCGTTCCCGGTGCAGAACTCGGGTCGTTGTCGTTTCCATAGGTCGTTCCGTAGAAATCACCATAAAGGCTCTGCACGGGCGGAGCATATGGATTGCCATCGGGCGCGCCGCTAAACTGATGCAGAGTCTTCGCTATTCCGTCGGGAGTCATCTGGAAGACGGTGCCGGTATTCGAAGCGCCTCCAAACACGGTAGTTCCATAGGACCGTCCGTCTCGCGCCAGTGTCAGGCCGCTGGCCGGCAATACACCCTCGGGCTTACTGAATTCGTGAAGGACTGTCACAACTCCTTCTGTCGTAACCCGGAAGGCGACTCCGCGCAGGTCGGTGTCCTGATCGGACGCGGTGGTCATCAGGTTTCCGCCAGGACTCTGGGCGATGAGCCCAGGCTCGACTGGGGTAGACGGCGTGCCGCTGAGGTAAGCGAGCACCTTATAGGTTTGTGCATGCATGGTTGTGGCCAGCGCCCCGACAAAAGCGATGCCGGTAATCCGAATTGTTTTCATGGGTAATCTCCGCGAGATGCTGGAAATGGGACAAAGCGCAATGCAAAAAAAGCAAACAGCATTAAGTCCTGATTTCCTCTAACGCAGATGCCGAACTACATGCTCATGGCTAAACAGTCCGCTTCTTTCGCAGCTGCGGCGATGGCATCCGCCTTTTGCTGGTCGCCGGGCTTCTGCGGCCGAAGCGCGGTCAGATACATGTGCGCAGATATATGGGCCATCCCCCAGACGAATCTCCGCTCGAGTGCATATGCGTTGGGTTTGCCTGCGGTGTCTGTGCGCACGATGGACTTATGGTCGCTGCAATTTAGCCTATAGCCACAAGGATCATGCCAAGCTCATACGTGGGCCCAGTAATCGAATGCGAAAAGGGGAAGACACACGATACAACCTCCGGGGAAATTCCGGTCGTGTTGTTCGACGGAATTGTATCCTGTGCGGTCGGACGATGACCCACAGCAATCCCTACCCGCCACTCGAATCAAGTTGCTAAAAACGGGCCAAGCGCTCATTGGCAGTCAACTCCAAGCTTCGCTGGCAGTACTGGAGAGCAAGCCTGTCCACGTTTGCCGGCATTGAGTGGATCCTTGAATATTCCGCCCATCCGAGTGCGGCAAGTCACAGTAAACGTATTCCCGAAGCACGGTTCGAAGGGGTATAACAGCTTGTGGCCGAGGGAAGAGTACGCTCACCTCGAAAACCCACAATTCGCTAATTCAGACAGGATGAGCATGAAAATCAGGATCCATATCGCAGTCGCGGTCGCCGCGCTGGCTCTTGCTGTGATTGGCGCTACGTCGACGACAGCGCAACAGGCCGGGGCTGGGGCGAATGTTGCTCCGCCCAGGCCGGAAGGCCCGTGCGACATTTACGCTGCCGCTGGCACTCCCTGCGTGGCTGCCCACAGTACCACTCGAGCTCTATATGGCTCCTACAACGGTCCGCTCTACCAGGTCCTGCGTCAGTCCGACGGCAAGACCCTGGATATTGGCGTGGTTCAGCCAGTCGCGTCGCCGGTTCCGGATGCAGGAGGATACGCCGATGCTGCCGCGCAGGACGCGTTCTGCGCCAACACCTACTGCTGGATCACCACGATCTACGACCAATCCCCGAAGCATAACGACCTCACCCAGGCTCCCCGCGGCGGATTCAGTGGCCCGGCGCAAGGCGGGTTCAACAATCTCCCGCTGGCCGACATGGCGCCGATAACGATCATGGGCCACAAGGCCTACGGCGTCTTTATCGAACCGGGCATGGGCCTCCGCGCCGACGACCCCAGGGGCACCGCGGTCGACGACCAGGCCGAGGGCCAGTACTGGGTCGTCAACGGCCACCACTTCAACAGCGGTTGCTGTTTCGACTACGGCAACGCTGAAATCGACAGCCGCGACGATGACAACGGCACCATGGAAACCGCTTACTTCGGCAACGCCACACCCTGGTTTAGTGGAAGCGGCCACGGCCCGTGGATCATGACCGACCAGGAGAACAATCTCGTTGGCTGCGTAAACCAGGACGGTTCGAAAGGCTGCCCCAACCTGCCAAGTATCCCCTGGCGATTCGTGACCGCGGTGGCCAAGGGCGAACCGCATCGATGGACCTCTCTGGGCGGCGATTCGCAACGGGGTACCCTGTCGGTGATGTTCGATGGGCCGCGCGTCAACTCCACCTATGACCCAATGCGCAAGCAGGGAGCCATCCTCCTCGGCAACGGCGGCGACAACAGCAACGCTTCGCAGGGCACGTTCTATGAAGGCGCGATGACGGGCGCCGGCACTTTTCCGACCGACGCAACCGACCAGCGAGTGCAGGCCAACATCGTGGGTGCGCGTTACGACGTGCCGCGCCTGAGCCTGGCGCCGGCCTCGGCATCCGCCAATCCGCCCGGACTCCAAACGTTCTCTCGGCGATCGTCGCAAGACACCACGGTGACCTTCACCAATACCACGGGCGCGCCCGCCTCCAACGTTAAGTTGAGTATCTCGGTGCCTCTCAGCCAGTGGACCTCCGTCGTTTCGGGCAGCACGGAGACGTCCAGGACATTTGCAGAGCCGGTCGCGCCGGGCGCCAGCGTGAGCGCGACCTTCAAGGTGACTTCGGGGCCAGCGGCCTTCAACGGCGACCTGCTCGCGAACGCCTCCTGGACAAACCAGGCGAGCGGCAGCACGCAATCCGAGACAACCGCCGGGAAAGTGCGCAGCGTCAGTCCGGTCAAGATCAACGAATTCCGCATCGGTTCCGGTCCAAACTCCACCGACTCGTTCATCGAGCTCTATAATGCGGGCGCCGAACAAGTCGACATCTCCAACTGGACGCTCACCCAGCGCACCGCTCAGTTGGCCATTTTCTCCCCAGTGAAGATCCCGGACGGAACAAAGCTCGCGCCCCGCGGCTTTTACCTACTTGGCCTCTCCAACTCCGGACTGGCTGTTGCCGCGCGCGCCGGCGACACCACTATCCACGTCCGGAGCACGATCGGCATGTCCGCTGGCGACATGGTCAGCATCGGCACTGGCACCGGTGTGGAGACCCGAAAGATCGTCAAGGTGGGAACGCCCGCGAGCAACAGTACGACTCTCTGGCAGCCTCTTCCTGACGGTCCGATCATCACCATCCCTGCCGGTTCCACCAATGTACCCGTCATGAGCACATCCGGCTTCATGGTTGGCGAGAAGATCGCCGTCGGCTACGGTGCTACTAACCCCGCTGTCGCGAACACACGGGAACAATACGAGGTGGCCACCGTCACCGCCGTCGGAAAATCCGGCACGCAAGCCTACCTGGCGGTGGACGCACCCGCCGGCGCCACCAACCTCCAGGTGACATCCACCGACGACATTTCTGTCGGTGACAAGATCCGGCTCGACATCGTCAGCGTCGGGCATGGCATCGAGACCGTCACGATCACACGCATCGGCACTCCGGCACACCATACCAATCTCTCTGCGAACGCACCCGCCGGCGTCACCCGTATCAATGTCCGCAACGCGAGCGGCTTCGCCGTGGACGACAAGATCAGAATCGGCACGTCCGTGAACCATCAAACCGTCACCGTCACCGCCATCGGCAGCTCCAGTCCCACTGGCGCCGGCATCGACTTTACCCCCGCCCTCGATAAAGCGCATGGAGACGCGGAGGGAGTGGTAGTCCCGGGCACCGGTCTCGAGCTTGCCTCCCCGCTCAAATTCAACCATGCAGAAAACTTGCCCTTTAGCAATCGAGGAACGGGAATCAGCTTCGAGCCGGCGACGGCCTTTGCCCACTCGAGCAACGAGCCTGTCCAGGCGCTGGGCACCGGTATCACGCTCGACAGTCCGCTCGCAAAGGAGCACCCGATCAACGCGGTGGTGCATGATGCCGCCGTCAAGACCGCCGGCTACCAGGGCACGCCCGAACCCAACCAGTGGTTCGGCGGCCCCGAGCTCACCTCGAACGTTCCTTTCTTTGATCGCATCATTTCCCTCAGAGAGGGAAGCATGGTGCTGCGCGATGACTCTGGCCTGGTCGTCGACAGCCTCAATTACGGCGGCCAGGTCGATCCGTGGGCTGCCGAGGGCTACCAGGCAGCTTCCGGATCCGAGCAAAGTGGCTGTCATGCGCCTGCTCCAGGCGCGGCCATGAACTTCGGGCGCAGCATTGGGGCCGCCCGAACCAATACCAGCGCGGGCCGCTTCCCCGATGGCGCCGACACCGGCAGCAACTGTGGCGACTTCTTCACCCAGGCCGCCGCTACCCTTTCCGTCGCCACGGCTACCGGCGCGACCAATATCAACGTCGAGAGCGTGGAAGGTTTCAAGCCCGGCCAGACGATCACCATCGATACGGGCGGGGCCAGCGAGACCGCGGTTATTGCCACGGTGGGCACGGCCGGTGCAACCACGGCAGCCGCCGCCACCGCCGCGGGCGCGACCATCATCCCTGTCGCCTCCGCGATTGGCTTTCGCGCGGGTGAGACGATCACGGTTGACACAGGAGCGAACGCCGAGACGGCGGTTATCGCGTCCATCAGGAGATTCGGCGGCGGCTCCATCACCTTCAGCGTGCCGCTCGCTCATGCGCATGCCGCTGGCGCCCAAGTCTCTGGAACAGGCATCAACCTCACCTCCGCATTGACGCGGGCGCATGCCGTCGGAGCGCAGGTCGCCGATTATGCTCCCACGCCCGGCGCGCCTAACCAATATCACAAGTAACGTTGATCCGATCGATGGCTTCTCCATTAAAGTCGCGATAGCAGCCCGAGGTACGGAGACTCGGCAGAGCGTTCGGATGCCGGCACCTTGAGTTGAGGAAAGCGGTTCACCCATTACGGACGTTTCAGATTCCAGTCCAGCACGTGGCAGTTGATTGCCACTTGCTGGTTATCCGCTCATTGGTCGACGGGTTTTCTCCACTTCCAGGATCAAGTTGCCGCAAAACGGCCTTTCCAACATGCAGGGTTCTCCTGGGCTCATCCTCGATGATCTCAGTCGCATCACCGAGCGATGGCGCGCGTCCGAGACGGCTGGCGAACCTCTGGATTATGGAAGCGTGGCAGCGCCGCGGATCAGACGGAGTCTCTGGCTGGTTCCTGATACGCACCGGAGCACTTTGGCTGAGAGTTCTGAACGAGGGTTGAGTCAAGCTCCCCGAAGGAACCCAATTTTACGAGAATTTCGAGCATTGGGTTCTGAGCGCGCAAGCGCTTGATTGGTATACCATCAGTCTTACCGGAAGTTCCAACTCTGCCCTGCCGAGAGGTACCCCCTGTGTATGAATAATGTCGCATTCGACCGAACTAATCCTGAGCGAGAGCTTCTCCACGTAAAGGACAACCTCGCCGCTTATTTCCGCGAAGAGATCATCAGTGGACGGCTGGCTCCCGGCGAAAAGATTGTAGAAGTCCGATGGGCGAAGAAGCTGGAAATGTCGCAGACCTCGGTGCGAGAAGCTCTGAACATCCTTTCTGCCGAGGGATTTGTGCAGAAGGGTTCCGGCCGCACAGCCCAGGTGACCCAGCTGACTGACGAGGATGTCGTTCACAGCTATGAGCTGAGGGCGGTGCTGGAGGGTTACGCCGCACGCATCGTTGCCGAAAAACAGCCAAATCTCGCTCCCCTCGAGCAGGCGCTTGAGGACATGCGTTCTGCAGTCCTCTGTAATAACCTGAGAGGATTTTATGAGCGCGATCTGCACTTCCACGTACTCATGGCGGAGATGACGGGCAACAGAATGCTCGTGCAGGCCGTCAAGCGGATCATTGTTCCACTTTTCGCGTTCGTGGTTATTCGCGTGCATGGGGCGCGAAACGGCCAGGATCAGTGGATCCGCAGTCTCGATCAACATGCAAGGATCATCGATGCGCTCCGGACGTACGATCCTGTGTTTGCTGAACGGCTGGTTGTGCAATCGGTCGTTGCCTTCCTGAAGGAAACACGAAACGTGGTCCAGGCGGCTGAGTAAGTTGTGCCGTTCCACGTCGGAATGCTCAGCGTGGCAGTCCCGCTAAACGTCAGTCCACTCTAGTGAAGGCTGTGGTTCGCAAAGCCGAGCGTCACGATAGCGAGAACCATGACACAAATTCCCCACCGCATTGTGGATCTGGCCAGAAGAGATGCATGGCGCCACTCGCCCGATAGCGCGCCGGCCGCATTGCCGGTGAGGATCGATGTAATCAGCATGATGGGAAATCCGAACATCGGCCCCAATGGTCCTTCCAGGGACGCTCCGTGGCCATACGCCACAATCCCTCCCGCCCATAAAAGTCCCATGATTGCCGCCAGGAACCAATAGAGGGGATGGGAGTCAGATCGGAATTTTGATAGGCTGCGGGCGCGCCAAGCGCGAAAGAGGCAGTACCCAATATTGACCAGGTAATTGACTGTGAAGACGATTGCCCAGACGGCGTTGTTTGCGGTCGCGGGATTAACGCCACGGGCGATGGCGGGTTGCGCAATGGGCGCGCCGAACACGAGCGCAAAGTTAACCAGCGCGGACAGCACTCCGGCCGCAACGCAGTAGAATAATCCCACCCCGAACGGAACAGGTCTGGTGCTGCGGCTAGGCTCGGCAGACTTCAGATTTCCGGCACGAGCGCAGATCATCAGCCCCAGCACCATAAGGGCCATGCCGCATGCCAGCGCGGCTTCGCTCCCGGCAGCAATGTGCAGGTTGCGATCGAGCAAAAGTGGCACGACCGAACCCCCGATGGCAATCAGGCCCATGATGAGCGAGGTTCCGAGGGACAGACCGAGGCTCGCGACGCCGAGTCCGAAAAAAATCCCACCGCATCCCCAGCCCGCGCCAAATAGAACGGCCAGAAGAAGTGAGGTGGAATCGGCGGAAGCATAGATGCTGCCCAAATGCGGCACGGTCAGCAAAGCCAGCGGCCAAGGTACCAGCAGCAGAGCCATCAGGGATCCGGCGCCCCAGAAGTTTTCCCAAGACCAGCGTGGCGCGAATCTCATCGGCAGTGCAAACAGTCCTTCCATGACGCCGCCCAGTACGATCAGAACCAGGCCGGTCAGATGCATAAAATCGGGCTCGCAAGACGCAGGGATCGCACGGCTTCCTCTGCAGCAAGGCGCTGGAGATTCGGACCGCTGAGCTGGCTGTACCAGGACACATGCGAAGTCAGCAGGGCGTTGCGACAGTTGCGAAGGGGATGGTCGGCGGGCAGGGGTTCGGCTTCGAAGACATCCAGCCCCGCCCCGGCGATCGCCCAATTATCGAGCACGGCGGCCAACGCCACTGTATCGATCAAGGCGCCGCGGGCAGTGTTGATCAATACGGATGTCGGTTTCATCTTCGCCAGGGTAGTCGGTCCGAGCATATGGCGGGTTTCGCTGGTCAGTGGCACGTTTAGAGAAAGAATATCGGCGATCCGGAGCGCGTCTTCGAACTTGACGCGCGTTACATCGGTGGGAAATTCAAAGTCGGGCGGAAGGTAGGGATCACAAGCCGCAAGCTGGAATCCGCACGCCCTGGCGCGGTGAAGCACAGCGCGCGCAATTCTTCCGTAGCCGATGGTGATAAACGTGGACTGACGGAAAGCGGGCATGGGACGCGGCGGAACGATGCTCCAGTTACCCTCTCGAACCTGCCTGTCGATCTGGGTCAGTTGGCGCGCGAGCGCCAGGGCAAGGGAAAAGGTATGGTCGGCGACCTCTTCAATGCAGTAATCCGGAATATTACGAACCGTGACGCCGCGGGCGCGGGCGGCGTCGAGATCGATGTTGTCCAGTCCAATGCCGTAACGGACAATTACTTTGCAATTGGGGAGATGATCGATTACGGCACGAGTGATTGGTGCCCACTGAACGAGGAGCACATCCGCCTCGCCCGCAACGGCGATGACATCGCCTTCCGTTTTGCACTGAAATGCAGCCAGATCGCCTCCCGCACTCTCGATGATGCGCCTTTCCGTCCCGATGTCGGGAAATTGGAAATCGGTGATCAGGAAGTTGGGTGTTTTCTGCACGGAAGTCTCCTCAGCGCGGACGGCCGTTCGCGCGCGCCGCACCATCGTTAAGTTGCAGAATGGCCTTGATGCTGCCTTGTTCCGGACGAAGCATGGCCTGAAACGCCGCGCCGCCCTGGTCGACGGGGAATTGCGTGGCCCAGCTTGTATCGAGCTTCCCGGCACGCAAGAGTTGAACTGCGCTCTCGAGGTCCGCCATGGAACCTGAGTAGGTGCCCACAACTGACTTCTGATGGAGGGTGAGGCCGTAGCTCTGGAGGTCGATGCGATCCTCATGCAGGCCAATCCAAACAATGGTTCCGCCGGGCTCAGCAAGGTTGACAGACAGATTCTTGGTTTCGGAACTGCCCACCGCATCGATAACGTGCTCCGCGCCTTGACCGCCCCATTGTTTTCTCACGGCGTCGACAAAACTCTCCTCGAGAACATTGATGGCTAGGACCGCGCCGAGTCGGCGCGCGGCCCGGACCCGCTTCGGGATGCGGTCCGCCACGATGACTTCAGAACCGTAGATCTGCCTGGCGGCGAAGACACACATCAGCCCAATGGGGCCTGCACCGATCACTAATACACGTGATTTACGCCCGCTGAATCCTTGGCGCATGGCGTTTACGCCGTTCGCCAGGGGTTCGGCAAAGACGGCCGTCAACCCAGAAAGGTTCTCCGGCCAGGGCAGGAGGACCCGCTCGGGGACGGCGACGAACTCGGCAAACGCCCCGGGCCGCTGCATGCCGAAGACTTGGCGGTACTCACAAAGGTTGGTATCGCCGCGCAGGCAGGCGGAGCAGCGACCGCAATGCACCAGGGCGTGAGCGATGACCCCCTGATCTCTGGTCCAGCGCTCTCTAGTATTGTGTGCGTCTTCCACCCAGCCGCAGAACTCATGACCCATGATGAGCGGAGGCATGCGGCGCGGGCTTCTAGCGCGGAAGGTGTCGAGTTCTGATCCGCATATGCCGCAGTTCGAGACCCGAACGAGAACCTCCCCATCCTGCAGGATGGGGAGGGGGACATCTTCCACCTTAAGCTTTCCCCACTCGGGGTAATAGAGTGCCCTCATCGCAACGCCTTAATGAGTCGGCCCACAAGTCGAGACCTGTTGAAAGGCCGCGGAATGGGCGGGCTGGATTCTTTATGTAACGCTGATGGCGGATGATTGTCAAGCGCTTACGCGCTCAAATTTTGGTTGACAATTGCATTAATGCGTGGGTAGGTTTTCATCTACAAACGCTTAAGCGTTTGGGAGGCTTCCCCGATGAGACGCTCCATTTTCTCTCTAGTTGTCGTTGTGGCCCTTCTGTCCACGACCCAACGTTCTCACGCACAAGGGGCCGTGGGCACAATCCTGGGACAGGTATCGGATGTGACCGGGGCCATGGTTCCGGGGGCTAGAGTCACCATCACTGAGAGCGATACAAACGTGTCGCATTCAGCGACTACGGGGCCGACGGGAAACTATACGATTCCCTATCTCAATCCTGGTCACTACATCGTTCTGGTCGAAGCCAGCGGCTTCAACAGGACTCGTATCCAGCACATTAGCCTGGAGGTGGATCAGACGGTGCGGGCCGACGTCGTTCTACAGCTGGGAGCAACGACGCAACAGGTTGAGGTTTCAGCTCAGAGTGTCCAACTGGATTCGGAGAGCGCCAGCATCGGCCAGTTGATTTCGGAGCAGCAGGTGAGCGACCTGCCACTGAACGGGCGCAATTTTACATCCTTGATGATTCTCCAACCGGGAGCAGTTCAAATGAACAGCGCTGCTGCCCCTTCAGGAGAACAGTCGACGCGCCCGGGCTCCGGAGGATCGCTCATCCTGGGGGGAGGGAGAGCGTCAGCCAATCAATACCTCGTCGACGGGGTCACGATCAATGATGTCATGTACCAGACCCCGGCTTTTGAACCGTCGATCGAGGCTATCCAGGAGTTCAAAGCCCAAACAGAGACATATTCTGCGGAGTATGGAACAAGCGCAAATCAGATCAATATTGGATACAAGTCGGGAACAAATCGATTTCACGGGACAGCATTCGATTTTTTACGGAACAACTACTTCGATGCGCGCTCGTACTTCGATGTGTCTGTCCCGGTTCTCCGACAAAACGATTTCGGTTACTCGCTTGGCGGCCCGATCTGGATCCCGAAGGTTTACAACGGCAAAGACCGCACGTTCTTTTTCGCCAATTATGAAGGTCTGCGGTCAACGACATATGCGACCGAGTACGGAGTAGTTCCGACGGCGGCCGAACTGTCCGGCCAATTCACTACACCGATCAAAGACCCGGCCACTGGGTTATTATTTCCCGGCGACCAAATCCCCTCCTCGCAAATCTCAAACTTTGCGACCCAGATGAACAAGTACATCCCTACCGCCAACACCAACGTTGCGCAAGGGAATTTTGTTGGCACCGCCAATAGCCCCATTACAACGGATCAGCAGAACTACCGCATCGACCAGACGTTCGGGTTGAAAAATACCATTTTCGGTCGATACTCCAAGGCCGACAATATCTTCGATTCCGGCGCCATACCTGCGACATCTGGGTATGTTCACCCGATCCATACCACAAATTACCAGATCACCTACATTCGCACGTTCAGCCCAAATTTCATCAATCAATTCAGATACTCGCACCTCGATGTAGCCGCAGACCAACTGGGAGTCAGCGTTCCACAATCAGCGATCGATGCCTTTCATTTCACGGGCATCTACAATCCGATGCCCGATGCGCAAAGGACACTACCGAACGTTTCCATCACCGGATTTCTGGGGCTGGGCGGGGCGGTGAATACGCCATGGTTAAACGACCAGGTAACACGTCAGATAAGCGATTCCGCCACGCTGATCAGGGGCCGGCACACCATGACTTTCGGATTCGATTATCGACACTGGACGCTAGCGAACAACACGACGACCGGATTCTCCGGCCAGTTCACCTTCACCGGAGACTTTTCGGGAGATCCATTTGCAGATTACCTCCTGGGAAATCTGGAGCAGGTATGGTCAACGCAACCGACATCCCAGTCCAATCCGAAAGATCCGGGCTCCCCGGTCAACATCGTGTACAACTCCGTGGGACCATTCTTCCAGGAAGACTGGAAGGTATCACCGCGGCTCACGATCAACATCGGAACGCGATATGACTGGGCCTCGGTTCCCTATGAAGAACACAATCATTGGTCATGGCTCGATCCCACGATTCCGGGCGGCGGACTCTGCGTCTCTGACAACAGTCTGATTACCAGTGGGCTGGGAGCGAACCTATACCGATATTGCGGGCGTCAGGCCGGCCCATCGCAGAAGTTGGTGTTCGCTCCGCGAGTCGGGGTCTCATTCAACCCTGTGAACAATTGGGTATTGCGAGCCGGATAC
>Ga0207098_10452_pt2 | contig 12650 bp, 11 predicted proteins | sample Alteio_BWMinHeat_84_FD_153548 | JGI IMG/M metagenome (GOLD analysis project Ga0207098, IMG submission 153548) | Enriched cells from forest soil in Barre Woods Harvard Forest LTER site, Petersham, Massachusetts, United States -... | ecosystem: Environmental > Terrestrial > Soil > Temperate forest >...
GTATGGAATATTTGTGACTCTGGACGAGGGAATTACGGGACTTCTTCCTAAATCTAAGGCCATGGAACATCCTGAATTTCCATTTGAAAAAATTCGAGTCGGAGATACGGTCAGTGTGGAAATTGGAGAAGTACGTGAAAAAGAAAAACGCATTTCTCTAACAATTCCGCGTGATCCCGATCAGGACGAGTGGAAAAGCTTTACTTCCACTTCTTCGTCTAGCGGATCCTTTGGAACTCTGGGCGGTCTTTTCAGTGGAAAAGGCGAGCAGCAAAAATCTGATGTGAAAAAACCAAAGAAGAAGAAATAAGGGTGCGCAAATCGCGTGGCGGACGAGAGAATCCACGAAAGAAATCGCAAAAAGTACCACCAGAGAAATAGCCGGGGAAACAGCCGGAGAAATAGCCAAGGAAATAAGAAGACACGCTCATTCTGGCTGGCGGTTTTTCTGTCGATTTTCGGGCATCTCCTAGTTTTTATTGGCGTGCTGTATTTGCGATCGACTCATAATATTCCAGCTATTCCTCAGAGCACGCTCAATGTTGAAGTTATTGAAATTCCCGGCTCGGGATCTGAGGTAGGGAAAAAGAGAAGTCAACCTCGGAACAAGGAATTTAATCCAAAGAGTACGGCACGCAGAATTAGATTGAAGGACTTAGGCATTCAAATCGACGGTCCCGGAAATTTCTCTAAAAAGTTCGAATCTGAAGACGAAGCAATAGGTTCGAGGGAAAGAACAGGATTGGGTCAGGACGACGGAGTTCAAATTGTAAAAGATCGAAATATTGGACTGTATGAATTTATCTATCAACAAATAGACAGCAATTTGGTCTATCCGTCCGAATTCGTTTCAGCGCAAATTGAAGGAACAGTGGAGAGTAAACTCTATTTCGATCAAAACGGAAAATATCAGAGATCTAAATCAGAATTTAGGACTCCCTATGATTATCTGAGGGTTCTTATTCTGCGAACCCTTCGACGTGCCCTCGCGGAGGCCGTTTCCGATCAGGTCAATAAGCTCAAGAAACCCTTTTATCTCCATTGCGTTTTTAGATTTTATATTGTTCAGAATAATGACCAAGGGTTAATTCAAGCTCAGAAGATGATTACGGGTAATAGTTTGACTTTCTACCGGTCGTTCTACAAATCAAAATTAGAATGGGAGTTGGGACCGTTTCAAGGTTTAGGGCCCTTCGCCGTTGGTTTTAGTCCTCTTTGGATATTCGAGAAAGGGAAGGATTTAATTTCCAAGAGGATAAAGGTTGATCCACTGGAAAAATATCGAAATGACCCCGAGTGGTAGTCTAAAAAGGTACGAATTCAAGTACCGCTCACACCATAAATCGCCCATGCTACGCAGAACATGTCGCTCCGGCGACAATAATCAAATGGAATATATTGATAACCTGCATCGCCGCAGTTCGTCCCCCAGGAATTTTTGACAATGAATCTCTGTTCGGACCAATCGTAGCCTACGATTTCAACAGCATGCCCAAGTCCATTAACGGGAGAATTTGGGTCAGGCCGAGCTGTGCATTTATAGAAATCGTCAGTTAACGAAAATGTGAGAAAAACAGGATATCCATTTGCCAGAGAAATCAATGAGTCGTTAACCGGATCGTCCAAATACCGTGACGATTGGAGATAGTAATAAGAGTATTGATTAAAATTTTGATACGGATTGGAATTCCAGTAAGGCCAGTAATACTCATAGGTAATTCGATTTGCTGAAGCAGCGGAAATAGCCGGCACTGGATTAGGTTTTTGATAGAGATACCAGAGGTGATTTTCAGAGAGTTTAACTTTACCCTGGAGCATATTTTCCATAGCTGCGACAAGCGCAAAGGCTGTACAGTTATTCAAAACCTGAACTTGGATGCCTGTATCGCGCCAGCGTAGATCGACGCGATTAGGAATGACGTCCATTATTGAGAGATCTGACTGGCGTTTGCTTGCACGCAGTCTTCGCTTCGCAGCAATTTGTGTTTGTATGGCTATTGGTATCATTTGGTCTAGTGGAGGTAGATTCCTAAGAATGGGTGTAGTATCGTCCGCTAATGAGAGCCGGCACCAGAACAAAATGATAAACGTCAAGAATAGATTCTTTCGGTTTGTCATATTTTGTTAGTAACCATGATTTCAAACTTGAAACGAGGATGCAAGTGAAATCAAAATTAAAAATAAATTCAAATTCGAAAAAGTTCATTAGGAAGTGGCATATTCTTTTAGGTACCGCACTCTACTTGCCATTTTTAGTAATCGCCATAAGCGGAATCTTGTTGGGCTTCTATGATCTTTTTCAAGAAAAGTTTTCTTATTTTCAGATTCCGCTGAAGAGCTCTCAAACAGAGTTTCGGCAGTCATTGTCCCGGTCACAGATGTTGGTTGAAAATTCCATTAAGAATCTTAAAGAACAATTAAAACGAGGACACATCGAATCGATCTATCCGTCACAGTCCGAACGTCAAGCATTAAGAATGCAGCTGATCGAATCGAAAAATCATCATAAGTTTAATGTTTTTCTAGATCCGGGTTCCGGAGAAATTCTGGGAGAACAGGAGCAAGGTGTTTCACCATGGATTTCGTGGTTATTCAAAATTCATAGAGGAGATTGGGGCGGATTTCCAGGAAGGGTTTTTGCTAGTACTTGTGGAATACTTGTTTCAACTATGTGGTTAACCGGACTTATTATGCGGAGACGGCGCAAAGAGAAGAAGTCTCGTGTCTTTCGATTACTCGATTACCATCAAGCTCTCGGAACCTTTTGCGGGGGGGTGATTATGGTAATGACAGCCAGTGGTGCATTGATTAATTTCAAAACGGATTTAATTCAGTGGCTTGATCCGCCTCCTCGTTCAAAGAAACAAATGGATAAGAAATTAGATGGTCTTGAGTCTATAGAGGCACTAGATGCAAAGATTCAATTGGCTCGATCAAAAGTGCCTGACTACCCCCTAACTAAAATTGAACAGGAAAAGGGACAGGCTTCCATACTTGTATTTACTTTTAGGGATAAATCGCGAATTTATATTAATGCTGGTTCCAATCAGATAGAGAAGGAGATGACTCCTTCGACAAAATGGATACATGCACTTTATCCCTTTCATAGTGGTCGTATTTTTGGGTGGTGGCACGTAATTTTCGCTTTGGTGATGGGTAGCGCTCTGCTATTGATTTTTACGTCAGGGCTACTTTTGCCTTCTAGTAGAGATAGTCTAAAGAAACTCAGGAGCAATTTGTTCGGTCAAAATCCCAGGAGAAAGCTGACCTGAACGTATTTGAAGAACTCCCGACTGAAGTCGGGAGATTCTTCCAGGTAAAGAAGTGTCGATTTCATAGGTTTGCTCAACTCCCCTTGAAAGGGGAGGATTGCGCAAACCATCCTGTTCAATTATTTAAATGGCACTAGATGGGGTATGTTGGTCTTTCGTATGGAACTCAGTCCAGGTTGTGTAAGAGAATGTCCAGCTTGTCCGCATCGAGAATTAACGCCCGAACAAAGCAAAAGTGAAAAGCTCAGGTGGCTTAAAAGAGACTTGTCCGCTTGGGAGCATTCCATTCAGCCTGTGCGAGGCGGAGTCGCACGTTTACACTATCGCGAAAAAGTATGTTTACACGCCGAATGGCAGCAAGATCATTGGGCTTTTGGCCTTCTTCGTCCCAAACGTGGAAATTTTAAGCAAAAAAGGGAGAAGAGCGTGATAGATATTCCCAATTGTCCTATTCACGCTGCGACGGTGAATACGCTTATAGCGGCGCTCAGAACAGCACTACCTGAACGAAATCAGTTCCCGCTCGTATATTTGGCGGTTTCTGGAAAATTAGCGACTTTCGTTTTAAAAACCAAGGAATGCCCTCCTATTCCCTTACTCGACTGGAGTGCTTTAGGGCTCGAAGGCCTTTATGTCAATTTGAATCCGGCTGCCGGAAATCGCGTTTTCTTCAATCGTGGCTGGAAGTTGATTTGGGGTAAGCAATATAGCGTTGAAAATGGTAAGCAATATGGTCCTGAGAGCTTTCGCCAGCAAATTTCGGGTTTGCACCAAGAAGCAATGACAGAGGCAGCTGCTTTTTTGAATCCTGGGCCGGGAGATGGGGTGGTAGATCTTTGCTCAGGAATAGGAGAATCGCTGTTGTTGTGGAAAAATTTGGGCGCACAGTCTATCGGGGTGGAACTGAATTACGACGCGCTAAACTGTTGTGCTACAAATGTCGGTCAAAGTGCTGCGCTTCGAGGAAGGGTATCGGAGAGAATTCCTCAGCTGAACCAGTGGATTGCTAATCTGAAGATTGCAAGTAATTCACGTCAGAATATCCTTATCTATGCAAATCCACCCAGACTTGGTTTAGAACCGGCAGTAACTGAATGGATTGCTAGTACAGCGAGGCCCGCTCGTATTGCTTACTTATCCTGCAATCCAAAAACCCTGGCGCTGGATCTAAATAGGCTATCGAGTGAATATAGCGTCAACCGTATTGCGCCGTACGATTTTTTTCCAAGGACAAAACACGTCGAAGTTCTCGCCCTCTTATCTCACCGATATTTAAACGGAGTGAACGATAGACTGATAAGTTAAATACGAACAGGACGGTCAATTAGTGATCTAATTTGATTTATTTTAAAATCAGGTTACTTTAATGATGACCGTCTGCTACATAAAATAAAAAAGTTCTAAAGAGTATGCAGAAAGCGAATATAATAGATGTTACAACTAATAACGGTATCCAGATGACAGAATCGGTAGAACAAGAAAACAAGCAACAAGAAGAAACGACAACATGGGAGTCCCTCGGCCTTTCTTCGATGACAATTGAGCTTCTGAACAAAGCCGGATTGAAAACTCCTACACCCATTCAGAAAGCGTCCATTCCCTTGGCACTTCAGGGATCTGACGTCATAGCGTCGGCGCAGACTGGTACCGGGAAAACAGCAAGTTTTGTTTTACCAATGGTTGAACGGTTAAAAGGTAGGGAAGGGACGCTCGGTTTGATCTTGGCGCCAACCCGAGAAATTGCACAGCAAGTGCAAGTTGTTTTTGAGACTTTTGGAGCGCCACAAGGAATTAGATCGATTGTGCTTATCGGTGGCGTCGATATGAAACAGGATGAGCAGGCAATTAGCACCTACCCACAAGTCATTGTTGCAACTCCGGGAAGACTCTGCGATCACCTCGATCGAGGAAATCTATGGATTGACTTTATGCAGTGGGTTGTACTTGATGAGGCTGATCGAATGCTGGACATGGGATTCTCTGAACAGCTTTCGAAGATTATGAAGAATATTCCTGAGACTGCTCAAACCTTGGTCTTCTCGGCGACTATTTCCCCTTCCGTTCAAAAACTCACAAAGGGTATTTTAAATAATCCAAAATACATCAGTATCGGCAAAGCAAACACCGCCGCCCAGACGGTTGATCAAAAAATTATTTGGATGAAAGAGGAATCGAAGGGCCGTGAATTAAGACGGTTGCTTCAAGATGAAGAAGGCACTGTAATCGTTTTTACTCGCTCAAAAGACGGAGCAAGTCGACTCTATCGATCGTTGCATAGTCGCAGTTTTCTAGATGTCACCGTTATTCATTCCGACTTAAGGCAAATCGATCGTGAACAATCTCTTGCCGGTTTTAAGGAAGGCAAGTTTCGCGTCCTAATTGCCACCGATATTGCGGGTCGCGGAATCCATGTAGACGGTGTTGCCCACGTGGTTAACTACGATCTGCCAAAAGAGCCAGAAGACTACATACACCGAATAGGTAGAACAGGAAGAAGCAACGCTACAGGTAAGGCTACGAGCTTTGCGACATTTAGGGATAAGCGAATTGTTACGGACATTGAAAAGCTTATTCGCCAGGAAATTAAGGCTGAATTTGCAGATCCTATTCAACCGGTGCGACAGGCCGGGAGCTACGGTGGAGGCCATTCTCATAAACATTCCCACCCTTCCCATTCTCATTCACATCCTCACCCCCGTGGACCGCGCGGCGGCCATAAGAGAGGACCAAAGTCGTAAGACAGAGCTGGTAATCGAGCCCAGAAGAAAACCTCGTATTGCAAATAAGAATAAAGATATGCAATATAAATTTAAGGGGATACTTGTGGGAATATTTCAATATTCAGATTCTATTTTTACATTCTTTCTTAGATACGTCGCCAAATTCACTGTCGTCTTGATGTTTGGATTGGTGGCTACCCAGGGGCATTGCGATTTTTTTGATGCCGGTTATGGGGATGAAGAAACGCCAACCCTCTACCATCTTATAGGAAAAGATCCTTCAAAGGCACAAGCTTCGGCACTTGACGATGAGGCTTTGCAGGGTTTAATGGAGAAACGTCATGTTCTGCGGGATCAACATAAAAGTATTAGTTATGATGACACGACATTTGACATCGAAGGTTCCGATCAAAAGGCCTCAGAACAGTTAAAAGAATGGAAAGGAAAATTCGACAAGCTATTGGAGCAGGGGCGTCTTCATAGAATAGAGAAGGGGAAGAGACATAAAGGCCCAGAACCATCGTCTATGCCACGTATTGAAAATTGTATTGAAAAAGATTTTATTAGGCGTTCATTCGATGGCTACCTGACGCAATTCTCAGGCCGAGCGAAGACAGCAAGATTTCGTGTTCGTACTCGTTCTAGCTCGGACTTTGCTCGCAGTTTAGATGAAGCGATCAAAGGAAAGAAGACAACCGATACAGATCCCGAATCGCCTAGTCGTTCTAGATCAAATAGTATTTATGTTGATGAAGAAAAGGAAAGCACCTCCCATAAAAAAGGGAAACACTCCCCTAAACTTGATTCTGGATTTCATAAAATAACTGTCCTTCCTATGGAGCAGACGCCTGAAGGGATATCAAAAGCGCTAGAGGGGCTTAATAAATTTACAAATCTTGAGTCAGTGAAAAGTTCCTGCGCGCAGTTAAAGGCTGGTCTAAGCAAACTCTCACCAGCGGCTGGGGATTCTCGGCGAACTGAGAAGTTAGGATACCTTTGGGAACTCCATCAGCGACTCTTAAGTCTAAAGATTGAGGCATTTGGGCGAGTTTCTAAATCATTGGAACATTTCGCTAAAGGGAAGGGGAAAATGAATGAAGCTGAAGCCAGGAAAGAAAAATCCCACCTGTACAGCATGCTAAGAGACTTCTTTGGAATAACAAAACTCTATTACCAGAATGGCGTCGATCTGTCCGAGAATGACGAAGAGGCCTATCAGTACGATCTAAATTTGAAAAGGATGCATGACGGAACTATTCCGTCAGGGGTCGACGTTAAGTTTCCAACCTATCCCATTCAACACAATGACAAATTCGAGGGTTTTAAAGACCCAGAGGATTACCCAGAGAGACAGAATTTCCCATTCTGTCACGATGTGATCGGTATCTATTTCGAAAAGCTGGAACACCATTGCGAGCAGAAAATAAAAGAGCTCAATTCTGGTGGAGGCAAAATCTGATTGGGAATTAGCTACCGGCCGTACTTCGCGGTAATTTTTCCTTCATCTAATTTATTATGCCGTACTTGAAATCCAACCATTGCGCCTGACGAATCGGCATCAAGCTGAAGGGTCTTTGTTTTCAACGCATAAACCGTGAAAACATAGTGGTGCGGTTTGTTGCCAGGAGGAGGGCAAGGGCCACCGTAGCCGGGTTTCCCGAAATCAGTCTTCGATTGAACTACACCAGGAATGTTTTGTTTGGAGTGTCCTGAACCAAAACCTTTTTCCAATCTAGTAACGTCTGCAGGAATATTAAACACGAGCCAGTGCCACCAGCCACTTCCTGTGGGCGCATCAGGGTCATACATCGTTACTGCGTAACTTTCGGTTCCTTTGGGTCCAGCGGACCAGGTCAAATCTGGCGATACATTTTTTCCTGAACAGCCGAAGCCGTCAAAAACTTGTTCTTCGGCGATGAGTTTTCCATTTTTGATCGCAGAGCTTTCGACTTCGAGAGCGAAAGCAGAACTGGTGATAAGCAGGATTGCGAGGCATGGACTTAGTTTCATAGATGTCTCCTTCTTCTCTTTCTTGACCTGCAATTCTTTGGTTTGCAAGTGATACCTGTAAGGTCTATTGCAAATACCAGGGCACCGAAATAATGATGACGCGTGGGTCGGCGCGCAATCGGAGAGCCGCTGTAAAAAGCACAGAGCGGTGATTGTGCAGTATGTAATGATACCATTTTTGTTCGACAAAGCGCGGAATAAGAACTGCTACTTGTCTGTTGGGATGATCCTTTTCCAATTGAGTAATTAAATCCATAATTGTTTTGTTGAGCTGGCGATACGGACTCTTGAGCTTGATCAGTCGGGGAGGGTGGTATCCCCACTGATGGGCGGGCGCAGTCACGTATTTTTCCCAGTCTGCATCAATTTGGACCGTGCCTCTTCCGCTATCTACATAGACCCCATAGATTTCAGGTGTAATATTCATAGCGAAACGCAAAGCCTTTCGAGTCATGCGATTCCAGTTACGAATTGCAACTATAACGACTGGTGAACGCATATGGTCGTAATTTAGGGGATCAATACAATGCAGCTGCCTAGCAATATGGTCATAGTGACGCTTAACGGCATAGAACAGGGTCAATATCGTTGGAATACAGACCAGGGTGAACCATCCACCCTCTGTAAATTTTGAAATCATCACAGCTAATAGCGCCACTCCTGTACCTACCGCTCCCAGCGCGTTGGCAGCGATGGAGAAATACGGTTTGTTCTTTCTGTCCTTTTGGCCCATATTCTTGAGCCAATGCGCCACCATTCCCGTCTGCGACATGGTAAAGGCAAGCAGTGCTCCAATCGCAAAAAGAGGGATCAGTCGATCTGTTACACCATCAAAGAAAATCAGTAAGATCGCTGAAAGTATGGTAATGGAAATAATTCCAGCTGAAAAAACAAGGCGTCTTCCGCGCTCTGCCAGAATATGCGGAAGGTAATTGTCATTAGCAAGAATTTGACATATTCGGGGAAAATCCGCCAAACCCGTATTTGCGGAGAGCAGCAACACCGCAATTACTGACGCTATAGTGACATAATAGACCGAACCTCGACCTACAATCGCTGCAACAAGTTGCGACACTAAACTCTCATAACCTGGTTCGCCCGGATTTGTTGCCGAAATTCCATATGCTTGTGCTAGGTATGCGATTCCTAATAGTAATAGCGCCAAAATTCCAATAATAATACCTAGACTGCGTTTGGCATTTTTAACTGTAGGTTCCCGAAAGAGCTTTACACCATTACTTATCGCCTCGACGCCAGTCATTGCCGTACAACCGCTAGCAAATGATCGAACCAAGAGCCATAGACTTGCAGTCTCAAGCGTCGGCATAGGCGATATGGCGCGATTCACCAGTGCTACGGGATGCCCACCGGCGAGGATCGTCTGGAACACTCCCCAGACTAACACTCCCAAAGTAGAAAAAACAAAAACATAGGTCGGGACGATAAATGCAAAGCCGGATTCCTTGACGCCCCTCAGATTGATTCCTGAAATAAGAGTCAATGTAACTAGACATAACGCCAGTGTATGTGACTGAAGCGACGGGATCGCTGAAATCAAGGCACCAACACCCGCTGAAATACCAACGGCAACCACCAATACATAATCGAGCATTAGCGCTGCGCCGGCAATCAGGCCTGCGACAGGACCTAAATTTTCTCGTGCGACGGTGTAAGACCCACCGCCCTCTGGGTAGGCAGAAATCGTTTGTCGGTAGGAGAAGTACACTATTAGAAGCAAAACAATCAGGCAAAGAACCACTGGCAAAACAAATTTTGTTCCGGCTATACCGAGTGGAAGGAGTAAAGTAGCCGCGGCCTCCGGGCCGTACGCGCTAGATCCTAACGCGTCGAGTCCCAGTACAGGGATCCCTTCCAAAGGCCCAATCCGGTGCTCCTGTTCTTCTTCGTTAGAAAGGTGCCTGCCCAGCAAGATGTCAAAGAGATTCTTTAGCATGGTAGTGTTACACAATATTATATAATAATAGTGTGTTAACGCGAATCTTTCTTTTTTAGTGATAGTGATGAGAGCGGTTTTTAGTTAAGGTGCAGACTTAATATAGATTAATCCAAGACCATTTTGACCAGATGTCTGCAGATTATTCGTACCCGCATTACCCGCGGTACCCCCGTTACCAAAACCTGCCGGTGGAAATACAGCTGGAAGGACTCCGCCGGCTCTCGGATCGTAAATGTCACTGAATAGCCCTGGGGTATAGTTGGCGATAGGTGGATTGAAGGTGTTAAGACTATTAAAATGGGAATTGCCATACGTACTATCGCAGGCAGTACCATTATAGTTGCCGTTTTCTTTGGTAGCCGAATTCGTTCCGAGGATGGTTACCTGCGCAACAAAGGTGTTTTGAGCGCTGCCTGCATGACAAGGATTCGAGTAAGGTTGTATCGTCGAATCAGATGAACCACTTATGCCACTGCCCCCACATATAAAACCTGAATGCGGAGAATCGTTGAAAATCCATGGCGTCTGATAATTAAATCCTCTGAATATACTATAGGCTCTCCCGCCCATGATTATTACGGTGGTTATTCGATTGCCGGTATTGTCGAGGATGTTTATGGTGGAGTCACGTCCCCATTCTGGGGCGGTATTCGGTCCGTCTGCTCCGGCTATTCCAATATTGACCAGGATCTGTTGCCCAGGATTAAGCTGGTATTCCGCATCATAAAAAGCACCATTACCGCCATTATAGCCGGGGTCGTTTCCGCTGCAGTTTGGACCGCCTTGGGATCCGCCTCCCCCGGCACCTTGAACTATAGCTCTTACAGTAACCGGTGTTTGGTAGCTATTGATAAAAGCTTTTTCCTGTCCAGAATGGACGATAGTAAGATTTCCCACCGGTACATTATTCGAAGATTGATATGAGCAACCAGTAAGCACTTTACTGCCGTCCACTGAACCTGAAAAGTTTGCAACTATCGGCCTTGAGGCAACAGTACTTCCTGCTTTTGTCCCGTTGATGGTTAAAACTAATGCACAATTCGAATTGGCATTACAAGTTGTACCGCTCTGAGCCGCAAGGGTAATAGCGGTAATAGTATTGAGACCACTAGGATCGGGTCTACCCACGGTGAGGATAGTGGATCCATCGGGATAGTAAAGATTTGTCAACTGAGTGCCTGGATTGGTGATTGTTGGTGCCGTCCCGTTCTTTCCCTTAAACATCAGTAAACAGGTATTTGTGCCTGAAGTTGAAGTAGTGCCTAGTGCCATTAGGGAACGTAGGGTGTTATCAAGATTTTCAAAAGTACTGGTGGCTTGGAGCCGTTGCTGAGAACTCATGGAGTTCATCATAATTTGGCTCATCAAAACGCCCGCAACCCCTAGGAGACCGAGTACAAGCACGATCTCAATAAGAGTCATGCCGCTCTGCTTTGAAGTCAGGGATGGGGTTTCTATTAATGACATACTTAAATTGTAATCTATATTTAATAAATATTATATATTAAAATGAATAAGTGTCGTGATTTCAGTATATTAGGTCTAAATTCTAATAAATATTCGAAATATATTGGTACCTAATATTCCGTGAGCTATAAGGGTCCTGTGTCGCTAGTGACACGCGTCATTTGGGTTCTCACTATGTAAAACCCAAAAGATTCTCTTAGTTTTTACCGATAAGGCGAGTATGGGAAACTGGAATGCCGATAGTAATAGTCCAATAAGTACCCTGATTACTTTTAAAAACAGATTTGTTGCTTGGTTTAAGTCGATCTGGAAGATAGCTACCGGAATTCCGGCTTTTTTTGCTTTTCTGAATTTTTGTTTTTTTGGCATGGGTGCAAATACGGCACTCATACAGCCAGTAATGAAACCTCGCCCCCATTGCAATATAGTCAGTTCTGAATTGGAAGGGACACACTATATCACTTCACTGTCGATAGAGATGAGAACGCCCCTTTATCTTGAAGTTATGCCATTAACGGCATCTGTGATTTATGAAGCGAAAATGGAGGCACACACGGGATGGACTTTTTCAGAGCCTGCTTCCACGGATGAAAACGGACCCGTAGAAATTGAATCGCTGTACAGCAGTCAGCCGAACGCCTCAAAAGTCCTTAGTTACCACCATCGTATCGTAACTCGTGATCCTTATCACTTGTCGGCAAAAATCACGGGGCCTCTCCTTGTCGAAGGGGAATGTCCGTTTACATTCTCAGTGAAATATTAAAATTAAGGGATGTGTTTCGTCTTTACGTAGCCACGCCTCTCCATAAGGCGGGTCGAGCTGATCAGTTTCATCTGACCAGCTCCAATCTCGAGCTTGGTAACATTTGTAGTCTCTAGAACTTCTTTAATTTCCGGAACAGCCTTAGGCTGAGATTTTGACAGGAATCGTTTTTTTATTTCGTCACTGGCAGCATGAATAGCAAGCCCAACAAATCGGGCCGGGGTAGCGGCGAGTACTTCAGCTAATTCAAGATCAGGCAAATCAATTACATCCTGAAAATTGAGGACGTATTGCAGTGCGTTTTCAGTATATCTAGGGTCTTCTTGCATTCCGACATCAATCATTCTCTGTCGCCGCGACATAGGCGTAGACTCTAGAAGCTCGACCAGTTTACGAAATCCTTCAGGATCTTTTTTGTACCGATAGTACACACCCATACAAAAGCAAACGCTCCTTCCCCT
>Ga0207098_10380_pt2 | contig 12634 bp, 11 predicted proteins | sample Alteio_BWMinHeat_84_FD_153548 | JGI IMG/M metagenome (GOLD analysis project Ga0207098, IMG submission 153548) | Enriched cells from forest soil in Barre Woods Harvard Forest LTER site, Petersham, Massachusetts, United States -... | ecosystem: Environmental > Terrestrial > Soil > Temperate forest >...
GCGCAGGCGGCGGGGATGCACCTTTCGGTTGGACAGCAACTCACGATGTTGCTCACACTGATGATCAGCAGCAAAGGGACGGCGGGCGTGGCACGGGGTTCTCTGCTGATTGTTTTTGGCGCGGCTACATCGTTTCATTTGCCGATGGAGCCGCTGTTTTTACTCTTCGCCATCGATCAGCTGATGGATATGGGGCGCACTGTCGTTACGGTGCTGGGCAATTGCGTGGCTTGCGTGGTCATTGCGCGATGGGAAGGCGAGTTTCAAACGGAAGAGGCGCATTGAAAAGATAGGCGAAGACGAAGCCGATTCGAGACGCGGCGGATCGCTACATTTCGCGGTAATTCAAGAGTAGAAGACCGATAAGAAGGAGGCAGCTGGGCCAGAGCCAGGCCATTGTGTCGCGCACTTTGTTTTCCGAGGGAAGACGAAGTTCGAGCCAGCGCGACCAGCCGGCTACCACGCCTAAGACCGCCAGAGGAGCGTGACTCAGTTCGGCTAGGACTTCTTCTTTTATGTTGCCCAGACTGTGGGAGTGGGTGAGAAGAAGAGCGCTGGCAACGGCGACTAGCGCTGGAAAGATGAGGCGCGCTCGTTCGGTGGCGACGCGGCCGGTTTGCACGCGCCACTCAAAGATCGCCAGCGCGATGACCAGCAGCACGAAAATTCGGTGAAGCAGTACTTCGGGGTCCTGGAGCGTGACCCAAAAGCCATTGGGGCCTAGCGGCCACGTTTCGGGATCGCTTCTTAAGAAAAGAAACAGTGAGAGACCAAGAAAGAGGAGGGGCCAGTTTCGGGCCCAAGTGAAATGCTTCGTTTGGGCGAGAAAAGCGAGTAGTCCGATGGACAGAACGATCAGGCCTGCCCAGTGATGGTTGTACTCCGACCAGGATTTTTCGGCGTGCGTATTGGGGCGGGTTCCGGCTTGGCCCGGAACGAACGATGCGGACGAGAGAGTGCCTGCGTCGAATGCTTTTACTTCGGCGGCGTAAATGTCTTCAGGGAGGTCCTGAATGGAGGGGCTGGCGAGGCGCGGGAGTTGCGGCGCCAAACGAGCGACGATTTCCTGCGTCGAGACGCGGTCTGTCCTTAGATCGACTGCCGGCGGAAGCGAGGTTAGCGATGCGGCGGTGAGAATCACAGTGATTCCGATGCCGATTTCTGCTTCGCCGAAACGTTTTAGGCTGGCGATTACGGCGCCGCCGGATGGTGATCGGGCAATTTGAAAGTTTAAAGCGCCGAGAAGTAGGAGAGTGCCAAAGAGGACGGCTTTTGTGGCAACCATGATGCCGTAGGAAGTGCCGTAGATGGCGTCGAGCGAACCGACGTAGGCAAATCCCAGAGTGAATCCTGCTGCCGCCAGGACGGCGACGCTGATTAGCGCAAGTTTTGAAAAACGCGCGATGAGTTGGCGCGCGAACCGGTTATCCGGGGAGCGTGGTATGGCGATCAGGAGATAGAAGAGGCCGCCGAGCCAGGTGGCCGTGGCCCCTTGATGGAGCGCGGTGACCGCGGCGAGCGGAAAACGGTACTCGAGGCGAGCCATAGCGTGGCTGGTCATCACGGACGAGAGGAGAATTAGTAAGGCTGGGAAGAGCATGACTGGGTAGCTTTTTGAAGATCTAGCGCCGGCGAGAGCGGCGATGGTCAACGCTGAGACAATGGCGAGAACGCCGGCGAGAACGAAATTCGCGCCCCTGACGTCTGCGAGGGCCATGTCCGCGGACTGCATGAGGATCAGGGTGCTGGCGAGGATGTATGCCGACTGCGTGACGGCCAACGCTAGGGCTGCGCGGCGAATCCACCGAAGGCACGCTTGGTTGATGGCGTCCGATTGCGGGTTTGCACTGCAGGCGACGAAGTTCAGAAAGACGATGCCGCCGATGGTGAGCGATTCGAAGCTCAGCGTGCCGCCCCGGAAGAGGACGGAGAGGAAGCCGAAGATTTGGAGGAGACGGGCCATGGACGGATGTCAGGGTTGGGTGACTTGAAAGGGGATTTCGCCGCGGCTGATGTGCCCGTCGGACGCCAGGACTTGCCAACGGATGCGGTATTCGCCTGGCGGCAATCCTTGGGCTTGCGATGCGAGAGCGTCGGCGGAGCCGTCTTTGGTGATCACCAGCGATTGCGTGGAAGCATCCGGCTTGAGCAGAGTAAGCCGGGAACGGGTCGCGTCGATGCGAACATTGAAGCGGAGCTTGATGGGGATGTTGGGCCCGGCGACAGTGCTGTGGATCGATGGACTGGATTCCAGAAGTATGGCGTGCGCCATTGCCGAGTGAGCCATCAGAAACATGGCAACGGAGGCGAACAAACACACGACAAACAGAACTCTGTGACTTGGGCGCATCACTCTCCACTTCGCACCAAAGTGCAAGCTGCGCGACGAAGCTTCCGCCGACAACTACGAGGAAGAAAATAACGTGGTACGAATGACTATGTTATTTCAATCGGCTGTGGCTGCCAAGCCGCAAGAACGATTTGTTGCCGCGCGACTTGTCGATATAAGAGGACGTCAGGAACGGGAAGTGACGGTCGCACGTCAAGACGCTCTGGTCAGTCTCTGATTCTTATAAAAGGAAAAATCGCCATAGGAATGGTTTGCGCGAATTTGCGTTTGAGGTACCAGCATGGTGGATCGCCATTGTGCGGAAACAACGCGTGGACGCACTCGGCGGTTTGCTGGGGTTGCAGCGGGTCGACGCTGTACTCGGTCTTGTTGCCTTTTTCGTCGATGGCTAGAATACGAAGCGCGGTGACGGTTTCAAAAGGGCTGCCGGGTTTCGGATGCATCATGCGCACGCGAACCCAGGCAAAATCGCCGACGTAAACGATGGCAACAGCTAAGAACACTGCAACCAGGATGCCTCGGACGATGGTGCGCGTTGCGGGCAAGCGAACCATTCCTTTCGGTAAGTAGACAATACCCGGAGGATTTCGTCACCCAGTTTTCAAGTCTTCAGGAAAGCGCTACGGCTTTTCCTTCGGGACCTCGGTGGCCTCACCGATCTTGATCGTCGATCCAAACCGCTTGTAGTTCTCGTAACGGACGGTCATGCGAATGCGCACGCCGCCTCCGCTGAATTGCAGGGTGTCTTCGGAATGCGTGTACGTCGGAAACCAGAAATGGCCTTCGATGTTTTCGCGGAAGGTTTCGAAGCGCGGAAAGACGTTCTCCTGTCCGTGCTTCTTGATGTCGGGGACGGCTTTGCCGTCGGTTTTAACGATGCCGAAGTCCGTTTGGTCGACCCAAACGCGGCCCTGGAAGTAGCGCTGATTTTTCTCGATTTTCTTGGGGGCGACATCGAAGACGTACGCATTGATTTCATCGAGTTGCTGCTGGCCGACGTATTTGACGTCGTACTTCTGCACTTCGTCGGTCGTGAGCACGAACGGCTGGACATGCTCTAGGTCGTCGAAGTCCTGCTGCGACATTTGGATGCGCTGGAGGGACGGAGCCGGAGCGTCGGTCACGTGCTCGGTGCGCTTGCCCGCAGGGGTAAAGACGATGTCGCTGGTCATACGATATTCGCCGTCGGGCCGTCCGGAGTATTCGTCGATGGTTTGGATGACGAAAGTTTGCGTATAAGTGTAGTTATCGCGCTCTTTTTTAAATTCGAGCTCGCGCGCGGCGAACTTCTGCACAATTTGGTCGGAAGGGACTCTAGGCGGATCGGTTGTAAGTGGCGACTCCGTGGTTGTCTGATGAGGGGCGCTCGGGGGCGCGGAACCTGGCTGCGGCAGGGGTGCGGGCGCGGAGTAGGTCGGCGGTGGCGGCAAGGGGCCCGTTTGCTGCGCGGCAAGGGGCAGCGCGATGAACAGCGCGGCTGAAACAGCAGCAAGAGCCGACGCCGACGGTGCGAGAATTTTTTTCATTTGTGTCCCGGTGATGTGTTGCATTCCTTCCCTATTCCTTTCGATGTGTGCAGCGGCCTAAGAGTTATGACCTTCAGGATAGCCCCGGGGTTGCTTCTCGTCCAGAAGGACGCGGAATCCGGTTCGCATACGGCGCTCAGGCCAAATTTCACAGAAGTCGTTAGCAAATCGAACGGGCGGTCCGGTATCTTGAGGTCGAGAGGAGCCGCGGAGGGGGATGCAAGCCAGCGGGATACATGCGTTTGAGTTGGTGCCGCTGTTGTTGCTGGTATTCGTAGTGTTGTTTGCGACGCTTGCGCTGAACAGGAGTCGAGAGACAGGCGGCAAGAGGCAGTCATGTTCCCGGTGGGGTGTGATAAACTTTTAGAGTATCTCCGGTGGGGCCGTGGCGCAGTTGGGAGCGCGCCTCGATGGCATCGAGGAGGTCGTGGGTTCGAATCCCATCGGCTCCACCAACTTTGTTCGTTCTTTTCAATCCGATAGCAAAAACTTCGCTTACAGAACGCGTGCGTGCGCGAAGGTCATCATCGAAAATGGCGAGCGGCCCGTCGCGGTCCTTCATGCCGCCGAGCCGGTGCGCCGTAGCATCTCGGAGTGCATCGCGTTGGCAAAAGCGCACGAAGAAGAAACGAGCAAGGCTCCAGTCCTCGATCCAGACTTCGCTGAAGACTTGGAAGAAATTATCATCCACCGCAAGTCTTGGAACCCGCCAGCGTGGGAATAGTCCTCGATCTTTCCGTGATTCAACTCTGAACGATTGGACAATCAGCGAAGCTCCCCTTCGCTCTCGCCGCCGTCAAGGGGCTGGCTCGCTCACGCGGCTCCCCATGGTCGTCCTTGACTGCGACTTCGCTGCGGGAGTGGCTATCTTGTGAGAAATATCTACACAAGGCCATATGCGCTAAGGCTGGCGTGCCGCCGTGGCCCTTTCTCTGACTCGGTTGCCAGGACGGCTAATCCCGCCAAATAAGTCGCCAGATATCCCGCCAAGTTAGTCGTTGAGAATCGTATAAAACAATGATATAAAAAGACTTGAAATGAACGAGGAATCCGCCAAACATCCCGCCATAAAGGCTGCCAAAATGCCGGTCATTTCGCGGGCAGAGGATCGCGGGGAATCGATTGCCGAGATGGAGCCTCTGCTGATTGGTGAAACCAGCCGGTTTCGTGGTCCTTTGACGGACCTCGCCGTCGAACTCGTGCAGAAGTCAGCGAGATTTCGCGGTAGTCTGCCCGCGAGTTTGCTGACCTCGCTTACCGACCTTGTGCGGGCCATGAACTGCTATTACAGCAACCTCATCGAAGGGCACTACACCCACCCTATTGATATAGAGCGAGCGCAGAAAAGCGACTACAGCCAGGACGTTGGCAAGCGCAATTTGCAATTCGAAGCGAAAGCGCACATCGAGGTCCAAAAATGGATCGATGAAGGCGGCCTAAGCGGGCGTGCCACCACAGCAGAGGGCATTTGTGAAATCCATCGCCGATTCTGTGAACTGCTTCCTGAGGACTTGCTTTGGATTGAAAACCCAGAAACAAAGGAACGCGTGCGCGTTGTCCCCGGCGAATTACGTATGCGGGATGTGAAAGTTGGCCGCCATGTTCCCATCAGCCCCGGCGCTGTGCCTCGATTCCTGAAGCGTTTCTCGGAAGCTTACGAGCGTTTGGGTAAGACGGATTCGATTCTGGCTGCCGCCCCGGCGCATCACCGCCTCACTCGGATTCACCCGTTTTTGGATGGCAACGGGCGTGTAGCGCGTCTTATGTCGCACGCGACATTCCTAGGCGCGCTCGATACTGGTGCTATTTGGTCCGTGGCGCGTGGCCTAGCGCGGAACGAGGTTGGCAACTACAAAGAACATCTTGCTGCCAGTGACGCGCCCCGGCGCAATGATCTTGACGGTCGCGGGAGTCTGAGCGAAGAAGCACTCGCGGCGTTTACGGAATTCTTTCTGAAGGTCTGCATCGATCAGGTCAACTTTATGGAGAAGTTGATGCAGCCACAAGAATTGCGCGGACGGATCCTCTCGTGGGCAGACGAGGAAATCAAACTCAAAAATCTACCACCAAATTCAGGGCGCGTGCTCGAAGCCCTTCTCTATCGCGGCGGAGAGCTGCCCCGTGGTGAAGTAGACATCGCCACTGGAACGTCGGAGCGTAGTGCGCAGCGCATCGTCTCAGCATTAATCGATAAAGGTGTTCTCACCTCTGGAGGTCCCAGAGCGCCGCTGCACCTCGTTTTCCCGGCTGCGCTCGCGCCGCGCTGGATGCCAGGATTGTATCCGCCTCCTTCGTCGTTACCATCATCGGCCACGTAATCGAGCTCCCTCGGTGGGGAAGGACCCGAATCTGAGCGCACTTTAGGCAGCTGCGTACAACTGGCAGCAAATGGCAATAAGTACCGGAATTTAGCGGTTTTTCTTCGGTTTCTTCAAGGAGCGAGCCACAACCCCATCGGCTCCACCAAAAAAACTTCTACGCCTTGGTTCTCGTTTCAGTTTTCCCTGTAAACTAACCATTGCCCATGCAGACCGTCACAGTTCGAGTACCTGCTGAACCTCATTTTACTTCCCGAGGAACCCTCATGCGCCGAATGCTGCTGCCCATTTTTTGTTTCGCCGTGTCCGCTACCTTGTCCGTCACGCGGGCATGCGCAGAGCGTGCAGGCGACGTGAAATTTGCGACCGAGGTCCCGCTGCTGGATTGTGACGGCATGCCGTGTGTGGAAGCGCGGATGGGGAGCGGCCCTAACTTGAAAATGGGGATTGACACCGGAAACGTAGGTTCCGTTCTGAATGTGCCGTACGCGGAGGCGGCCGGCTTGAAGCCGACGGCCCCGTTGCCGGCGGGCGCGCCTTCGGGAATGTATCGGACGACGATCCCTTCGATAAGCGTCGGAAACGTTACGCTCACAAACGTCGAGACGCTGGCGATGAGCCTCTCCGACATGATCGCGCAAAACCAGATGCCGCACGTGGATGGGACGCTGGCTTACACTGCTTTCAAGGACCGCATCCTGCAGATTGATTTCGTGGGGCGGAAAGTGCGGATCTCGGAAGTGCTGACGGCACCGGTTGATTGCACGGGAGCGTGCGACAAAATCTCGCTGATTAAATTCGGGAAAGAAGGACCACCTATTGTGGTCGCCGATGGATTTGAAATCAATGGCAAGAAAGTGTCGGCGCAGATCGACACGATGTATAGCGGGACGCTACTGGTTTATGCGGCGTCGATTGAAAAATTGCAGCTTGCCGGGGCGGCGAAGACCACGAAATCCCGGGATTTTCCTTTCACGGACGGCGGAGTGAAGATGAAAGAAGCTCCGGCGGAGAAGGAAAGCTTTCGTGGTTTGACTTTGAGCGGCCCTGCGCCTCTCGTTTACTTCCCTACCCCGGACGTCCATGAGCCGGACGGATTCTTCGACGCGACCGTGGGGCTGGAATTGTTTTACAAGGCGGCTGTAACGCTGAATTTTCATGATATGACGATTTCCGTGGAAAAGCGTTGATGCTCAACGAACCGTGCAAAGGCCACAATGGCTGCGTTCGACGATTGTAAGAATTTCCATCTAACAAGGAAAGACGAGCATCGCCCTGGGAACGGACGAGTGTGCCTTACGAACGACGCGCCGTGGGTGAGGTGCGCAGCTGCGAGAGAAACGCGTGATGCGCACGTGATAGAGACCGCCCGCGCAGAATAACAGCCCCGATCGTGCGCGCGGCTGCAGGATCGTCGATGCGCACGAAACGGCAGCATGACTTCTTGTCGATGGCCATTTCCGGCACGATGGAGACGCCCATGCCGGCTCCCACCATACTGAGGAGGCTGCTGAACTGGCCACTCTCGAAAACAATTTGCGGGTGAAGGCGCGCGCGGTCGCAAGCCGCGACAGCGGTATCGCGGAAGCAATGGCCGTCGCGCAGCAGCAGAAACGGCTGGGCGCGCAGGTCTTTGAGAGAGAGCGATCGGCGCTTAGCCAATTTGTGGCCTGGAGGCAGCGCGGCGAAGAGGCGCTCCGCGAGCAGAGAAAATGTTTCGAATTCGTGGCCGCGGATGGGAAGAGCGAGTATCGCTAGATCGACTTTGCTGGCGCGCACTCGGTCGAGGAGGACCGGGGTGATTTCTTCGACCACTGTGAGCCGCACCAGGGGGAATTTTCGCGAAAACCTCGTCAGGCGCTGCGGAAGAAAGTAGGGTGCAACGGTTGGGATGACTCCGATCGTGACGGAACCGCCCAGCGAGTCCTTTTGCTCGGCGACATCGCCGCGCGCCGCTTCGAGTTCGCGGAGGACAGCGCGCGCGCGTGGGAGAAAAGTCTGTCCGGTTTCCGTAAGGCGCACGGACCGTCCGAGGCGGTCGAAGAGTCGAGTCCCGAGTTCGTCCTCGAGCTTTATAATCTGTTGTGACAGAGATGGCTGCGAGACGTGCGATTGCTCAGCCGCCCGGCTGAAAGAGCCCGCCTCGGCGACGGAGCAGAAGTAACGTAGTTGATGAAGCTCCATAGGCTATGCCTATCCATCGTATCCGAACTATATATTGGAAGTATAGCAGCGGGATGCGTACCTTCTAGGGAGCGTGCCGCCCTGTGCTCGGAAGGGTCGGTGCCGCAAGCGAACTGAGGAGGAATTATGGCGGAAGAAAAAAAGACTATGACGACTGACGCAGGCCGGCCGGTGGGCGACAATCAGAATTCGCTCACGGTGGGGCCGCGCGGGCCGATGGTTTTTGAAGATTTCCTATTGTTCGAAAAAATGGCGCACTTCAACAGGGAACGCATCCCGGAGCGCGTCGTCCACGCCAAGGGCTCGGGAGCGCACGGGCATTTTGTGTGCACCAGTGCGGAGATCACCAAGTACACGACAGCGAAGCTATTCAATTCCGTGGGCAAGAAGACTCCGACTTTCATCCGCTTCTCGACGGTAGGCGGCGAAAAAGGATCGGCGGACACGGCGCGCGACCCGCGCGGCTTTGCTCTAAAGTTCTACACCGAAGAAGGTAACTGGGACATGACGGGGAATAACACGCCCGTCTTTTTCATCCGCGACCCGCTGAAGTTCGGCGATTTCATTCACACCCAGAAGCGCGACCCGGAAACGAACTTGAAATCGCCCACGATGATGTGGGATTTCTGGTCGCTATCGCCAGAATCGCTGCACCAGGTGACGATTCTTTTCTCCGACCGCGGCACACCGGACGGTTATCGTCACATGGACGGCTTCAGCAGCCACACCTTCAGCCTGATCAACGCGAAGAACGAGCTTTTCTACGTTAAGTGGCACTTCAAGACCAAGCAAGGGATTAAGAACTTCTTCCGTGAGCAAGCAGGTGCCCTGGAAGGCACAGATCCAGACTACTCGCAACGCGATCTTTTCCACGCCATCAAGGAAGGAAATTTTCCAAAATGGCGCGTGAGCGTGCAGATCATGCCGGAAAAAGAGGCGGAGACGTATCACCTCAATCCGTTTGATCTCACGAAAGTGTGGCCGCACAAACACTATCCGCTTCACGAAGTCGGCGAACTCGAACTTAACCGCAACCCGGAAAATTATTTCGCGGAAGTTGAGCAAGCTGCCTTCGAACCCAGAAACATTGTTCCAGGCATGGGTTTTTCGCCCGACAAGATGTTACAAGCGCGCCTGATTTCCTATCCCGACGCGCATCGGTACCGCCTCGGTGTGAACTACGACTCCCTGCCGGTGAACAGGCCGCAGTGCCCGTTTCACACCTACAACAAAGACGGCGCGATGCGCTTCGATGGCAATGGCGGCTCGGCCCCAAATTACGAACCGAACAGTTTCGGCGGACCAACTCAGGATGCTAGATATACAGAGCGGCCGAAGATGGTGAGCGGCACGGTGGCGAGGCACGATCACCGCAGCGACGCGGACTACTACTCTCAGCCGGGAAATCTGTTCCGCCTGATGCCCGCGGATGCCAAGCAGCGACTGATCGACAACATCGTCTCCAACCTCGGCAACGGCGTGCCTCAGCGGATTCAAGAGCTACAAATCCAGCACTTCTACAAAGCCGATCCTGCCTACGGAAGCGGCGTCGCCAAGGGACTCGGCCTGAACATCGACACGATCACTGCAAAAAAGCAAGCCAACGCCGCGGATTGAGCGCGCACAGATGAGCTTCAACTCGCTGGTTAACGGCCCGCGGGATGTCGAGAAGGTGCGAGTGTTCAACTCGCTCCTTTTTCTCGGTTCGTGGCTTTTACCTGAGTCGGAAAGTCTCTGAAGAACAGCCACCCACACTCACTTCCTAATTCAGCGACCTGTTAGCGATGGCGTGAGAAGAGCACCGCTGTTGATGGAACCGCGCGGGAACGCGGTCTTGGTTCCATCGGGCGAATGCGCCCCTGAAATAAAATGCGTCCTGTTGCGGCAGTTTTCCCGCAGTTAGCCGATAATTCAGAGCTGGGCGCCCCGGAGCAGGTGTCCACGTAAACCGGCGTTTGGCCGGCCCCCAATCCAGCGCCACGCAACACTGCATGGATTGGACGCAACCGCTCGTTTTTGACGACCGGGTTGAAGCTAAATACTCTCCGGTATCGTTTACAATGGCAGGCCTATGGCAAAGCTCACTTTTCTTGGCGCGGCCGGGACCGTCACCGGTTCAAAATATCTCGTGGAGGCGGCGGGCAAGCGAATGCTCGTCGATTGTGGTATTTTTCAGGGCTCACAGGAACTCAGCGAGCGGAACTTCAAGCCATTGCCAGTCGATCCGAAGACGATTGACTACCTGGTGTTGACGCATGCGCATTTGGACCACACCGGTTGGCTTCCGGTGCTGGTAAAGGATGGTTATCGTGGCCCCATCTTTGCCAATCCCGCGACCATCGATCTCACCGGGATTCTGCTCAAGGACTCGGCCCATCTTCAGGAAGAAGATGTGCGGCACGCCAAGCCGGATAAACATAATGGTCAGGAGATCCGCGAGCCGCTCTATGTGACCGACGACGTGGAACCCGTCCTAAAGCTGCTGAAACCCGTGCCGCGCACGGGAGCCTTCGATATTAGCCCGGAGTTTCATGTCACTGCGTTTGACGCCGGGCACATCCTGGGCTCCACGAGCCTGGAACTAATTATCACGGAAAACGGGAAGAAGACTGTGGTGGTGTTTTCGGGGGACATCGGTAGATACGATCAGCCGATTTTGAATGACCCTGTAACGCCGCTATCGACGGCGGACGCGCTGCTTTGCGAGTCCACCTACGGCGACCGGGAACATCCGGGCGGCGATGCGGCGGAGCTGCTTGCCGGCATCGTTAACCGGGTTGTGAAGCGCGGCGGATCGATTGTGATTCCCGCTTTCGCCATCGGGCGAACGCAAACGTTCATGTATTACCTGCGCCAGCTCGAGGATCAGCAGCGCATCCCGCGCCTGCCGGTGTACGTGGACAGCCCCATGGCGCTCAACGCCACGGATCTGTACCTGAAATATCAGGAAGACCACGACCTCGACTATTCGCGCGAGCAGAGCAGCGGGAAGGGTGACCCGTTAGACGTCCACGAATTTCATCTGACGAGATCGGTCGAGGAATCGAAGGCCATTAACAACGTCAAGACGCCCTGCATCATTATCTCTGCAAGCGGAATGGCGTCGGGAGGCCGCGTGCTGCACCATCTGGCGGAGCGGCTGCCTGATAAGAGGAATGCCATCATTCTGGCTGGATTCCAGGCTCAGGGGACACGCGGGCGCGCCCTGCAAGAAGGCGCGAAAACGTTGAGTCTTTTTGGCCAGCAGGTGCCTGTCGGCGCCGAAATCGTGGAGTTGGGGCAATTCTCTGCGCATGCCGGAAAAAGCGAACTGCTGCGATGGCTCGGAGGCTTGCCGGCACCCCCGAAGCAGACCTATTTGACCCACGGCGAGCCGCAAGCCGCCCAGGCCTTGCAAGCCGCCATTCGAGAAAAGTTCGAATGGAGGGTCGCGGTGGCGCGGTACCTGGATACCGTTGATCTGGCAGGCTGATAGGTACTAGAAATATTTTTGAGGAATCAGGAAACTAATTTCGTGCTGCCCTCGTCTATACATACAAGACCACTCGCGGGGTAGGGGGCTAACCACCACAGGGCAACCGACCGTCAGTCTCCTACCCCTAAAAACTTCGGATGCCGCGCGGTTTTCACCAAATTAGATAGATTTTAGATGTAGGGTGGGCAGTTTTGCGACGAAACCCTCTGACACTTTGTGTCGTCAGCGATTTCCTATGTGTTCGGAGAGGCGCAACAGCCGTTTCTCGGCTGCGGCAAGCGTAGTTTCCTTCTTGCAAAACGTAAAGCGGACTTGCGTCGCGCCGTCCCGGGCATCGTTGTAGAAGCTGGACCCCGGGACCACGGCAACACCAACCCTTTCCACGAGAAACTTTGCGAACGCGACATCGTCCGGGAAACCGAAGCCCGAAATGTCCGTCATGATGTAGTACGCGCCTCGGGGTTTGAAGACGGTGAATCCTGCGGCAGTGAGAATTTTGAGCAAGCGCTCACGGCGCACAGTGTAGTCCCCTGCCAGCTTTTCATAGTATGACTGCGGCGATTTCAGCGCGATGGCCCCGGCTTGCTGCAAAGGTGCCGCGGCTCCGACCGTAAGAAAGTCATGGACTTTGCGGATCGCGGCCGTCGGTTCCGGCGGAGCGATGGCCCAGCCTACGCGCCAACCGGTGACGCTGTAGGTCTTGGACATGCCATTGATCACAATGGTGCGATCGCGCATCCCCTCGATGCGCGCCATCGAAATGTGTTCCGTCCCGTCGTAC
>Ga0207098_10456_pt1 | contig 12634 bp, 10 predicted proteins | sample Alteio_BWMinHeat_84_FD_153548 | JGI IMG/M metagenome (GOLD analysis project Ga0207098, IMG submission 153548) | Enriched cells from forest soil in Barre Woods Harvard Forest LTER site, Petersham, Massachusetts, United States -... | ecosystem: Environmental > Terrestrial > Soil > Temperate forest >...
GTCGGGAGTGTCGTACCATCATGTTTCGGGTAAACTTGCCTGAACAGACCCGTATAAACGCCACACGGTCTCTATGAGCTGGGTCCATATTCGCTTGAATCTTGAAAACAAATCCTGAGAACTTAGAATTTGTGGGTTCAATCAAACCATTATTGCTTTTCCTGGGCGCCGGAGTGGGGGCGAATTCGATAAATCGTTCCAAGAACCGTTGCACACCGAAATTATTCATCGCGCTACCGAAAAAGATGGGCGTTAACTCGCCGGTGAGAACCTTCGCGTGGTCGAATGGATCTCCGGCGTGTTCGAGCAATTCCAGGTTCATCTTGAGATCCTGGTGCAGGGCCTGGGCTTCGTCTTCGTCGTTATTGGGTCCGCCCATAATGTCTAGTAGAGCAGGATCGTCGAGGCCCGCGACTTTCTTGGGTGCAAGACGGCCTTTGACGTTCGCTTCCCCTTCTGTTTGGAAAGCCAAGACTTCGTGGGCTAAGCGATCATAAACACCACGAAACCGATCTCCCATTCCAATCGGCCAACTCATCGGGCAAGATCGAATTCCTAGAATTTTTTCAAGTTCATCAATCAAATCCAGAGGTTCACGACCTGGGCGGTCGAGTTTGTTAATAAAAGTAAAAATCGGAATTCCCCGCATGCGACAGACTTCAAAGAGTTTGCGGGTTTGCGACTCAACGCCCTTAGCGGCGTCTATGAGCATGACGGCTGAATCCGCAGCCGTGAGGGTACGGTAGGTGTCTTCTGAGAAGTCTTTGTGACCTGGGGTATCCAATAAATTGATTTGAACCCCCTGATACTCGAATTGCAGAACGCTCGAACTAACGGAAATGCCTCGCTGTTTTTCGATTTCCATCCAGTCGGAAGTCGTATGACGCTGGTTCGCCTTTGCCCGAACAGCACCGGCCAAGTGAATGGCCCCGCCGTAGAGCAGGAGTTTTTCGGTCAGTGTGGTTTTCCCGGCGTCAGGGTGGGAAATAATGGCAAAGGTACGGCGCCGAGCGACCTCTTTTGGAAGTTGGGACTGTAATAACATGGAAGGCTGAATTTGCCCTAAAATGAAGAGTTTGTTAAGTGTCTTTTTATAATGCAAAAAAGTGATCGAAACAAAGGCTTACTGACAACGGCCGAGGAAATTACCGATCTCAGCCGCAAACTCGAACCGGAGAAGGTGATAAGCTTTGATACCGAATTTATCCGGGAGTCGACTTTCTATCCGATTGTCGAGATTATTCAAGTAGCGACGGAGACGGAGTCTTGGCTGGTAGATGCGCAAGCCTTCAAAAAGAGGGCTAAATCCGCTACAAACTCTCCTCCTAACTCGCCAAGTTCTTACGATCCAGGCCTGCAGCCCCTTCTAGATATTTTTACTAATCCTCAGATTCTCAAAATAGTCCATGCGGCTCAAGGCGACCAAGAATGCCTCTACACCAGTTTTGGTGTAGTCGCTTCGCCAACTCTGGATACGGCCGTGGCTGCCTCGCTCTGCGGGTATGGAGATGGAATTGGTTTAGCCCGATTGCTCCAGATTGTCCTCAATGTTGCTGTGAAAAAAGGACATGCCCGGACAAATTGGTCTGTCAGGCCTCTCCCGGAGCATCTTTTGAACTATGCCCATGAAGATGTAAAATACCTCGTTTTATTGGGAAAGAAGCTCCTAGATCAGTTGGATACGCTCAAACGAAAACCATGGGCCCTAGAGCTCTCCGCAAAGTATGAAGACAAGAGCCTCTATGAAATCGATGTCGAAAAAATGGCTCACAAGCTCGCACGAGGCAGAAGGTTGGACCCGAAGGCTTATGCGACTTTATTTGCACTTGTGAAGTGGCGTGAGGAGAGAATCAAGAAGCTCAATCTTCCGCGGCGGTGGGTGGCAGACGACAACGTTTTACTGGATTTGGCGCAGGTCAAACCCAAAGACATGCCTCATCTCAGTAGTTTTCGAGGACTCAATAAGGGAGAGTTAAAAGCTAGCGGTGAACTCATTCTTGAAATTATTGCGCGTGCAACAGAAGAAGTGGAGCCGCATTTCGCCAGACCGGAAAAAGCGTTAGTCCCTACACAGAGTGAAGCTCAGGTTTTAGATTTGTTGAAGTGTTTCGTGAATATTCTGGCGGATGCACACCATGTTGCCCCGAAACACCTCATGACTTCCAATCAGCTCTTACCGCTCCTCCGAAACAAAGTGGAAAACGAGGCCGACCTCCGAAGCCTGGGGATTTTAAGCGAAGAAGCAAATAGGCTGATTGGCAAGGAACTTCTTGAGTTTGTGCAAGGCAAGAAGGCCCTATGGATTAAAAAGAATCGGATCGAAGTTCGTGATCTTGATTCTTAGCAACGGTGTTAGGCCGACGGTTTTAGCGGGACAAAGAGTTTTTCGTTCATACCCCTTTGAATATAAAGGACTGAAAGACTTGAACTCTTGATTCCGGGTTCAGCCCTACGAAAATCTTTCTCATTCTTAATTTCCGTATTGTTAACTTTGAGAATCACATCCCCCCGGCCTAGTCCCGCTTCGAAGGCAGGGCTGCCTATCTGAACGTCGACAATTACGGCGCCAGATTTAATCGGCAAGCGAAAAACCCGGGCTAGTTCTTCGGGGAGATCCTGCACCACCATTCCAAGCGGCTTACGAATTTGACTTATCTGATTGGCCTGATTCGAATGCTTAGAAGCTACTCGACCAGCTCTTTGAAGGCCCCTTGCGATATTAGGTTGTTCGGTAATTCTGATTGAGACCGTTTGAACGACTCCCCGCCTTCTAATTCTCAATGCGACTCTACTATTAATTGCTGTCTTTGCGACTAAAGATTTCAGTTCTTTAGCCGTAGTTATATTATGGTCACCGAACTGGGTAACAATATCCCCGACTTGCAGGATGTGTGATCCCGGACTATTTTTCGTAGTTTCCGTCACTAGTGCTCCGCCCGAAGAAGGCGCTTTAAAATAATCGGCCAAGTCTAAATCCATGTCTTGCGCATAGACACCAATCCATCCGCGGATGACTCGACCATATTTAATCAAATCTTCGGTAACTTGTTTGGCAATCTTTGAAGGAATTGCAAATCCGATTCCGACAAAGCCGCCATTTTCGGAGAATATTGCTGTATTGATCCCGATCATTTCCCCTTTTGAATTCAGGAGTGGACCTCCAGAGTTCCCAGGATTGATGGCCGCATCAGTTTGGATAAAGTCCTCAATATCCAACATTCCTAGTTGTCCTCTGCCAACCGCACTAACAATCCCGGATGTGATCGTGTGGTTCAGTCCAAAAGGATTTCCAATCGCCATTGTCCAATCACCCACCTGAATTTGGTCTGAATCGCCAAAGCTCAGTGTGGGTAGCGGTTTTTCCGAGTTAACCTTAATAATGGCAAGATCCGTTTTGGGGTCAGAAGCTAAAACCGTCGCTATCGTCTTTGCTTTTTCGTCGAAATTGACAGTAACCTTTCTCGCGTCTTGAACCAGATGATGATTGGTCAAAATAATCCCGTCCGAACGGATAATAATTCCCGAACCCAGCCCAACTGAGGGCGACCTTTCCGAATTTTCCGGCAACTCGAGCAATAATGGTTCGTAAGATTCTTTGACGGAAGTGATGCTCACTACTGTCGGTGTCGCTTTTTTTGCTATTTGGTTAATCGCACGAGACGACTGAATTAAGGTGCTCTGGTCTAGCTCGCCTCCTGATAGAATAGGGTTGAAGTAGAAGCTCAACGCTAGAAGGTAAACTAGTACCATAGTGTGCAAAGAGTGCACTCGTAATGCCAGTGTCTAACTGCCCGCCCCAAGAGACGTTCATCCGTTGCTTCTGCTCTGTCGGTATTCCATTTTGTAGGTTATAATGCCGTTTTTTGATCGGAGGATACTTGATGGAGGCGGAATATCGAAAAAGAATCCAGGAGACTTATGACCAGATCCAGTCGGCTCTTGGAGATGTAGACCCGGATCTTGCTGAGTGCGAACAATCGATGGGCTCAATGACAATCACTTTCGGTAATCGAACTAAGTGTATTTTGAGTGCACAGCCGTCAGTTAAGCAATTGTGGGTGGCTCTGGCGGCTCGAGGAACAGCCTATCATTTTAATTATCATAATGAGTCCGGTAAGTGGATCGATGATAAGGGTCGAGGACTGGACCTTATGGGCATTATTAAACAACATATTAAAGAAGTGACAGGGTTAGAGATCGAGCTATGAAAAATGTGGTGGTCTATACGATGAAAAACTGTCCCTATTGTGTCGCTGCAAAACAGCTTCTGACTCGCCGGGGAATAAAATTTGAAGAGATCCTGGTGCGCGAGGACGACGATGCAAAATGGGAGGAGCTGTATAAGATTTCTGGAATGAAAACCATGCCTCAGATTTTCCAGGGAAAAGATCTGGTCGGTGGGTATACAGAATTGACCGAACTGGATAGCCAGGATGAACTTAAATCCCTAAAGTAATTCCTAATTTGCGGGGGTATAAGGTAGGGACGGCAACGGATCTGACCGATTAATGGGGGTAGTGGATCGTCCAAATCGGAAACCGATTAAAAAAAACACTTGATCTTGTTGGACCCCTACCTTTGGCGAGCTAAGACTGAATTGATAACCACACTCTACGGCGAACGAGATTTCTTTTTGCTGCCCCATTGGCCAGTCATAGCCGAGGGTTACTCTGGCTCCATAGTCGGAGCTATCAACGCTTGGCATTGGATTAATTAGATACTTGAAATAACCACCGAAAGAAGCCGTAAGGCCAGTTGACCACCAGTACCTCAGTGCGAGCGGTACGTTTAGATATTGGAGGTTGGAACCGTTGAGTACTTGCCCCTGGTAGAGGACGCCCGTTTCGAATCCCAAAGTCTTTCCCCGAAACTCGAAGGTCAATCCTCCACCGCCCCCTGGGCCACCCGTATTTCCCGACGAGCGGGGCATATTGTAAGAGCCTAGCCCCCACAGACCTGAAATCAGATCAGCACTAGCTGTAACGGGAATAAGTAGCAGCAGAGTAAGTACATAACGGAGGAAGCGCATTCTATTTAATATTAAATTTATTTAGTTTATGCAGCAACTTAATAATTATATTGATATTTTAGGCGCGAACTATAGCTGACTATTTTACTTAAAATAGGTGACCCTAAAAAATGAGCAGAAGCTAACGCCTCAGCTGTTTTTTGAAGTTCTCACGACGGATCCATTGTCGGATTCGGTTGACTAGCACCGGGCCAAAGAAGAGGCAGTAATTCGAATAAATGGCCAATAAATAAAATCTTCCGTCCCAGCTGGATTGAAACAGCCGGACAAATAAGAAGGTGAGGGTAAGCCATCCTAACCATCTCATTTTCACAGGGATGATAAAAAAGAGTCGAACTTCAAATTCCGGGAAGAGTGCTGCCGCAGCCAAAAAAAGGGTTGACTGCAAATCTGTCACCTCAAGTACGGGTAGATCCAGTGCGAATGAAACGGCAATAGTTAGAACTATCGAGACAAGAACGTAGAATGTCGTTTTAAATGCTCCCCACTCGCGCTCAATCGTATCAAGAATAAAGTAGAGGAACCAGAGACCAAAAATAACCCAAAAAGGATTTAACGTGAGTGGAAGAGATAAGAAAGTGATAAGCCGCCAATACTCGCCCTGAAGAACCTGCCCTGGGTATAGCGCCAGCCGATCTAACCAAATGGGGTCGGTGGTAACTAACAAAAAGCCCAGGACTTGAAGTGTCACCAGGATAATGGCTAAGTTTGGAATAGCGAGCCATCGGAGATAACGCTCCAGAAAGCCGAGCCATTTTGGAGATTCTAGATTTGACGCCATTTTTATGGGGAGTATTCGAAATGCAAGTTTAAGTCAACTGTTTTGACTTTTGGAACGTCTTTTCAGTGCCACATGCGCAATTCCGTCCGCGTTTAATTTAAGATCGAGGCTAAGAATTTCCCAAACGATCGGATCAGAAGCTAATCCTGTTTTCTCGAGGGCATTCTGAAAATGACGCTTTAGCTTTTTCTCGCAAAATGCAGGCAAATTCGAGTCTGGCTCCGCGGATCGCATCGATTCCTCTAGAAGACGTTCGCTAAAATCCAAGTGTTCTAAGAGTTGCGCGGCTGCGTCAGGGAGATTTGTAATTTTTCCGAAGTGAGTAAGATAGGCTTTGTCTGCCCCGGTATCTAGAATTTTTTTTATTGAGATTCGAGCTTCGGCAGGATCAAAATCTGTCGGACTGGTGGAAGGAAAAATAAAAAGTCCTTTTGTTTGTAGAGCTGGATAGGCAAGTCCAAAGGAATCCCCTGTAAAAATTCCGTTGGATCTTGATTCGTAGATACAAAAATGATGGTTAGCGTGACCTCGCGTATAAATAAAATTGAAGCTGTGGCTGCCAAACGGGAGGGTTTCACCATCTTGCATAATTCGGACTCGGCTGGCATCAATTGCTTTTATTTCACCATAAAGTTCTTCGAAGGCCGCATCGCCGTAAACTTTGCGCGCACTTGTAACAAGTTTTGTTGGATCAATGAGATGATTGGCCGCTCTCGGATGAGCTAGTATGGTTGCGTTTGGACAGTTCTTTATGAGAGCGTAGCTTCCCCCTGCATGGTCTAAATGGATATGCGTCACAATCAGATAATCAATATTATCAGCTTTGATTCGATATTTGCTGAGGGCGTTCAGTAGAGTGGGGGTAGCTTTCGCAGTATTGTTTTCAACGAAAGTAGCGTGGTTATTGTCGACAACTAGGAAAGCGGCAGCAAAATTCGGTTTAATATAATGGCAGTCTATGGTGATGGGTTCCGATGTGGCAGGTTTAGTTGCTGATAAGTCGGACATAGGTGAAGGAACTATACACTAGGACTACAGGATTTCCAGGAGATCTTCGTAAATTTCCTTTTTAGAAAATGGCTTCTTAATCAGCTTATCCACACCTTGGCCGATGCTTTGCATTTTTGCGCCAAAATCGTCCGGCGAGATGTGACCAGTCATTGCAATGATCTTCATTTCGGCATGAGAGATGAATTTTCTGGCCTCTCGAATTAAGTCTTCTCCGCCAAGCTGTGGCATTTTCAAATCTGTAATCATTACCGAGAATTTTCCGTTGTGAAGCTTTTCTAACGCCTCTTTGCCATCGTAGGCATATTCTATATCCAATCCGAATTCCTTTAGATGCCGAGTCAAAATGTTTACAATGGCTTTTTCATCGTCAACGAGTAGAACTTTTCCTATTAATTTTGTGCGTTTTGAGGGCTGTGATACTGCTGCGGTCCCGTTTTCTTCGTCGATGCTAAGGGATTCACTTGAATGAGGTATAGTAATAATAAATTTAGTCCCAATATTTATTTTCGATTCAACGACAATCTTGCCCTTCATTTCATTAATAATAGAAAGTACGATACTCAGACCTAGCCCAGTGCCTTTCCCTACTGGTTTGGACGTATAGAATGGATCGAAAATCTTATCGGTTTTATCAACTGGAATTCCGCACCCCGTATCTTCAACCGTAATGACTACGTTTTGAGCGACATCTGCAGTAGTGACGGTGATAATCCCATTCTGCCGACCATCCATCGCGTCTCTAGCATTAGAGATGAGATTCATGATAACTTGCTGAAAGCGTCCGGTACTTCCTCTTACAAAAGGACTCTCACTCTTCAAATCTTTAACGATTGAGATACTTTCATTTCTATATATTTGATTGATAATCGTGACCGTCTCCTCTAAGACGTCGTGGACGTTGATCGTCGTTTGTTCAGCAGTGTCTAGACGAGCGTAGGTTCTGAGGCCATTGACGATGTTTCGAATTCTTTCGATGGCATGCTGCTGAAAATCCACGAATTCCTTGTATTCTCGATTATTATGTTCCTCAAAATATTCTGTAAGTAGCTCAGCATTTCCTTTGATAATAGTCAGAGGATTGTTTATTTCGTGAGCGATGCCTGCAGCAAGTTCTCCGATTGAGGCCAATTTCGACGCCTGCATGAGCTGCCGTTGCATGAGTTCTTTTTCTTTTTCTCCCTTTTTTTGCTCTGTCATGTCTTTCGCAACGCAGACGATCCCGGAGACGTTTTCTCCGTCGTCCTTGAGCACGGATCTAGAAAGTAATCCGGGAATCGCACTTCCATCTTTTGCTTTTAATGTGATCGGTTCCGGTTCCATTGAACCTTCTTTTAGTAAGTTTTCTATATGGAGCTTTGAAAAAAGGTTCTCGTCCGAGATCAAGTGTGAGATTGGCTTACCAGCGAGATCTTCCCATGTATATCCAAGGAGTTGAAGTGTAGCAGAATTTACTTTCTGAATTTTTAAATCTAAGGATAGTACGAGCAGTGGATCAACCATTGATTTAATAATATTATCAATTTCGTTTTTTGCTTTGTTAGCTTTCTTCTCGGCTTCAACAAGCTGCTTGGTTCGTAATAGAACAGCGCCTTCAAGAGAGGAATTGAGACCTCTTAATGCATCTTCGGCCTTTTTTAATTTTATGAAAATTCGTACCTTTGCAAGAAATTCTTCGTGGTCGAAGGGTTTTGCAATGTAGTCGTCTGCACCTGATTCATATCCCATCAAACGTTCATCGAGCATTGCCTTTGCGGAGACAAGGATGATTTTTGTGAGATTTTTTTCATCCTTTTTGATGGTTTTGCAAACCTCATATCCGCTAATACCGGGCATCATGATATCAAGTAGAATAAGGTCCGGAATAAATTGCGGCAGAATTTTTAGAGTCTCTTCACCCGAGCTTGCGTAAGCTACCTCATACTGTTTATCTAGAAGATGCTTAAAAATATCTAAATTTACTGGATCATCGTCTACTACTAGGATTTTTCCAATGCGGCTCATGGGTACCTCTTTTCGGTATTTGCTTTTTCAGGGATAGTAAAATTGAGGGTCGTTTCTCCCTCTGGTGAACTTTGTGCGAAGATTTGTCCCCCGTGATCGAGGATAATCTCTTTACAGATGGCAAGACCTAAACCGGTTCCACCGGCTTTTGTTCGAGTTCGGCTACTCTGCACAAATTTGTCAAAAATAAGATCAAGTTCGTTTGCAGGAATTCCTACGCCGTAGTTGGTCACTGATACCTCAATCGCTTTGCGGTTATTCAAAAGTGTTTGCTTAATGCCAATTCGAACGGTTGTTCCAGGATTTGAGAATTTAATGGCGTTCGAAACGAGGTTTCGAACGACCTGTTCAATTCTTTCTTTGTCATATTGGACTACTATTGGAAAATTCGGAATCGTAAACTCTAGTTTTACGGATTTTTCTTGAGCAAAATTGGAGAACTCAATGAGAATGTTATTGATTGAAATCTTTAGATCATTAGCTCGCCAGTTATAGATCATTTTTCCTGATTCCAATTTTGAAAGATCGAGCAGATTATTGAGGAGATTAAGTAGTCGATGGCTGGAATCTAGAATATTCTGAAAGAATTTGCGCAGGGTATCTTTATCTGCCGTGTAAGCCTCATTCCTCCCGAAGTTTGCATAGCTCAAAATGCCATGCATAGGGGTCCTTAGTTCGTGCGACATGTTCGCAAGAAAAAGAGACTTGGCTTTGTTCGCAGCTTCTGCGGAGTTTTTTGCATTTCGAAGGTCTTCTTCGGATTTTTTACGTTCGGTAATATCGTGGACCATGAGCGTGAAAATTCGCCAATCACCTGACTGAGCTTCGCTGATCCCTAATTCTACAGGGAATGTCTTTCCTTCCTTGTGTCTCGCAATGGCGTCATATCGTGTGCCGATGCGACTCTGTATTTGGAGAGGGTCTGAGTCCGGGCCTTCGGAGGTGCTATCTTTTAGTTCAGTAAACAAAATGCTAGAAGGACTGCCCTTTGCTTCAAATTCCCTGTACCCAAAGATATGTTCGGCAGTCGTGTTGAACGACTCTATATTGCCATAATCATCAATAGTAATTACGGCATCGGTAGCGTGATCCACAATGGCTTGAATTCTGGCGTTCGCCACAGCGATTTCCTGTCCTTTTCTTTCCACCGCCTCTAGAGCTTGTTGTTTAATGCTCTCATAAATCAATGTGAGCGATAATATAAGAAGCATGAGAACGGAAAGGACTGCTGTACTGAAAATTTTTAGTTCGTTCGGCGGAAGTACATAGGGGGATCTAATGCCCATCAAGTCTAAAACGAACCATGCCAAGATTTCACAAAGTTCTATTAGTGCCCAAGCAAATCCGGCTTTAACTCCCAACATGCAAGTCGCTATCATTGGGATTGAAATTTTCCAGATTAAGGGTGGGCTGCCATTTCCACCGGAGATCCAGCAAGCGTAAGAAAGAATGGTAGCCAGATCAAGAGTCATCGCATGTCCTGCTAGTGCCGGCGATTTTGTCCACTTCAGAACGAAGGGAACCATGATTGCCACTAGGGCCGCTATTAGGATTGAAATTGCCCCTTCCTTAGAATGCAGGATGTAATAATAGAAAAGTGAGAAAGGAGAACCGAAGGCTAAGATGCAAAATGAAAACGTGACAATTAGTTTCGATCTTCTGATCGTTTCGGAATCTTCGTTTCGAATCGCATCAGGAATAAAGTATTCGATAAAGGAGTTAATACCTAGTTCCGTCATACAGGAGGCCCCGTGTAGGCAATGTGGTGGAGTTTACGCCATGCTTGTTTAAGACGAAATGACAGTAATTCGAAGATGGAAATTTCCCGTTTAAGTTTACCTGTGACGTAGAGGTCGCGACATGCTCGTCTTTTCACTTTTCCACTGGAGGTTTTGGGCAAAGCTCCTGGAATTCTTAGTAGGACCTCTTCTACCTTTAATCCGAATTTATCGTTTACAACTTTAGTAATATCGGATCGAATTTTTTCTTGAATTCGCCAATATTTTGGTTTGATTTCTGCGACGATATTCAGGGATTCTGTGCCTTCGTGGTTCGGAACAGAGAAAGCAACGACGCGCCCCGGTCGGATGCCCTTGAGGTGAATAAGCTGTGTTTCGATATCTGATGGAAAGAAGTTTTGCCCGCTGACAATGATTAAGTCTTTCAGGCGGTCAATAACATAGAGCTCTCCACCAGCAATATAACCAATATCTCCTGTTTTGAGATCTAGTCTTGGAACCATCTTTAAAGGATTTGTTGAGAAATAATACGGAGAGACCGAAGGTCCTTTGACAACTATTTCGCCTATGTTTCTCTCCGGTAGTTTTTCTCCTGAAACCGGATCTACAATAGAAAGAGAATGTTCGGGTAGAATGTTTCCAACGGAAATAAACGTGATGGCATCCTTACCGTGGGATAGACTCGGTTCCGCAACTTTTTTGTGAATCAATTTAATGCGATCAATGGTATCAAATTTCGAAGGCTTATTACACGGAGGAAAAGCTAAGGCGAGTGTAGCTTCTGCCATTCCATATACCGGGTAGAAACTAGAGGCCCTAAAACCATATTTCGAAAAACGTTCGACAAAACCCTTAGCCGTTTCGGCCTGAATCGGCTCTGCTCCGATAAAAGCCAATCGCCAACAAGAAAGGTCGAGATTAGCGAGATCTTTGTCAGAAATTTTTCTATATGCCACGGAATATGCAAATGAAGGTGCTACCGAATAAGTCGCGCCATAGTGTTGAATCGCTTTTAGCCAACTGACTGGTCTACCCACAAAGCTCATCGGAGAAAGAACAAAAACCGGAATATGCCAATATAGGGGAAAGAATAGATTTCCGATTAAGCCCATGTCGTGATAAAGCGGCAGCCAAGAGAGCAGGCTGTCTTTTTCAGGGTTGATTTTGCTCACCTGACCAATCAAATTCAAATTCGAAGCTAAGTTTTGATGAGTGATGACAACGCCCTTTGGCGTACCAGTGCTTCCAGATGTGTACTGTATAAAAGCAATTTCGCCCATGGCCTCAGGGTCGGGTCGCTTGTCCGGTTCAAACGGAACCGACTGTGACAATAGATGCAATTGTCCCACTTCAAGAATAGATACTTTAACTTGAAGCCTGCTCATGTAGCGATTCCAGGTCGCAGAATTTTCGATAATAATTAGCTTTGGATCACAGTCGTCTGCAACACTCTTGATTCTGGTTAGAAATTCTTCCGGTACACCAAAATTAGAAAATGTTGGTAATGGCACGATTATAAAGCCGTTCAACATAGATGCAAGAGCACAGGTCAAAAACGCATGTGGATCAGATATTGAAATGATGATGCGGTCGTTCTTTTGCAAGTGATACATTTCAGCGAGAACCTTGCTATACCTGGCAGCTCTCAAATTTAAGTCTTCGTATGTAATTCCCAAGTCCACAAACTTATCTCCGTGGACTGTCACTTTGGTATTAGCGATCCCATTAGGATCAGTTCTTACATTTTCGAAGAAACAATCAAGAAGGGTAGAGTAGGTGTGATGGCGACTGACGGTTCCAAGTTTTCTATCCAACGCTCAATCCTCCATCGATCCTGATCACACTTCCAGTGAGATAGTCTGCGCTACTAGACGCAAGGAAGTACGCTACTTCACTAATCTCATCGGATTTTGCGAGTCTAGCCTTAGGAATTTTGGGTAGGATAAACATATCTACCAAAGACTTCTCCTGTGAAAGCATAGGCGTATCGCAATAACCAGGTACGATGGCGTTGACATTGATACCGAAGTCGCCAAGTTCTCGTGCAGCCGAGAGTGTGGCAGAAATGACACC
>Ga0207098_10457_pt1 | contig 12625 bp, 12 predicted proteins | sample Alteio_BWMinHeat_84_FD_153548 | JGI IMG/M metagenome (GOLD analysis project Ga0207098, IMG submission 153548) | Enriched cells from forest soil in Barre Woods Harvard Forest LTER site, Petersham, Massachusetts, United States -... | ecosystem: Environmental > Terrestrial > Soil > Temperate forest >...
ATCCCGCCGTCTCCGCGCGGGCTACCCCAGATCGAAGTGACGTTTGACATCGACGCGAACGGCATCCTGAACGTTTCGGCGAAGGATCATGCAACAAACAAGGAGCAGAAGATCACGATAACCGCATCCACCGGGCTCAGTAAGGAAGAGGCCGAGCGGATGCGGAGTGACGCCGAGTCCCATGCAGAAGAGGACAAGAGGAAACTCTCGGAAATCGAAGCGCGGAACACTCTCGACAATCGTGTCTACCAGGTCGAAAAGTTGTTGACTGAGAATCGGGAGAAGATCCAGGAGTCGGATCTCAAATCTGCAGAAGAAGCAATCGCCGCTGCAAAATCCGCATTGGCGAGCAATGACGCAGCGCAAATTCGATCGGCCAGTCAAACACTGGAACACGCTTCGCACAAGATCGCCGAAGTGCTCTACAAGACCAGTCAGGCAAGTGGAGCGCAAGCCGGGGCCTCCGGGAGCGGCGATGGAGGCCAGGGAGCTCCTAAATCCGGCGATACGGCAGGCGGGAAAAACGACGTCATCGACGCTGAATATGTAGATGTCGACGAGTCGAAAAAGCCCAATTAGGATCGGAGCCGGTTGCGACCGCGAGGCACGACGAATCGTGTCGTGCTTCGCGCCGGATCGACTGGAAGCAATGGGAGCAAACGTTGACCACGAATGACGGCGTCAAGCGAAGCGGGCCGCCGCAAGCGATTCAAAAGCTGCGCGAAGAGTTTTATATGGTGCAGATACAACTTTCGGAGATCCCTTCCGCCGATTGGAAGCGATTATTCTATGAGACCCAACAATCCCCTGTCTCCGGATTTCTTGCCGCGCTCGATCGATATCAGTGGCCAGGTCCTACGCTTTCGCTCGGACGCTGCAAGCGTGGAAGTAAAAACCGCGTGGATCGATCGTTGGATCGATCGCGCCAATGAAAAAGAGGCCTCCATGAGCGCGCGCCTCGATGAAGAACGCAAACACCGGCGCGAAGAACATCATCGCGAGCAGCAGGAACTTGCCGCCGTCAACGCGCGATGGCAGAAACTCTAGCAGTTTGCCAAATGACTATAAACGCGGTCATTCCGAGCGGAGCGAGGAGTGGCCTCAGAGTCCTTTTTTCTGCAGCGTGCCGGGTACGGGCTGTTGACATGTACGTAACGCTGGACCTTGGCGCAAATTAAGAGCTAACTTTCATGGCCACAACGACCAAACAAGATTATTACGAACTTCTCGGCGTATCCCGCAAAGCGCCTCAAAAGGAAATCCGTCAGGCCTACAGGAAACTCGCGCGCAAATATCACCCCGATCTGAATCCCGGCGATAAGTCCTCTGAAGAAAAGTTCAAACAAGTACAAGAAGCCTATGACGTACTTTCTGACGTAAAGAAGCGCCAAATGTACGACCAGTTCGGCTTCGAGCAACCAGGTTCGGGGCCGGTCCCCGGGGGAGCGGATGCCGGAGAAGTGCAATTCGATTTTGGGGGATTCGATTTCGGCGGGGCCGGTGCGGGCACAAGTTTTCGCGACTTATTTAATCATTTTCGCCGAGGCAGTCCCGCCGAGGCGCCTGCGGGTCCCGAACCCGGCACAGACCTTGAGTATCAAATCGAGATTACTTTTTGGGAGGCCGTGCGCGGGGCCGTAAAAAAGATCTCGATCGCGCGCCTCGAAACTTGCCCGGACTGCCACGGTTCCGGAAATGTGGGCCACGCGCAGAGTTGCACTGCGTGCGGCGGATCAGGCCAGGTGACCCAGACCAGCGGCCGCATGAAGTTCAATCTCACATGCACCCGCTGCGGCGGCACGGGGCGCGTTCGGAACATGTGTAAGCTCTGCGGCGGCGAAGGCCGCGTGCGCCGCGCCGATCATATTGAAGTTCGAATCCCTGCAGGCGTGCAGACAGGTTCTCGCGTACGCGTGGCAGGTCATGGAAATGCTGGAACCGGGGGTGCTCCTCCGGGTGATCTCTACATCATTACGGATGTGCAGCCGCACCCCTATTTTGATCGGCGTGGCGACGATTTATATACGGTTGTGCCCATCACGGTGAACGAAGCTGCGCTCGGAACGAAAATTGAAGTGCCAACCATCGATGGCCGCTCGCTGCTGCGCGTTCCCCCCGGGACCAACGGTGGGCAGAAGCTGCGCCTGCGCGAGAAAGGCGTTCCGGCGGTGCGCCACGGCGGCCATCGCGGAGATCAGTACGTTGAGCTGCAGATTGTCGTGCCCAAGCCGGTAGACGAGCGCGTCAAGGAACTCCTCCGCGAACTGGACAAGATCGCGCACGAGAATCCACGCAGCGATTTATTTGACCGGGCAAACGTTTGAGGAGTGCTGCTATGCCGCCACGGGGGACTGCAAACAAGAAAAAGGCCCGCGCCGGATACATGATCTCGGCGGTCTCTGAACTCTACAAATTGCACCCGCAAACTCTGCGCCTCTATGAGCGCGTTGGTCTACTCAAGCCTTCGCGTTCGCAGGGAAATACGCGCCTGTACACTGATGCGGACCTCGAGCGTCTGGAAGTCATCCTCACGTTGACGCGCGAGATGGGCGTCAATCTTGCCGGAATCGAAATCATCCTCAACATGCGTGAAAAAATGGGGGAGATGCAGCATCAGATGGAGGCATTTACCTCGTTCGTGCAGCAGGAGCTGTCCCGCGGGCTTCGAGGGGCGGGCGCGCGCTCCAACAAGGCCGCGCTCGTGCGTGTTCCGCCGCCAAAAGTCATCCGCGTTCACAAGTAAGAGCCTCGTTTTTTTCCACATCGCCACCACTTTCCACAGCGACTGACGGCTTGCGCAACTTTCGTGTCGCGCCTATGCTGGCGTCATGGCGAAAACCGATTGTCTGCTTTGCGGCGGAACCGGCTGGAAAACGGTCGAGCAGATTTCGCCGGAAGAGGGCGCTCAGCGCGTCTCGTGGAAGAAGCCGGTCCCTGGCAGTGACGAGTTACGAAGGGTGTGGGCCGTGCCCTGTGACTGTACTGGTACGGATCGTGCCGCTCGTACGATGTCTCGCGCACGCATCCCCCGCCGCTACGAACATTGCGACTTTGAAAACTTTGACACTGATCTTTATGAAGACAACCGGGAATCCGCGGCGTGGAATCGAAGCCTTTCCCAAGCCAAGCTAGTCGTCGAAGCATTCGCTCGCGATTATCCGGTGGGAACCGAGACTGGTCTGCTCTTGATGGGGCCCTGCGGTGCGGGCAAGACACATTTGGCCGTCGCTGCGCTGCGCCAAATCGCCCAACGAGGCCACATTGCCCTATTTTATGATTACCGCGAATTGCTGAAGCAGATTCAGGGCAGCTACAATCCGGAAAGTCAATTCACAGAGCTCGGCGTGCTCGAACCCGTTTTAACCGCGGACGTGCTGCTGCTCGACGATTTGGGTGCCAGCAAACCTTCTCCCTGGGCGCTCGAAACTGTCGGACACATCCTCAACACTCGATATAACGAGCGCCGCATTACGTTGCTAACAACAAACTATCTCGATTCTGCAGGTCCGGCTCCGGCAGCGCCGATATCGTCACGTCTTCCGTCGGGTCAAGCGGTGGCACCTGCGCGTGAAGATCTTCTCGCGGATCGTCTGGGCACGCGCATCCGATCCCGCCTCTACGAAATGTGCCGCACAGTCGAGCTATTCGCACCCGATTATCGTCGCGAAGTTCGCCAGGCCGGCCGAGTGAAGTCATGAAACATGTTCGGAAGCCGATGAGTTTTCGCTAAGACCCCGCCGAGCTGCCATTTGCAGCCGTTTCTTGATTCTCACTATGTATTTGCAAACAGGGTTATACTTTGGCGAATTCATCTCGGCGGGAGCACATGTCGATCTCACCCGGTAGAAGTCTGGGGTCTTACGAAGTTCTGGGACCCATCGGCGCAGGTGGTATGGGCGAGGTCTATCAGGCTCGTGATAGCAAGCTGGGCCGCGAGGTAGCAATCAAGGTCCTGCCCGAAGCGTTCGCGCACGATCCCGACCGACTTTCCCGTTTCCAGCGCGAGGCAAAACTCCTTGCATCACTGAATCATCCGAACATCGCCACAATCCACGGCCTCGAGGATTCGAACGGCATCAGCTACCTCGTGATGGAGTTGGTTCCCGGCGAGACGCTGGCCGATCGCATCAATCGGGACGGCCCAGTCCCGATCGATGAAGCACTGGCGATTGCCAAGCAGATTGGAGATGCGCTCGAAGCGGCGCACGAAAAAGGGATCATCCATCGAGACTTGAAACCGGCGAATGTGAAGCTGACGCCGGAGGGAAAAGTGAAGGTCCTGGATTTTGGCCTGGCGAAGGCGTTTGCAGGCGACTCAGGAAATGGAGACCTTGCCAATTCGCCGACTCTGAGTCAAGCCGCAACCATGCAAGGCGTTATTCTCGGCACGGCCGCGTACATGTCGCCGGAGCAGGCGCGCGGCAAGTCGGTAGACAAGCGCACGGACATCTGGGCATTCGGCGTGGTGCTCTACGAACTGCTCACGGGAGAGCGTTTGTTTAGTGGCGAGGATACTACCGAAATCCTTGCGTCAGTGGTGAAAGATCAGCCGGACTTGAGCAAGGTGCCTGTGAAGGCCCGCCGCCTGCTGGAGCGTTGCCTCGAGAAAAATCCGAAAAAGCGCCTGCGGGATATTGGCGACGCAGGATTGTTGCTGGAAGCTGTGTATGATGCGCCCGCGAAAGCGGCGAGTTCTTCACCCTGGATGTCCGCAAAGGTCGCATGGGCGGTGGCGGGCCTGTTCCTGGTTAGCGCGGTTTCGTTCGGGCTGATGCGCTTGCGCCAAAGACCGCCCGCTGGAGCTGTTCCCGTTCGATTCGAATTGACTGCGCCGGAAAACGGCGCAGTTTCACTTCTAGCTATGTCCCCGGACGAGAGCAAACTGGCAATGATAGTTCAAGGAGCCGACGGGCAACCGGTAGTATGGATTCGTTCCTTGGATTTGGTGGAAGCACGAAAGCTGGCAGGAACAGAGGGGGCGACTTCGATGGCTTGGTCGCCCGACAGCCGGTATCTTGGATTTAACACTGCGGGAAAGCTCAAGAAGGTGGACGTGACCGGAGGGGCCCCGGAAACAATCTGCAGTTATACACCACCCCTTAATGGTATGTCTTGGAACAATATGGACGTGATTGTTTTCGGCTCCGGATCGGGGATGAACCGGGTGAGTGCGTCCGGCGGAGAGGTGACACCACTGACGCAACTCGATCCAAAGCGCGAAGACTTGGGACAGGGAGGTCCAGTCTTTCTCCCCGATGAGCAGCACTTCGTCTACCTGGTGGTTGCAAATGCTGAGCACACAGGTTTGTATGTAGGATCGATCGACGAAAAGCCGGCCCAACAGAATAGTCTGCGGCTGACCGAAAGCGACTCAACTCCGCAGTACGCCCCACCCGTTGGGGATGGCCCGGGGAGCCTGCTTTTTCTTCGTGGCGACACGTTGATGTCCCGCCCCTTTGACGCTCGGCGATTCCAATTCACAGGTGCTGCAGTTCGCGCGGCGGACTCCGTGGGAACAAACGGTGCCTACCTCGGACTATTCAGTGTCTCTAGTAACGGAATCCTCGCTACCAGCAGCGGTGGAAGCGGGAATCGTCAATTGGCATGGTACGACCGGAAGGGCAAGATTTTGGGAGGCGCCGGGGAGCCCGCACGGCGGGACGAAATTAGCCTGTCGCCGGATGGCACGCGGGTAGCTGAAGGCCGAGTTGACCCGCAGGGCACCTGGGCGGTGTGGGTGATGGACCTTGCGCGTGGCGTCAGTTCGCGTTTCACGTTCGAAAACACAGGCGCGGGAGACCCAGTCTGGTCACCCGACGGAAGCCAGATTGTGTACGCTGCCGGCGGTGGCCAGTCCGCCGACCTGTTCCGTAGACCCTCGAGTGGCGCGACCAAGGAGGAGGTTTTATTCCACTCCGATTCCCTCAAAACTCCACTCGACTGGTCATCGGATGGACGCTGGTTGTTATACACGGAACGAGCGAAAGATACCGGCGCGGACCTCTGGGCTTTGCCGGACCCGAGTGGCCCTGTCGCGTCGGAGCGGAAGCCAATACCGTACCTCGTTACTACTTTCAACGAATCGCAGGCCAAGTTTTCGCCCGATGGAAAATGGGTCGCTTACTCCTCGAACGAAACCGGTACTGTCGAGGCGTATGTGCGCCCATTTCCTTCATCCTCGGGGGGGAAATGGCTGGTATCGAATGGCGGCGGCAGGCAAGTCCGCTGGCGCCCGGACGGTAAGGAGTTATATTTCATCGCGCCCGGTGGTGCATTGATGGCTGCAGAGGTCCATACCACCGGCTCCACATTCGTGGCGAGTACCCCCACCGTCTTGTTCCGTCCCCAAATTCTTGGCGGTCTGGGGGGAGCACCGACGACTCTCTGGCGCTATGACATTTCAAAGGATGGCCAGCGCTTCCTGATCAACACCGCAGGTGACGAAAAAAGTTCTGCACCCATCACAATCACTACTCAGTGGCAGGAGTTGATGAAAAAATAGGCCAAAGACCTTCCCTTCATCGATGGACTAACCGAGGCATGGTTTTCTCGACTAGAGCTGAGCGGTGACGCACCTACACCGAGAAAAAATTACACGGCCGGATTCTAGTTGGATCGGTTGACTCCGCTCACACTCAACCAAAGCATACCGTAACCAATTGAAATTACAGGATAAATGTAACGAACCTGGGTTGGTTAAGGACTTGCTCCGAGGATAAGAGTGATCGATCTCGGAACCTTTGTATAGGAAATGTGTTTATCTATTAGCGACTGGGAAGAGCCCTGCGGCTGTGGCAAACCCTGTTGTTGCGCTATGGTTAGAGTCAGATCTCTTTGAAGGAGGATACACAAGATGAAGAACTTCATCAGAGCTACTCTGCTTGCATCAATGCTACTCGCCGGAGGTTCCGCATTCGGCGCTCAGGTATCGATCGGAATCAGAATTGGTCCACCGCCGCCGCCACGCGTGGTTCATGTCCTGCCGTCGCGACCAGGTCCCGAGTTCGTTTGGATAGAGGGTTACTGGTATCCACAGGGAAGGCATTACAAGTGGCACGAGGGTTACTGGACGCGGCCGCCCTATGCAGGTGCTCGCTGGGTGATGCCCCACCACGATGGCCAGCAATTCTTTGAAGGTTATTGGGAGGGCGAACACGGCCGGTTCGAACATGATCACCGCTGGGACCGCGACCATGATCGAGACTTCCATGACCACGACCGAGATCGCGACCACGATCAGGATCACGGTCGCTAGCAACACGATGCAGCTCTGATCATTCGGTCAACCGAATTTTCACTCGGAACCCCGTGGTATCAGTGTACGAATTCATTGCTTCATCGTACTATTCCACGGGGTTCATATCGTTGATCGAGTGTCTCGATTCCCGAACATGGTAAGGATTCTGGCGCATTGGGTCTTGAGCGCGCTGTGCTTGCTACTCGTTGCGCAATTTGTTCCGGGATTTCTGGTTAGAGGTTTTGGCACCGCGCTGATCGCAGCTGTGGTCATTGGCCTTGTCAATAGCACGATCGGCGCGCTTCTAAAGCTAGTCACATTCCCCCTCACGATCCTCTCGTTTGGCTTATTCTGGCTGTTGATTAATGCGCTCATGCTGAAGCTCGCAGCGTTGTTCGTGCCAGGCTTTGAGGTGCGCGGTCTTTGGCCCGCCTTCTGGGGAGGCCTGATTCTGAGCCTTCTGAGCATGACGGTCCGCCAACTCCTAAAGAATCCCGCGACGTAACGCTGCCAGTTCCCTTTCGGTCCCACGAACGCTTGCCTTCCTTGACTCTTGTTTGCGTCAGGCCTACAATCCAGCGTTTGTGACATCGCCAATGTGGCAGTCTGTGGGGCTGGGAACATGGACAAGAAGAGAATTGACTTTTACAAGAAGAAACTGCTGACCAGGAGGGAAGAACTTCTGAAATCGATCGCCCGCACGGAAGAGGAAGGACGGACGGCGGATGACGATCCCACAGTGGACCTCGCGGATAAAGCGGCCAACTCCTACACCAAGGAATTTCTGTTCGGGCAGACCAACACTGATAGATCTTTGCTCGCGCTGATTGACGACGCGCTTCGCCGCATCAAGCAGGATACCTACGGTTCGTGTGCCAACTGTGAATCCGAAGTCCAACAGAAACGATTGGAAGCCGTGCCGTGGGCGCGCCACTGCATTGAGTGCCAGGAGAAGCACGAGCAGGGCATTCTTTGAGAAGATTTAGGGTCGGCAGAAACAGTCGGCGTCGTGCCCCAGGGCCTCTGTAGTGAGCCTCCGCTTGCAGTGTATATACCCTTGAGTTAATAAATAATTTAGTTAGAATAATATTAAGGGTACGATAGACGGGCTGTGCATTCGCTTTCTGATTCGGTGCGCATCTATCTGCGCGGGGTTTGTGCAGGTCTGGCCTCAGTCCTGATTCCAGGGCCGTGTCGGATTTGCGGGCTGATGCTCGATACTGGTTGTCGCGTTCCTCTGTGCCATGCCTGCATTACCTTGCTCGAACAGCGGCTTCCAGACACCACCTGCGCGCGGTGCGGGCGCCCGGGAATCCTTGTCTCCGTTGCCGCCAACCACGGACCACCCTTGTGCCAACTTTGCCGGCGCGGAATCTATGACTTCGACATCGCTCGCAGCTTCGGCGCATATACGCCAGCGATGGCCCGTGCCATTCTCCTTCTCAAGTATTCCAACGTCACGCCACTGGGCAAATTCTTCGCAGAAGGCCTAGCCACCCTCGTGCGGCGTAGCCTTGCTGACTTTGGCGTAGACGTGCTGGTCCCGGTCCCGCTGCATCCCAACCGCCTGAGGGAGCGCGGATACAACCAAGCTGAGGTCATTGGGCGACCCCTTGCCCGCCTGCTGGATATGCCATATCGGTCGTATCTCCTGGTACGCAAGAAGGCTCGTCCCGACAAATTGCGTCTGACCCGGCGGGAGCGTTGGGAGACGGTACGGGGTGCTTTCGCTACACAGCGAGGCGCGCCTGTTGACAATTTGCGCGTTTTGTTGGTAGATGATGTATTCACCACTGGCGCGACACTAGACGCCTGCTCCCGGGCTCTACGTGGGGCTGGTGCCGCCCGGGTGGTGGGTCTAACAGTGGCGCGGGCATTGGTGCACTCGCCTTTTTCTGATGCGACGTTGCCGCCCCTGGAACTTGACGCATGAAATCCGATGGCCAATCTGGTAGAGGCCCCCGGCCGAGAACGGTGCCGGAAGTTCCTGCGGAGACGCGTGCGTTGGGTGGGATTCCGCGCACCCCTCGAAAACCCGCCATTATGCAGGATCCTGTCCTGGTCCTGAATGCCACGTTTGAGCCGATCAATGTGACTGCCGTTCGCCGGGCGATGGTCCTGATGATCAAGGGGGTTGCTCAGGCCGAAGAGATTCACAACACTCAGGTGCACTCAGCCTCGCGGGCGCTCCCTGTACCATCCGTCATTCGGCTGCTTGCCTACAGGCACATTCCCCAGCAGACCCGCGCCCTCTCCCGGAAAAACATACTCCTGCGCGACCGCAATACATGCCAATTCTGTGGCCGCACCCTCCCGGCCTCGGACTTGACTCTGGACCACGTTGTTCCGCGTTCCAGGGGGGGGACGCTCCTCGTGGGAAAACTTAGTTGCCTGCTGTTACCAGTGCAACAACTCGAAGGGGGACCGGACCCCAGAGGAGGCGGGGTTTGCACTGGCCCGCCGCCCCCGTCCTTTCACCCTTCATACTTCGAGACAGCTTATGCGCCTGATCGGCCACAAGGACGAAAAATGGCGTAAGTACTTATTCTACTGAGTCGTAGCCCGTGCTTTCGTTGGTCAGACATTCTACGACAGGTTCAGAATGACCCGGTTCGTTAAAATTCATTCACAAGGGCAACTTTCATTGGTCGAGTGCATCTAAATAAGCAAACCACTCTAAGGACACACCCCGGGAAGCAGCTGCGGCTCTGCCAAAGCTGCTTCTCTTTTTTTAGCAGAGAATTCATCGGGCCGGGATTCAGTGACGGAAGATGACTCGCAGACCGTGCCGCCAGTTTTCGCTCAAGCCCACACGAATGACTTCAATTTCTGGCGACAAGTATCGAAGCAGAATGTCGTTGGTAGGGTGGAACTGTAGGCCGGGTGCCACGAGGAACAGAAGCGGCGGCTTCGACTGCAACTCGATGCCAGGGAAGTAGCCGTATCTGCGAAAGTCATCCTGCTGCTGATGCCACCGGACCCGCAACCAGTAATCGACGGCTTGAACTACGAGATGAATGTCTTCCTTGGCCTTCAATTCCAATACGACCAATCGGCCATCCCGGGTGACGCCAAGCAAATCCGTGATTCCATGGGTGCCTGAGGCGAACGCCGGTACCTGGGAATATATGTGCTTTGTGTCGAGGCGCGGGTCAATGCGTGCCGGGTCTGCGGCGATCATCGTCTCGAGCCAGCGTTCCGGTTGCGCCCGGTAAAAACGATTCATTGTATCCGAAGCAAGCGAATGGCGCTTCACCGCGAGTTGATGCACTAGTCCCTCAAGCACCGGACGATTGTCCGGTGTGAGCATGGTGGGCCGGTTGCTCAGCCCAAACCACAGTACTCCCTGCTGCCAGCGAGCTATTTCCAAACCACGAAATCGCACCGCAATGTCACGCGTCACCGCCGAAACTTCCACACGAATCGCGTCCGGATCTAGTTTTCGAATACTCTCCACCTCTTGCGGAGGCGCAGCGAGTGCGGCATCGATTTCGCGCCGAGGAGCAAGCCAGGTCTCAAGATTTCCCGCATCGGAAATCGAGAGGCGGCGCAATCGCCATTGAATCGGTTCATACTCATACAGTTCAACGTTCAGAGAAGGGGCTAATGCAGTCAAACGTTGCGCCGTGACCTTCGAGCTGCCACGCGGCAAGAATAACCGGAGGCCACGGACAATCTTGCGGGAGGCACGCTGCCGCTCCCGATCCAGCCAGATCAAGCCAAATGTCAAAATCCCATCAAATGTGGCCTGATCCTCGTCGGGTGCAGCGCCCAAGACGGCATAGGCCTCGGCACCGGCAACCATGACTCCACGTGCATAAGAACCAGAGAGCGTTTGGTGCAAGTCCGCGCTGGTAACCAGAGAAGTTACGGTTTCGTCAGGAAAGCCGTCCGCGATGAGATGCCGCAGCCGATCGCACCACTGCTCCCTGCCGATGCGGCGTGCGTCATGGCCATCATCTGAGGCAACCACTTCCAATCGGGCGGGGCGACCATGGCCGAACCGCGCCACCTCGATGACAACAGACCCATGCGATTGCTCTTCAAGGCGAATGACACGGCGCACAAGACTTTGGTGCGTGCTCCACAGATGCAATAAGGTCGTCTCGCCGTTCGAGCGCACCTCATAATGGGGGCCGCTGAGCCCGGCGAGCCACTTCCCGTTTTCATGCACCTCGGCATGCCCTGCTTTGCACACGCCAGCGAGGGCAAGCCCCAGCTCTGAGCTTAGTGACATTCGGTTAGATTATAGAGTAGTAATTACAAATGGAAGCGGAAATTGCGCAGGAGCGAGGTTTATGCGATTACTGTAAGTCGAGACCGTTGATTTTGATCGTGGGGTAAACCTGGTTCCATTGCGCCGAGACGTGATCGAAGCCCAACTGATAATCCCGCTGCTCGCCCGGCGCGAGCGGCGCCTCATTTGATCCGACAAGCCGCTGCGTCTCGCGCTGCACCAGTTGATTGAACGGGTCATGGAACTCGAGTGTGATTTCAATCTGTCTGACCTTTCGTGTACCGGCATTTTGAACCGTTCCCATGATGTACGTCACTTCCTGATTCAACAAGTTGGAAGCACGGTTCATCTTGGGATCAAGAAAGTGAACTTGCGCCGTATAACTCTGCTCAACGGCTCCCATCGGCAGTGGTTTTTCGACCTCCGGGCCGGCCGGCCCCATGTAGCGACTCGCCACAACCGCGGCACCAACCAATACAGTGACAATTACCAACCCGACGATAAACGCGACTGGAAGGTTGTTCTTTTCTTCCGATGGCATCACGACTCAAGTCCTCCCGACTCAATTTCGGAGCATTTCTCATCCATCGCTAATGCCCGCTCTCAAGCCGCGCAATTAACGAGGCGGGCAGGCTGGCTGCCAGCATGCGCGCCTGCACTGCCGCAATGTCGTAGGGTATGCGCCAGTATTCAACGACCTGATGGTCCGAGTCCCAAATGGCGAACGCGGCCCGAGGGTCACCGTCGCGCGGCTGCCCAATCGACCCCGGATTAATCAAGTACCGCGAACCTGCATCAAGACGCAAGGCGGCAAAATTTGGCCCGGGCTCCGGGCGCAGCTGAATCCCGAGAACCTGGCCGCCGCGATACGAAAATCCTCCCTGATGGTGCGTGTGGCCGAAGAAGGTCAACTTCGTGGGTGAGTCGAGCAGCCCACCTATCGCCTGAACCGGCGCGAAAACATACTCGTCCTCATTGTGGTAGGCGCCATGGACCAGCGTAATTCCATCCGTTGTTGCAGGACCCGCCGGCAATTGCGCGATATAGGAAAAGTTTTCCGCGCGGAGTTGCTGGTGAGTCCACCGCGCGGCAATTTGCGCCACTGGATTAAAGTCGGCCAAGTCGGTCAGTCCTGTAACGGCCTTGTCGTG
>Ga0207098_10272_pt1 | contig 12621 bp, 12 predicted proteins | sample Alteio_BWMinHeat_84_FD_153548 | JGI IMG/M metagenome (GOLD analysis project Ga0207098, IMG submission 153548) | Enriched cells from forest soil in Barre Woods Harvard Forest LTER site, Petersham, Massachusetts, United States -... | ecosystem: Environmental > Terrestrial > Soil > Temperate forest >...
CATTTCTCTTTAGACAATCAACCAATAACGACCAAGGAGCAAAAGCAATGAAATTCCGACCTTTGCATGATCGAGTCTTGATCAAGCGGATTGATGAGCAGGAAACAGTTCGGGGTGGAATCATTATCCCGGACACGGCCAAGGAGAAGCCCCAGGAGGGCGAGGTTATGGCCGCCGGAACAGGCAAGCGGCTGGAAAACGGGACGTTGACGCCTCTGGAAGTCAAGGAAGGCGACCGCGTTCTGTTCGGCAAATATTCTGGGACCGAAATCAAGTTGGATGGCAATGAATTTCTCATCCTGCGGGAAGACGAAATTCTAGGAATCGTAACGGGCGCCACGGCAACAGCCGGCAAGTCCAAAAAGTAGGAGGGGAAATATGGCAGCGAAACAAATTGTTCATGGTGAAGATTCCCGCCAGGCGATTTTGCGCGGAGTGAACATCCTGGCAGATGCGGTTAAGATCACTCTCGGTCCGAAGGGCCGGAACGTCGTTTTGGATAAGAAGTTCGGTTCGCCGCTCATCACGAAGGACGGCGTGACCGTTGCCAAAGAAATCGAATTGGAAAATCCGCTCGAAAATATGGGCGCACAGATGGTGAAGGAAGTCGCTTCGAAAACCAGCGACGTTGCCGGTGACGGCACCACCACGGCCACGGTTCTCGCCCAGGCCATCTTCCGCGAAGGCGTGAAAACTGTTGCCGCCGGCGCCAATCCGATGGCGGTGAAACGCGGAATCGAGCGAGCTGTCGAAGTTGCAACTGAAGAGTTCAAGAAGCTGGCAAAGCCGGTCAAGGGCGACATGATCGCGCAGGTCGCGACCGTTTCCGCGAATAACGATTCGACGATCGGAAACATCATCGCCGACGCCATGAAGAAAGTCGGGAAAGACGGCGTCATCACCGTTGAAGAAGCGAAGACGATTGAAACCAGCCTCGATGTGGTCGAAGGTATGCAGTTCGACCGCGGTTATCTCTCTCCTTATTTCGTCACCGATCCTGACCGCATGGAATGCGTCCTCGAGAACGCTCTCGTTCTCATTCACGAAAAGAAAATCAGCACGATGAAAGACCTGCTTCCGGTTTTGGAACAGGTCGCGAAGATGGGCCGTCCGCTGTTGATCATTGCGGAGGACGTCGAAGGTGAAGCGCTTGCAACCCTCGTCGTTAACAAGCTGCGTGGCACGCTCCAGGCCGCCGCGGTCAAGGCCCCGGGCTTTGGCGATCGCCGTAAAGCGATGCTCGACGATATCGCCATCCTCACCGGCGGCAAGGCCATCACCGAAGATCTCGGCATCAAGCTCGAGAACATTCACATCGAGGATCTCGGCCGGGCGAAGAAGGTTGTTATCGATAAAGACAACACGACCATCGTCGAAGGCGCTGGTAAGCACGAAGCCATCGAAGGACGTGTGAAACAGATTCGCGTTCAGATCGACGAAACAACCTCCGACTACGATCGCGAGAAGCTGCAGGAGCGCTTGGCGAAGCTGGTTGGCGGCGTAGCCATCATTAAAGTCGGCGCCGCGACTGAAACCGAGATGAAGGAAAAGAAAGCCCGCGTTGAAGACGCCATGCACGCTACGCGTGCCGCTGTTGAAGAAGGCATCGTTCCGGGAGGCGGCGTGGCATTCATCCGCGCGATTCCCGCTCTCGATAAGCTGAAACTCGATGGCGACGAGCAGATCGGTGTGAACATCGTCCGACGCTCACTCGAAGAACCGCTTCGCATGATCGCGTCGAATGCTGGACACGAAGGCGCTGTCGTGATGGGCAAGGTGAAGGAATCGAAGGATGCAAACTACGGTTTCAACGCCGCGACCGAAGAGTATGGCGACATGATCAAAGATGGAATTCTGGATCCGGCGAAGGTGACCCGCACCGCGCTGCAGAATGCCGCTTCGATTGCAGCACTGATGCTCACGACCGAAGCCCTGGTCTCGGAAATTCCGGAAGAAGAGAAAGCTCCGGCGATGCCTCCGGGTGGCGGCGGTCCGCCGATGTACTAAAGGCTGAGGGACAAAATTCGGGGCCAGCCGTGGTAATTCCCTTTTTCTGCAATTCAAGAAAAAGGGAATTACCACGGCTGGCCCCGAATTTTTGTCCCATCAGGGCTTTATGTCCGCATACACACCTTCCAGCGCCACTTCCGGCTGCGGAAACGGACTCTCCTCTGCAAATTTCAGATCGCGCTCAATCTCGTTATGAATCCGAGATTCAATCTCCTTCACTGTCTCATCGCTCAAAACCGCGTCGCTTCGGAGCTTCCGCTCAAATCTTTCGATCGGATCGCGGCCCTGCCATTCTTCCAACTCTTCTTTCGGTACATACCACGGACTATCCGCATCCGAATGGCCATGCATGCGCATCGTTTTTGCTTCGATGATCGTCGGTCCTTCGCCTTGACGCGCGCGATTAACCGCCTCTTTCGTCGCGCGGTAAACGGCCATGACGTCGTTACCATCTACAATCTCTGAAGGAATTCCGTAGCAGCGGGCGCGGCTGGCAAAATCGGGAACGGCAGCGGCGCGGTGCGCTGGGGTCGAGTAGGCGTAGCGATTGTTTTCGATGATGAGAACGAAGGGAAGATCCATGACGGATGCAAGGTTGACGCCTTCGTGAAAGTCGCCGGTCGCCGAGGCACCTTCGCCGATGTACGTCAAAGCAACCGAACTGCGTCCTTGAAGGCGTGCACCGAGCGCGATACCAGCCATAACCGGAATCATGTCACCGAGGATGCTGAGTGACGCGACCACACCTTTCGTCATGTCGCCGAAGTAATGAATGCGCTCTTTGCCCTTTGTCGGACTGCCGGCCTTCCCCATGTATTGGGTGAAGATGTCGCGCGGAGGAATGCCGCGTACCAGCATCGTTCCGAGATTCCGCGTGATCGGACTGACGAAATCCTGGGGCTGGAGAGCATATGCGCTCCCGACCGAAGTCGCTTCCTGTCCACGGCTGGTGAAGACTGTCGCTGTGATGATTGTTTGCCGATATAAGGCAATCAGCCGGTCTTCCAGCATCCGGTTGAGCCGCATGAAGTAATAGAGATTGATGAGATCGTCATTGGACAAACCGCTTGTGTCATTCATCGCTGCCACATGATACGGCACCAGGGACCTGATTTGTCCCGGCCCGCTTCAAAAATGTTGTGCTATATGCGAGAACTATCGACACCATCTCTATTCGATATGCCTGCGGCAGGGTTGCCTGCGATTGAGGCCGAACCTCCGGTCCGTGAAGAAAAACGAAGCGAAAAGCTCGCAAAGGAGTTCGTCCGCTGGTGCTTCAGCTTTGGCGCCGATTTCCGAAACACGCCGGATGTCATCAACCTTCGAACGTGGTGTCAGAAAACAAAGCTCAAGTTGAAAGCCTCTGAGGAACACGAAATCCTTATCGAATCACGAAAGCTCTATTTGAAACGTATCGAACAGATGATGAAACGGTCGGAGACAGAGCCGGTGGTAACCACTGTTTTTTAGTGGTTACCACCCTAATCCGTGGTCGCACGAGCAACGTTTAGGGTGGTAACCACCAAAAAACGGTGGTTACCACCGGTTGCGTTATACTCCGTTTTCATGCGAACCCTAATCCTTTCTACTTGCCTGCTTGTCGTCTTTTCGTGTTCCAAACCCGCCGATAAACCTGCCGAGGCAAAGCCTGCGGGACCTCCGCCATTGCCTTCAGTTATCGATGCGAACAACATGAAGGCGCATATCCAAAAACTTTCGTCAGATGAAATGGAAGGCCGGGCGCCCGGAGGAAAAGGTGAGGAACTCGCCACGGCCTACATCGGCGATTACTTCAAGTCCATCGGCCTGAAGACGCAAATGCAGGCGGTCCCGTTAGTCGGTGTCGTCTCAACAGCGACGCCATTGAAGATTACGGGCGAGAAGCCGAGGACATTGAAATACGGGGACGAGTTCGTGGCGTGGACGAAGCAGCAGAAAGATTCGGTTTCGGTCGATGCCGACCTGGTTTTCGCAGGCTATGGCGTAGTCGCACCCGAATACAACTGGAACGACTTCAAAGACAGTGTAAAGGGAAAGATCATTGTCGTCTTCGTGAACGATCCTCAGTTGGACGACCCGAAAATGTTCGGCGGCAAAGCGATGACCTACTATGGCCGCTGGACATACAAATTCGAAGAAGCTGCACGGCAAGGCGCGGCCGGTGCGTTGATCGTCCACGAGACCGAATTCGCCGGCTACCCATGGGAGGTGGTCCGGGGTTCGTGGTCCGGGGAGCAGTTCGACATGGTGCGTCCCGATAAAGGCGCGACTTTGAGTCCACTGAACGGCTGGATTACTCATGAAGTTGCGGTGGATCTGTTCAAGTCTGCGGGACTCGAATTCGCTGACATGAAGAAGAAGGCACTTGAAAAGGATTTCAAACCGATTTCGCTGAAATCCCGCGCATCGATCCAGATCAAGAACAAGATGCGGACGGTCAATTCGAAAAACGTGATAGGTGTGCTGGAGGGGCAAATCCCGGATGAGTATGTCGTGTTCACCGCGCATTGGGACCATCTTGGGATCGGTGAACCTCAGAATGGTGACAAAATTTACAATGGAGCCGTTGACAATGCATCCGGCGTCGCCATGATGATGGATATCGCTCGCGCCTTCACCAAAGCTCCCAAGCCGAAGCGCTCGATTGTGTTTATGGCTGTCACGGCGGAGGAGCAGGGATTGCTTGGGTCGCAATACTACGCTGAGAATCCCGTCTTTCCCTTGAGCAAAACGCTGGCTGAGATCAACATCGACGAGGCCAACGTCTTCGGACCGAACAAGCAGATCACCGCGATCGGTTACGGCTATACCACACTGGAAGACACCTTACGGGAAGTCGCTGCGCAGCAAGGCCGTACCGTCATTCCTGAGGAGGAGCCCGAGAAGGGCTTCTACTATCGATCGGATCAGTTCAGTTTTGCCAAACAGGGTGTTCCAGGGCTTTATACGAAGAGCATGCCGCTCGAGGCCAGCCGCAAGTACGAAGCCGAACGCTACCACAAACCATCCGACCAGTTCGATCCGTCATGGAACATGCAAGGTGCCGTTCAAGATGGCGATGCGTTTTATGAGGTGGCAATGCGTGTGGCCAACGGAGACAAATGGCCGGAATGGAAGCCCGGCACCGAGTTCAAAGCAAGCCGCGAGAAATCCCTCGGCAAGTGAATCTTGAGCCGCGGAGCGGCGGCAGAGTGTAGCCCCGGGCGTAAGCCCGGGGTGGTGTCTAGAGATGCAAGCCCCGGAGGGGCGGAAGACCTGCGGGAATCTGTCGCGCCTCCGGCGCTTTACCCATTATCCTGAAATCCCCGGGCTCTCGCCCGGGGCTACACTCTGCCGCCGCTCCGCGGCTCAAATATGCGAAGAGTAGCTGACGAGCTCGAAAAACTGAGGAAGCAGATCCGCGAGCACGAGTACAGGTATCACGTGCTCGACGAGCCGACGATTTCCGACTACGAATTCGACCAGCTACTCCGTGAATTGCAGCACCTCGAGGCGGAGAACCCAGACCTGATTACGTCCGATTCGCCGACACAGCGCGTCGGCGGACAACCGGCCACCGAATTTCCTTCGCACACATTTTCCAAGCCGATGCTCAGCTTGGAGAATGCATACTCCGAGGACGAATTGCTTGAATGGGAAAGGCGCAATCAGCGTCAGCTTGCCGAATTTGAGAACAGCGAGTACGTCGCCGAACTGAAGATAGATGGGCTTAGCATGGCCCTTATCTATGAAGATGGATTGTTGAGCAAAGGAGTAACACGCGGCGACGGAAGAACGGGCGAAGTGGTGACGGGTAACATTCGTACGATCCGTTCAATTCCGCTGCGATTAGCCGAGCCGGTTTCAATCGAAATTCGTGGCGAGGTATTTCTCAGTCTCAAAGCTTTCCGGCAACTCAACGACGAAAGAGAACAGGCGGGTGAGTCACGGTTTGCCAATCCCCGAAATGCTGCCGCAGGTTCGCTGCGTCAACTCGATCCTCAGATTGCGGCCAAACGTCCACTCGACTTCTATGGATACTCGATATTCCCGACCCAGCCGAGCCAATCCGAAAACCTCAAAGGGATTTCCAAATTCGGATTGAAGGTCAATCCGCACCGGAAGCTGTGCCATTCGCTTCAAGAGGTGATCGATTTCTGCCGTCATTGGGAGGAGCATCGCGACGATCTGGACTATGAAATCGATGGCGTTGTTGTGAAAGTTAACGCGACAGCGTTACAGGAAAAGCTTGGGAGCACCGCAAAGTCTCCGCGCTGGGCGATTGCTTTCAAGTTCCGTGCGCGCCAGGCGACGACGAAACTTCTTAACATCCGTGTGCAAGTCGGCCGCACAGGCGCACTGACACCGGTCGCAGAGCTCGAGCCCGTTCAGCTTGGTGGAACTACCATTCGAAACGCGACGCTTCACAACGAAGACGAGGTCGAGCGGTTGGGTGTGCAGATCAATGATCGTGTCCTGCTCGAGCGCGGCGGTGACGTGATTCCCAAGATCGTCAGGGTCGTGGAGCAAGCGTCCGACCGGCAACCGTTCCATATGCCCGATCGCTGTCCGGTCTGTGGCAGCGAACTATTGCGCGAGGAAGGCGAGGCGGTTCGGCGGTGTCTTTCCCAGACTTGCCCGGCAAAAGTCAAAGAGGCGTTTTTGCATTGGGCGAGTCGAAGGGCAATGAAGGTCGATGGGCTTGGTGAGCGCCTCGTGGATCAGCTTGTCGAGAAGGACTTCGTGCGCGACGTTTCCGACTTATATCACCTGAAGGCGAAAGAACTCGAGGAACTCGAACGGATGGGCTCGAAGTCTGCCGAGAATCTGATTTCGGAGATCAATGCAAGCAGATCGCTCGAGTTCTGGCGACTCTTATTCGGTCTCGGCATCCGCCATGTCGGCGAGCGAACCGCCCAGATCCTGGCCGAACACTTTGGATCGATGAAGCATCTGGCCGACGCATCGCAGGCCGAGTTGGAGCAGGTAAATGAGGTCGGGCCGAAGCTCGCGGAGAGCATCTACCGATTCTTTCATGAATCCCGCAATCTGCGTCTCATCGAGCGGCTCAGCGAGGCTGGGTTGAAGATGAAAACGGACAGCGCGGAGAAACCGCGGATTCCGCAGGTCTTCGCGGGCCAGACCTTCGTTTTGACGGGAACACTCGAAGGACTTAGCCGTGAGGAAGCGACGGAGTTGATTCAGCAGCGCGGCGGTCGAGTCAATTCGTCAGTCAGCAAAAAGACGAGCTATGTTCTCTCGGGAGTCGATCCGGGATCCAAGTTGGATAAAGCCCGGCAGTTAGGCGTGCAGATCCTGGATGAGCAGCAATTTCGCAAAATGTTATAATCCGGCTTTATGAAAACCTGCAGAATCGTACTGCTGGCGGTTTTTTTGACTACTGTCAGCGTCGCACAAACACCGTCGCCGTCACCTCAATCTCAGAAACCACCGCAAAAGCCGGCCGAAACCGAGCAACAGACAATTCGTGTGAACGCCACACTGGTAAACACCGTATTCACGGTGGCGGACAAGAATGGCCGAGGCAAATTCATCACGAATCTGAAACAGGACGATTTCAAGATTTACGAAGACGACAAGGTGCAGGGCATCACGAATTTCAGTACAGAAACCAATCTGCCGTTAAGCATTGCGCTGCTGGTCGATACCAGCGGAAGTATCCGCGACAAACTTACATTGGAACAGGAAGCGGCGATCGACTTCTTCTATAACAATCTTCACCGCGGCAAAGACAAAGGCATGGTCATCAGCTTCGATTCCGGCGTCGATGTCCAGCAGGAATTCACAGACGACTCGGAGCTTTTGGCGAATTCGATCCGCAAAATACGCGCTGGTGGCGGAACGTCACTTTATGACGCCGTATACCTCGCTATCAATGAACGGCTGGCGAAGGAGCCCGACGACCGGCGTAAGGTCATCATTCTGATCAGTGACGGCGACGACAACTCCAGCCGCGTTTCGCTCACGGAAACTCTCGAAGTTGCGCAGAGACATAACGTCATCGTTTATTGCATCAGCACCAACCAGACTGCTTATTTTGGAAGTAAGGAGCAGGACCGCGGGGACAAAACCCTCAAGAAGCTGGCAGATGAGACGGGAGGACGAGCTTCGTTCCCGTTGAAGCTGGCGGATGTCGGCAATGACTTCCGGGATATCGGACAAGAACTGCGGTCGCAATACACCATCGGGTATCGTCCTCAGCGGCCGGACGATGGAACATTCCGCAAGATCCGTATCGATGTTGTCTCGAACAAGAATTACAAGACGCGACACCGTACGGGATACTACGCGCCGAAGACAACCGCCTCGCGGAACTAAAAATCGGGGCCGGCCGTGGTAATTCCCTTTTTCTGCAGTTCAAGAAAAAGGGAATTACCACGGCCGGCCCCGATTTTTGTTAATCGACCTTCAATTGACGAGCTTGCACACCCGCTTGACTGAATAGCCGGAAAGACGCGTCATTGAGCGGGTAGTCCATGTTGTAGACCACCTCGGTAATTCCCGAATTAATGATCATCTTCGCGCACATCAGGCATGGCGCAAATGTCGTATAGATCGTCGCGTCTTTGAGCGATACGCCGTGGTACGACGCCTGGACGATCGCGTTCTCCTCGCCGTGAGAGCAGAGACATTCGTCTAAAGCGGTGCCGGATTGAGCGAGATTATTACACCTCGGGCATCCGCCTTCATTGCAGTTCCTGGTACCCCGCGGTGTGCCGTTGTAGCCGGTCGAGATCACACGCTTGTCGCGTACGATGATCGCAGCCACTTTCCGCTTCATGCAATTCGACCGCGACGCTACAACCTTAGCAATATTCATGAAATATTCGTCCCAGCCGGGCCGAGCCGTTGAGCGCAGGAGTTGCGGAAACAGATGGTCGATCTGGGCATAGAGATGTTCGAGCGATCCATCGTTGGTCAGTTCGTCATCGGCCATCGCTTCGACTTTCACCAGGTTTTGGGAATTCTCGTCACCTTGCATCTCGCGATTCTCTAATTCCCTGAACCTCTCGAAGCTCAAGGGATCTCCTTCCCGGCCGCGTCTCTTCAATCGGTCGAACCGGAGTTCGATTGGCGCTGTCACCCGTATAAGTTTGAAATTTTTGGTGGAGCGTAGCATCTCGACCTCCTTCGGATTTCGAATGGAATCGATCACATAGTGCTTGTCGTTTTCAATCTTTTGGAGGATACGCTGTGCGAGGACGGCAGGCCCATGGTTCTGACGCAGTTCATTTCCGGTTTCGATCAGGACTTCGCGCGTCAGCGGTTGCCCGCGACGCCGGATTTCGTCCCGAATCACGTCCGATAAAGAGTAATAGTAGAAACTCTTCTTCTCGAGATACTTGGCGACCTCGCCTTTGCCGCTCGCGTTACGTCCTGTGAGGCCAATCAGCATTTCTATTCACCCGGACCTACGATACTATGTTTCGGCTATGTTCGCAGATAAGAAGATCGCCGTTCTCGGCGCAGGCAAACTCGGAGAGGCCCTCATCACGGGGCTCATCGAGGCGGGCCTCGTCAAGAAAGAACAATTCATCGCAACCGCAGCTCACGACGAACGTTTACAGCAGCTTCGGAACAAGCTCGGCATCCAGACGACGCTTTCAAACAGCGAAGCCGTTCGAAAATCGCAACTCGTCCTCCTTTGCGTGAAGCCGCAAGCGGTACAGGAAGTCGTCAGGCAGGTTGCGGATGACCTCACGCCCAATCACCTTCTGATATCCGTCGCAGCGAGCGTCACAATACGATTCATCGAGGATCTCATTCCACATTCAGTTCCGATCATTCGGGTCATGCCGAATACGCCGTGCCTGATCAAGCAGGGAATGAGCGCAATTGCTGTGGGCAAGCACGCGACGGTGGATCACGTTCGCCAGGCGCAGATGATATTCGACGCTATCGGGCGGTCGCTTATCGTCGATGAAAAACACATGGACGCAGTGACCGGGCTCAGTGCGAGCGGACCCGCGTTTGTCTACATCATCATTGAATCTTTTATCGAAGCCGGGGTGAAGGTCGGGTTACCGCGCGAAACGGCAACCCAATTGTCCGCGCAGATGGTGCTTGGTGCAGCAAGTATGGTGTTGCAGACCGGAGAGCATCCGGCGAAATTGAAGGATATCGTGACGACGCCGGCGGGATGCACCATCGACGGAATTCTGGAACTTGAAGAAGGCGGTCTTCGAGTTACCCTGATCAAGGCTGTCGTTCGCGCGACGCAACGCGCGCGAGAGTTAGTGAACGGGTAATAGTGCGCAATGCCATGCGTGTCGTGATGGTCGCGGCCGAGTGCCTGCCATTCGCTCAGGCAGGCGGCCTCGGCGATGTCATTGGTTCGCTTCCCATCGAGCTGTCTAAATTGGGTGTGGACGTCAGCGTCCTCATTCCGCGCTACCGGTCGATCGACCTTCAAAAATTCGGATTCGAGGCCTATACCGTCGCGGCAGGGACGCGTGTCCCTTTTGGATGGGAAGAACTCTCGTATGATGTCCACGTCGGTTCGTTGCCGGGGTCTTCAGTCAAAGTATTTTTGATCGGTAACGATCGATTTTTCGATCGCGATGGGATCTACTTTGATCCTTATACTGGCAGGGATTACGCCGATCAGGCCGACCGCTGGATATTTTTCAATCGAGCTTCGATTGAATTCCTCAATAACGAATTTGCTGATGCCGACGTCATTCACACTCATGACTATCAAACCGCTTTAATTCCGGCTTACCTGAGCAGGTTTTACAGGCGCGATGGACGTTTCGCCAAAACGGGATCCGTCTACACCATCCACAACCTCGGTTACCAAGGCATGTTTCCGCGCGAGGTGATCTGGCGCGCGGGTTTCGATGACGCGGAGTTTTATCCCACGAGTGCGTTTGAGTTCTACGGCGTTTTCAATTTCATGAAGGTCGGCATCGCTTATGCGGACCTCATTACTACAGTGAGTCCGACTTATGCGCGGGAGATTCAAGAGAGTAAAGAGTTTGGCTTTGGTCTCGAGGGTCTCTTACGTGAGAGATCGAGCGATCTGATTGGAATTTTGAACGGTATCGATGTGAAGGCATGGAATCCAGCCACCGATCCCCTTATTCCTGAACGCTTCGACGCTTCGCACCTTCGCGCCAGGCTGGGAAACAAGCGCGCACTGCTAGGCGAGTTCGGCTTCAAGGACGTGAACCCGGCGTTGCCTGTGATTGCGATGATTTCGCGTATCGATGTCCAAAAGGGATTTGATCTTCTCGTAAACATCCTGGACTACCTTTTGGAGAAAGATCTCTATTACGTTCTTCTGGGAACGGGGAATAAGGAGACGGAGTCCTATTTGCAGACCGTAGCGGGGCGCCATCCTGGAAAGGCAAGCATCCGTTTTGCTTTCGAAAGCCGGCTCGCCCACTTGACCGAAGCCGGTGCAGATATTTTTCTTATGCCCTCGAAGTACGAGCCGTGCGGCCTTAATCAGATGTACAGCATGCGCTATGGCACAGTGCCGGTTGTCCGTGCAACCGGAGGATTGGCGGATACGGTGTCCGAATTAGACGCGTCATCGGGCGAGGGGACGGGATTTTGCTTCTACCCGTACGAGCTGGAACATTTCAAGGCTGCCGTAGACCGGGCGTTGGCGGTATGGCCGAATCGTGGGTTATGGACGCGGCTGATGAAGAACGGCATGAAGCAGGACTTCAGTTGGGGCCGCTCGGCTCGGGCTTACGTTGAAGCGTATAAACGAGTTTGTGGTGGCGGTTTATGACCGGCGCTACAGCGTTCCGTAAATCTCCTTCCGATTTCTGAATTTTTCTTGAAATTGCACTCTTAAGTAACTGAAAACATGGAGGAGAGAATTGGTCTCTCTCTTGCATAAATGCACGCAGTTCTCAGGTTTCCGAGAGTGGCCGCTTCCCACCAAATGTCTCGTTCTCACAGGGGGTGAGGGGAGAGAAAGGGGAGCGGCGGCTCGGAAAGTCTGCTCAACCCGCGGGTCGATACCCGCGGGTTTTTTTATATCTTAATCGAGATGGATCGGACGCGGCTGGTGATGATGGATCGGCCGTCAAGGTTGATTTCCATATTGAAGCCAACGTAGATGCCGCGGACCTTCAAGAAGCTTCCTCCCAGCGAACTGCCCGCCAGTCGGGCCGGAGTGAGCTCTTCGAAGAACCTTCCGCCCCGGACAAGAACTTCGCCCGAGTGGGCTGCTATCAGAGTGATTTCGTATGTGCTGTTTTCAGTACAAACCGTGAGATTACAGAGGTCGTCCAGACTTTCGACCTGAACGCCGTCCTGCCAGTCGTGGCCGGACCAGGTATCGAGCAATGCGCCTCTTCGGCAACTCATCGTCTCGTTCATAAATCCACACTACCACGAAGCCGGTCTGAGGAAAACCCAAGTTGCAACAGTTCAGGTTTTTTCAACAATCATCAGGGTGATGTCATCAGTTTGACTCCGCCCTTTGGTAAATGTCTGAATTGCCTCGAGCAACTTCATTTCGAGGTTCTGGGCTCCACCGGGTGCTTCTGCGCGAATGATCTCTTTCACGCGTTGGTCACCCAGCATATCGCCGCCGGGATTTTCCGCTTCGGTCAAGCCGTCCGAATACAACACCAGTGTGTCGCCCTTGCC
>Ga0207098_10459_pt1 | contig 12607 bp, 10 predicted proteins | sample Alteio_BWMinHeat_84_FD_153548 | JGI IMG/M metagenome (GOLD analysis project Ga0207098, IMG submission 153548) | Enriched cells from forest soil in Barre Woods Harvard Forest LTER site, Petersham, Massachusetts, United States -... | ecosystem: Environmental > Terrestrial > Soil > Temperate forest >...
CTTCAGGTCTGCAAATCCAAAATCAATGTGCTCCGCTTTTTCAAACAGATATATTAAGTGATATTGATAGTTTGGTAAAAGTGAGCAACTCAGGGGTGACGGCCAGCAGAGGCATAGCCGGTGTTGGCGCAAGCTCGGCTGCTCCTGCCACTAAATACGCCTTAACTGGCTTAGGTGTTAATTATGCACAGGTATTTAATAAAGGTGTGATGGGTGGTTTGATCACTTACCAGATTGTAACCACAATGGACGGTATGACAAAGCTTTCGTATGATAATACTGCCGTAGTTAATGGTGAAACCGCAATGGAACACGCCTGGGATCTGGCTTTTGGCTATTGGGGCGTTCCGATTGATTTCCCGACCAATAAAACAGGCGCTAAACTTTGGGGAAGCTACAGCACACAAGTTGACTCGGGCTACCACGCTAATAAAATTTTGATGGATGCATTTTTAAAAGGCCGTGCAGCTATCAGCAATAAAGATAACCCTACCATACAGGCACAGGCTGCCATTATTATGCAGACTATGGAAAAACTGACCGCTGCTGCCGTATGCCAGGAAATTAACGAAATAAAAGCATCCTTAAATGATAATATTGCAAGAAATAGCAGACTATCAGAGTGTTATGGCTTTGTGTATTCGTTTAAATACAACCCGAAACGTACCATTTTTACCGATGCGCAGATTACTTCAACATTGGCATTGTTCCCGAAGAATTTTTACGACTTAACGCTTACCGATATCAACAACATACAGACCGCCGTTGCAACGCCATTTGGTTTTGTAGGTGTTCAGGATATCTTATAATATACAACCCAATCAGTTAACATCAACCATCCGCGCCTCATAAAGCACGGGTGGTTTTACCATAAAAACAGCCATCATGCGCAAATTAATCTACCTGGCTATTGTAGCCGCATCAACATTCTTCCTGGTCGAATCGTGTAAAAAATCAGACAGCGGTGATCAAACCAATACGGGAAGCTCTTTCGACCGTAAAGGAATGCTGACCAACATGAGTACAAATATCATTATTCCCGGTTACACCAGCTACCAGGCGGCAACGGTTACGCTTAATACCGCTGTTACCACGTTTATAGCCACACCCAATGCAGCAAATCTTACTGCGCTGCAAACAGCTTTTCAGGCAACCTATAAACAATGGCAAGCCGTATCCGCATTTGAATTTGGCCCGGCAGCACAAATAAACCTGCGGGTTAATACCAACACTTACCCTGCCGATGTTAACCAGATTAATTCGAACATTACCACAAGTACCTATCAACCGGATTTACTGACTAACCTTGCAGCCAAAGGGTTACCTGCACTCGATTATTTGTTATTTGGTACCGGCGCTGATAATACAGCTATATTGGCTCAATACACCACAGGCGCCAATGCAACTTACCGTAAAACATATCTTGGCCTGCTTTCTGCCGAACTAAAAACCAACGCTACTACCGTTTTGACCACATGGACATCAACTTACCCTGCTACCTTTGTTAATGCCAACGGTACTGATGTAGCCAGCTCTGTCGGGCAAATGCTCAACCAGTTGGTATATGACTACGAAGTATTGAAAAACTACGAGATCGGCATCCCGGCGGGCGTACAATCAATGGGAACTTTATATCCGCAAAAGGTACAGGCATATTACTCTAAAATATCGGTACAGTTGGCTTTGCTGCACATACAGGCTCTGCAAAATATTTATTTGGGCAAAAGTGCAAGCGACGGTTTAGGCTTTGACGATTACCTGGATGCCGCCGGCGCCAAATATTCTGACGGAACTTCTCTTAACGCGACCATTAAGGCACAGTTTGCAACTGCTATAGCCAAGTTACAAGCTTTGTCTGATCCGCTATCGACCCAGATTACAACCAACAATGCAGCAGTAACTGCTGCCTATACCGAGCTTCAAAAGCTAACGGTATTGTTAAAAACAGATATGTCATCATCATTAGGCATTTTAATTACCTACGGCGATAACGACGGAGATTAACGCATGTTCAATTTTATAAAGGCGCAGTTTAGCTCCTTTTTTAATACCAAAAGGCATATTGCCCCGCTTGCTGTAATGCGCATGGCGTTCGGGGCAATTATGCTGATCAGCACCATTCGTTTTTTATTAAAAGGATGGGTTAGCGCGTTTTACATCAAGCCTAAATTTCATTTTACTTTTTATGGCTTTGAATGGGTAAAACCGCTTGGCGCCACCGGTATGTACCTGCTTTTCGCGATACTGGTTATTGCAGCAATGCTGGTTACCATCGGGCTTTTTTACAGGGCTGCTATTGTTACGTTCTTTCTGTGTTTTACTTACGTCGAACTGATTGATAAAACAACGTATCTCAACCATTACTACTTTATAAGTGTGATGGCTTTTTTAATGATACTGGTACCTGCGAACCGCTATTTTTCAGTTGATGTGTTGCGGAAACCAAACCTGCTGGCAACCTATGTACCTAACTGGACTATCGGTATTTTTAAACTGCAATTAATATTGGTTTACTTTTTTGCAGGAGTATCAAAACTAACTTACGATTGGCTCATCGCAGCAATGCCTTTACGAATATGGCTACCTGCAAACAGCGAGATGCCAATCATCGGCGGCTTGTTAACACATTTATGGGTTGCGTACGTGTTCAGTTGGTTTGGCGCTGTGTTCGATCTGTTTATTGGTTTCATGCTCCTCAATGTTAAAACACGGAAGCTGGCTTATATATTGGTAGTTATTTTCCATGTGGTAACAGGCTGGTTCTTTAAAATAGGCATGTTTCCGTATATCATGATCTTTGTAACCATCATTTTCTTTTCTGCGACAACGCATTTAAGGATCATCGAGTTTTTACGAAGAATAACGGGAAAAAGAAAGCAGGAAACAGTAAGCAAAAGACAGGAGATTGTATATCAACCCGGTATTTTACAAAAGCAACTTATCTATAGCATTATCATACTGCATTTTACGGTACAACTGCTGCTCCCCTTCCGTTACCTGCTTTACCCCGGTAAACTATACTGGACCGAAGAAGGTTACCGGTTTTCGTGGCGGGTTATGCTGATGGAAAAAGGCGGCACGGCATTTTTTTATATAAAAGACCCGGCGACAGGTAAACGATCAGAAGTTATTAATTCGCAATACCTCACGCAGTTCCAGGAAGATCAGATGGCTACACAGCCGGATATGATACTGCAATATGCCCATCTGCTGGCACAGGAATATCAAAAAAAAGGAATAAAAAACCCCGTAGTAACGGCGCAAAGCTATGTAACCCTTAACGGGAGCGGCACCATGCTTTATGTTGACAGTACCGTGAACCTGGCCAATGAGCAGGAAGACTGGGCACACAAAAAATGGATATTACCATTCCACACCAAACAACAATGAGAAAAACTATCATACTCGCAATCTTGTTTATCACAGTTACCGCTATGCAGTTAGCGGCGCAAACTTTTACGCTTAGCGGTAAAATTAAAAACGCCAAAGGCGATGGCGTAACCAAAGCCTCGGTTACCTTAAAAAATACTACTTACTCTGTTGTAGGTGATACTTTAGGCAATTTTCAACTAACAAATGTTAAACCTGGGAATTATACTTTAACGGTTTCTGCCATCGGCTTCAAGTCGGCAACTAAAACCATAAAGGTTAACAGCGGTATTAAACTGGATGTTATACTTGAAATTGATGTACGCCAACTAAAAGATGTAACCATACAAGCCGAAAAAGATAAAACCTTTGGTGTTACCCGTTTAAAAGGCGTAGAAGGCACAACCATTAATGCCGGTAAAAAAAGCGAAGTAATTGTACTGGATGATGTGACTGCTAATAAAGCCTCAAATAATACCCGGCAGATCTACTCAAAAGTAGCCGGATTAAACATCTGGGAAAGCGATGGCGCGGGTATACAGTTAGGCATAGGCGGACGTGGCTTAAACCCTAACCGGGTAACCAATTTTAATACACGCCAGAACGGTTACGATATCGCCGCAGACGCTTTGGGTTATCCCGAAAGTTATTACACCCCTCCTGCTGAAATGACCGATAGGATTGAAATATTGCGCGGCGCATCATCCTTACAATATGGTACGCAGTTTGGAGGGTTGATCAATTTTAAGTTAAAAGAAGGTCCGCTTGATAAACCATTCGAGTTTACTTCCCGCGAAACTGTCGGTTCCTGGGGATTTTTCAATACTGCCAATAGTATAGGCGGTAAGGTAGGTAAGGTACAGTATTATGCCTATTACGAGCATAAACAAGGTGATAGCTGGCGTCCAAATTCAAACTATAACGTCAACACAGCCTATACTTCGGTTACCTATAAACCTGTTGATAAAATGGGTATTACCGTTCAGTATACCCACATGGATTACCTGGCACATCAGCCAGGCGGACTGACAGATGCTGAATTTGCAACAGATCCGCAACAATCTGTACGTGCCCGTAACTGGTTTCAGGTAGGTTGGAACCTTGGCGCTGTTATTTTTGATTATAAGTTTAACGATAAGCTCAAATTTAACTCACGCTTTTTCGGCCTGTATGCCGATAGGGATGCTACCGGTGATTTGACCGACCTGATCAGCCGCCCCGACCTTGGCCAAGACAGGAACCTGTTTAAAGACAGGTATACCAATTATGGTAACGAGAGCCGTTTATTATATACCTATAATATCAAAAACCAAACCCAAACACTATTGGTGGGCACAAGGTATTACAGGGGGTATACAGACAGGCAACAGGGCCTGGGCACAAACGGCTCTACAGGCACCGCAGCCGATTTTACCTATGGCACTTCTTCTGCAGATAATGACGCTTATTCACACTATACTTTTCCAAACTATAATGTTGCCCTTTTTGCCGAAAATATATTTCGCATAACTTCCAAATTCAGCATAATACCCGGTATCAGGTTTGAGAACATCATTACAAAGGCCGATGGCTCGTACACAATTATCAATTCTGACCAGGCAGGGAATGTTGTTTTTAGAAAAGACAGCGCGGAAAATAAAAATAACATCCGGCATTTTGTTATTGGTGGTATAGGTTTAAGCTACTATCAAAACGAAGCGCTTCAATTTTACGGTAATGTATCACAAAATTACAGGGCAATAAATTTCAGTGATCTGTATTCAGTTGTCAAAACCACAGTGGTTGATCCTAATATAAAGGATGAAACAGGTTATTCTGCTGATATAGGGATGAGGGGGAATATTTCAGATATATTTAATTACGATATCAGCCTGTTTGATATCTATTATAACGACCGGATCGGCACCTATCAATCATATGATGCAAATAACAACTCCATACAGTATCGCACCAATGTAGGCGCATCGCAAAATATTGGCTTAGAGTCGTTTGCCGAGTTAGAACTTTTGCATTATCTCAATAAAACTATAAAAAATACCAGCCTGTCAGTTTTCAGTAACCTGTCTTTAATTAACGCCAAATATATTCATACACTAAACCCGGCATTTAACAACAAGAAAGTAGAATTAGCGCCTGACGTGATCTTTAAAACAGGGTTATCTTATAAAAACCGCAGATTTTCGGCTTCTTACCAAATTGCCTATACCAGCTCGCAATTTGCAGATGCTACAAACGCTGTGCTCCCAACGCCCGATTCTATTGATGGTTTGGTACCGGCCTATACGGTTATGGATCTGTCGGCAGAATATAAGTTGAGCAGGATATTTGTATTGCAAGGTTCCATTAATAATTTGGCTAATACAAATTACTTTACCCGCCGTGCCGATAGTTACCCTGGCCCGGGTATTGTGCCGGCTGATGAGCGCGCCTTTTTCCTGACCTTACAGGTTAAATTGTAAACAGGCAACTAACACTTAACTGTTTTTTTCTTTTTTACCGGGCCGCGATTGAGAGCTTTGTTAATATATTCAATCGCATCAGGTACTTTGCAGGCCGTGCCTTCTTTGATAACAGTTACTTTGCCGATATTTTTTGCGGCTGCAATGGCTTCGTCTCTTAGTTCGGATACATAAATTCCCAGTGCGATCACAAAATTGTTCATCGTTGAACGCACACCATTAGCTGATGTATGGATGCTTTGTTGTACTTGCTTGAGTAGGGATTTTAATTTATTGATATCTAATTCATTGTCCGGTTTCAATGCGACTAAATTAGACAGCGTTGCCCAGCCCGCTGAGGCGATATGTCCTTCCGGCGACTTAATCCACTCCAATGCCAACTCAAATCCGCAATTACCCCCTGCTGCCACCCATGGTACTATAAAATCACTTATATTACATGAAACAGCCTGCCCAACCCATGTCTGCAGGTCGGTTTTGCTCATTTGTTTATCATCAGCAATTAATCCCGCAAGGTACATGGCATCGGCATTACCGGTAGCGTAAAGGTCTTTAGCTAATTGATAGTCTTTTTTTATCCGTTTTTCAATCGGTTTTAGATCGCCTATCTTCACACCAAAAAAAGGCTCTTTAATGCCATGTTTTAACCAGATGGCTTTTACACCCGGGCTTCCGAGCGATTCCAGCTCGCTCATAATTTCGGTTACCGTATTCATAATTTAATAAATAAAGAGTCGATTGTCTAAATTACTAATAATTTCAAAAAAATGCTCGTGGCTTTAAGTTGTAAATTGATTAAAGCGTATTAATTTCGTTTCTTTATGCGCTACTATTTTCGCATAGTTTACATCAGTTAAAAATCAACTCATTAGGTACCTATTTTAAATAAAAAATGAAAAAAGTAATTCTTGTAACAGGCGCTTCATCGGGTCTGGGCCTGGCTACTGCCACTGCTCTTGCCGCACAAGGGCACAATGTATACGGTGCTGCGCGCAGTATCGATAAAGTAAAAAACGCATCGTTCAATACTATTAAACTTGACGTTACCGACGATGTTTCGGTAAAAGCCGCTATCGATAAAATTGTTGCCGCCGAGGGTAAAATAGATGTTTTGGTTAATAATGCGGGTAATGGCATTACCGGCCCGTTATATGCAATGCCTGTTGATCTGGCAAAAAAACAATTCGAGGTTAACTTTTTTGGCGTAGTACGCATGTGTAGTGCCGTATTACCTCATATGATTGAAAAAGGATCGGGTATGGTGATCAATATTGGTTCGCTGGCAGGTTTATTCGGATTGCCTTACCAGGGCTTATACGCCGCGTCAAAATTCGCTATCGAGGGTTATTCGGAAAGTTTACGCATGGAGTTACGCAATACCGGTGTTAAAGTAACCGTGGTAAACCCCGGCGATTTTAAAACTGATTTTACCGGCAATCGCGAAAAAGCACCTTTTACTTTGAAAAATGATAAACTGAAAAGCGAATTTGAAGCAGCCGTAGCCGCTATGGAAAAAGATGAAAGCATTGGCGCTGATCCATCAAAACTTGCCGCACAAATCTGCAAGATAGTGGAGAAATCGAACCCTAAACATAACTATTTGGTAGGCGCCATTGGCCAAACCATCGCAGTTACGCTTAAGTCGGTATTACCCGGCGGTTTGTTTGTTAAACTGATGAACGATCATTACGGTATCAAATAAATGGAAGCCGTAAAAAACAACAAAAGAACCATCTGGGGCTGGGCTATGTTCGATTGGGCGAACCAGGCCTACAACATGGTAATTACTTCAACTATATTCCCGGCGTATTATGTGGGTATTACTGCCAATGCTAAAAATGGCGATATAGTAACTTTTTTCGGACATAAGTTTGTGAATACGGTGCTCTCTAACTATGTGCTGGGCCTATCTTACCTCCTCATCGTAGTATTATTACCTATACTCACTTCAATTGCCGATTACAAGGGTCAAAAAAAACTGTATCTGCAAATGTTTACCTGGCTGGGTAGTCTGGCCTGTGCGGGATTATATTTTATGTACCAGGATGATCATGCTCATTTGCATAACTTTGAATGGGGAATGGTTTGCTTTGGGTTGGCGTGCGTAGGCTATTGCGGCGGTTTTGTATTCTATAACTCGTACCTGCCTCAAATTGCCACAGAAGATCAGGTTGATGCGGTAAGCGCTAAAGGCTTTATTTATGGCTTTGCAGGAAGCATCGTTGTACAGGTGCTGTGTCTTATCCCGGTTATGGCTCATAATACCTTTGGCATTACCGAAGATTATGCCGCCCGTATCTCCTTTATTATTGTTGGTATTTGGTGGATAGGATTCTCATTTATAGCATTTTACATCTTACCAAAGGGTGTGCCTAATGCAGGTTCGCACCAGTATAATGTATTTACCGGCGGGTTTATGGAGCTTGCTAAAGTTTGGAAAAAAGTAAAACAGTTACCTTTGTTAAAACGCTTTTTACCATCGTTCTTTTTTTACTCGGTAGGTGTACAAACCATTATGCTTGTAGCTGCAAATTTTGGCGCCAAAGAGCTTAAAATGGAAGAAGATCACCTCATTATCATCATCCTGGTTATACAGGTCGTAGCTATCATCGGTGCCGCCTTAACGGCGAAATTATCCGAGAGATTTGGTAATGTAAAGGTACTTTCGGCTATAGTTTTTGTCTGGTGCCTGATCTGCGCAAGCGTTTATTTTATAGCTAACGAGTTTCAGTTTTATATAGCCGCATTTGCGGTAGGCTTGGTAATGGGTGGCGTACAATCGTTATCGCGCTCAACTTTTTCCAAGTTTATTCCGCAAAATATCCCCGACACGGCATCTTATTTTAGTTTTTATGATGTTACCGAAAAGCTGTCAATCGTAGTTGGTCTGTTCACCTTTGGCTTTGTCGAAGCAAAAACTCACGAAATGCGCGATTCGGCTTTGGTGTTAGATTGCTTTTTTGTGATCGGTTTGTTCTTACTTTTATTATTGGTAGCCTACCAGTCAAAATCAAAATCAGCCGAAGCCGTAATGGCTTAAGCATAATAATATACTGAAAAAGCGCATGTTTATAAAACTATGCGCTTTTTTGTTTAAATCTTACCATATAAAATTGATCGGGGCGTTGTTATTCATTAATTTTATGTTAAATTCGTTTTAAATATTCAAATGATTGTGAACGCCATTCATTTATGTAATGATGAGGAATTGACCAGGCTGCTCAGGAATGGTGACAATTTAGCGTTTACAGAGATTTACAACCGGTATTGGGATAAACTATACTACATTGCCCATAAGTTGTTGAAGGATACCGACTCCGCCGAAGAGATAGTTCAGGATGTTTTTTTGATGCTGTGGAAAAAAAGGGAAACCTTAAATATCCAGTCGCTTACTCATTACCTGGCAGCTATGACACGCTATGCGGTTTACCGTAATATTTCGAAAGAAAAGAGTCATCGCGAGCAAGAGAACATTATCCGGATGGTGACTGCCGATGCCATATCTGAAATAGATATCGATAATAAAATACTGCTGGAAATAATTACCGAGCTTTCGAATAAACTACCCGAAAAATGCCGCCTGGTATTTCAATATAATAAACTGCAGGATCAGGCACTTGCCGATGTAGCCCAGCAGTTAAATATCTCACAAAAAACCGCCGAGGGGCATTTAACTAAAGCTTTACGTATGATCAGGAGTAACCTGGGCAATGCCATGCACTTTTTTTTGTTTTAAGCAATCAGATGTAACAAAAAAAGGAGACATATAGTCTCCTGTATATTTTGATCAAATAAAGCTATCAAGCCGCCAGTAATTCTTCAAGGTTATTCAATCCCATAGTAAAGCCGCCTTCAAAGCCCATGGCAATAAGTTTTTCCATATCAGCTTCTTTGTCAAATGTCAGTTCAACTTCAACTTTTGTCCCTGCTGCTGTTGTTTTAAATTCAATAAGCCAATCCATCTTCGGAAAACTATCATCTATATTTCCGTCTTCATCGCAAAATGCACAGCTATAGGCAAAGCCCTGTTCCGGGCTTACCGTTTTAAATTCGGCACGGCTCCATGATCTGTCGCCGTTGGGTCCAACCATGCTATAGATCCACAAACCGCCCACACGCATATCCATTATTTTGGTTTCTGCTTTCCAGGGTTTGGGCGCCCACCATTTATCCAATAAACTACTATCTGTCCAGGCTTTCCATACTTTTTCAACCGGCGCGTTAAATTCCCTGGTAACGCAGAGCTTTCTGTTTGCCAGATCTTTCGAAATCTTTGTGTTGTTTCCCATAATTTTCTGTTTATAAATCAGTAAGTATATTATCTAATTCGTCAAAACGTCCCTCCCACTGCTTGCGGAAGGTATCGAGCCATTGGTCTATTTCTTTCATTTTTTGCGGATTAAAATGGTAATATATTTCCCTGCCGCTCTGCTGTTGTTTTACAGCTTCGCATTCGGTCAAAATTTGAATATGTTTTGATACCGCCTGCCTGCTGCTGTTAAAATGCTCGGCAACAGCGTTTGGTGTCATGGCTTGAAGCGCCAGTAAACCGAGTATGGCTCGGCGGGTCGGATCGGCAATGGCCTGGAAAATATCTCGTCTCATATAATTTGCAATCGTTCGGTTGCAAATATAAATGCAACTAATCAATTGCGCAAACTATTTTTCAAAAAATATTTTTTCAGACCGGGCAAGGGTAATTGATTGCGACCAGACTCTTAGTAATAAACAGGGTTATTAAAGAGTCCAAATGAACAAGAACGAACTTAAAGTATTAGCACAAAAATACCTTGATGGTACGGCTACCGAAGCGGAAAAGCTATTGCTGCATCAATGGTACGATGCTACCGGCAACGACTGGGTTGAAATTATAAACACCAGTGTGCCCGAAAGTGAACAAGATATAAAGCAACGTATATTTAGTAAGATAGAGACGGGTATAGCTCCCGAAAGTGAGAATGCTGATATTAAGCGTCAAATATCGGTAAAACGCCTTGTACTATGGGCATCGTCAATTGCTGCTGCATTTTTAATCGGCTTTTTTGCCTGGAACTTAAACAAGCCTCAGCAATCATTACCGGTAACCGCCGATGGACAAATAGTGAGTGTTCCAAAAAACCGTATCATGCAGATTACGCTGCCAGACGGATCGAAAGTTTGGCTCAATTCGGGATCAGAATTTAAATATCCAAAAAAGTTTAATACCAGGGTACGCGAAGTGGAACTGGTAGAAGGCCGTGCTTTTTTTGATGTGAAGCATGAGAGTAAACATCCGTTTGTTGTAAAAACAAAAGATTTAAATGTTACCGTATTGGGTACTTCGTTTGATGTACGATCATATCTTAAAGAAGGATCAACTAAAGTAAGCGTGGTAACAGGTAAAGTGGGTATCACCATACCTGGAGAGCCAAATAAACCTGCCATTTATTTGCTTCCCAAACAAGAGATTGTACTGAGTAAAACAAGCAACCAGTTAATTAAAGAACCGACACCAGAGACTGCTGTTGATGCCTGGTGTAAAAATGTACAGGTATTTGAACAGGAAAACCTAAGTATTGTATTTAAAGCTATTGAGAAGAAATACAATGCACACATTATTGTAGAAAACAAAAAACTGCTTGACGAAAAGGTAACTTTTAACCTGAGTAATCAGCCATTGGATAGTACTATCGAGACCTTAAGCTATACTAAACACTTTAACTATAAAATTGCCAATGACAGTACAATAGTGATTAAGTAATTGCCCCTTGCTCAGCAGCTGAGAGAGGAAAAAACCGGGAACATACCATGCCCCCGGAATGTGAGAACAGCCACTGTATACATGCTTGAGACCCATAGTACAGTAGGCTCAGTTTAACTTAATATTAAACCATACAAATATGATAAATTTTTACGGCAAATTTTTGCCTATACTCCGAAAATGCATGCGCATTTCTACAATAATTATTGGCATACAAATGTGTTGCACAACACTCCTGCTGGCAAATAAAACCCGTGCCCAGGAAATGAATTTGAATGTGGTAAAGGCAAGTGTTAAACAAGTGTTTAAACGCATTGAGCAGCAAGCCAGCGTAACCTTTGTTTATGATGAGCAAATAATAAGCAATCTGCCTCCGTTAACACTACACATTACTAAAGAGCCTTTAGACGAGGTATTAAAAGAGCTTCAGGATAAAACATTGCTGCAATTTAAGCTAATTGGCAACTATATAGGTGTGGCCCAAAATAACGATGCCATGCCTAATTTAATACCAACTACGGCACCTGCACAAAATGCGGCCACAATTAAAATTGGCGGCGCTGTCCACGATGCCAGCGGCCAGCCTATCCCTGGTGTAAATATCATTATTAAAGGTACAACGCAAGGCATACAAACTGATGTAAACGGCCAATTTAGCATTAATGCCAATATTGGTGATGTATTGGTTTTTAGTTTTATAGGATACTATAGTAAAGAGGTTACAATTACCACACCGGCACCATTAAGCATTTTACTCGACGTAAACTCAACACAATTAAGCGAAGTTGTAGTAACGGCTTTGGGTATTAAAAAAGAAAGAAAAGCCCTGGGGTATTCGGTTACCGAGATAAAGGGGGACGAGTTGACAACTGCCCGCCAGGTAAACTTTGCAAGTGATTTAGAAGGTAAAGTAGCCGGTTTAAATGTAACAACTATTTCGGGAGGCCCTGCCTCGTCTGTAAATATCAATATTAGGGGCGCAGCCAGCTTATCAGGTGCAAATCAGCCTTTATATATAGTTAACGGCGTTCAAATAAAC
>Ga0207098_10291_pt2 | contig 12589 bp, 12 predicted proteins | sample Alteio_BWMinHeat_84_FD_153548 | JGI IMG/M metagenome (GOLD analysis project Ga0207098, IMG submission 153548) | Enriched cells from forest soil in Barre Woods Harvard Forest LTER site, Petersham, Massachusetts, United States -... | ecosystem: Environmental > Terrestrial > Soil > Temperate forest >...
TTGTCCTCGCTGGCAAGCGTGAAATCGGGACGCCACCATGCCGTTGCATCGGCAAACGCATGTGGGAGACTACGATAATCGACGAAATTTACCGGAGAGATCGGTTCGTGGTCGAGCGACTTCGACAGGTTGGTTTCCCACAACATGACGAGGCGCCCAGGATCCTTGAATGGCAAGGGACGCAACACGATCCCATCGAGGACGCTGAAGATCGCGGTAACCGATCCAATCCCCAGTCCCAGCGCGAGCACTGCGGCGATTGTGAATTCCTTCGAGCGAAGAAGATTCCGGATTCCGTATCTGATGTCTCGCAGCAGACCGTCCATGGAGCACCTCAGCCTCTATAGAACCGGGATGCGCGAGAAAGGTTACCGGCTTTTGAGCAGCATCGTACGGAAGGCGGCCGCGACTTTACGGAGCTGCGGTTTTTTGTACGGAAATACTTCGACGGGATCCATGGCGTGAATGACAGCACTGCTGTCGACTTCGAAAATGAGCAGCTTGCCATCGCGGGTTTCGGCACAATCCATGACGAGGTAGTCGAGTCCGATGCGTTCCGCAATGGATTGCAACGCGATGTGGTGTCTGGACGCAAAATCGTCGTCAAAGCCGGCAAAGAAGCGTTCCTCTTCGGATCGCCTTTCCGGGCGGATGTCCATTCCGCCGCTCAGGTAATGAACCATCCAATGATCGGAGATCGCCATGTGACCGGCGTGGGGACGGCCGTCGATAAACGCCACACGATATTTTCTAAACAGTCCATCTTCGCTTCGGTAATCGATGAAGCGGCTGACAAAGAACTCGGGCCCTGCGGTCTCCGCCAGATATTTGGAAACGGCTGCCAGATCATCGGCTTTAATGAGTCCGATGCCCGCGTGAGAATCGACCGGCCGGATGATGATTGGAAATTGAACCTTGCCGAGCATTTGCCCCAAAGCGGTCCGCCCAACTTTAACCGCGCTGGGCATCACCGTGCCTGGGACAGACTGCAGCAAAGCGCTGGAGACATCGCGCGACAACAGTGAGATCCGGTTTGGCAGATTGAGGACCGGCCGAGGCCAGATAGCCACGAGTGTTTCGATCAGTTCTAAGGTTGCGCGGGATTGTTCACACTGACCAACTGCGACAAACATGACGTCATGCTCCGGGAGGCTTTCGGGCAACGGGAGGTCCGGCGCAATGTAGAGCATCGTCAGCTCGATGTCCGAGTCTTCTACCAGAAATTCCAAGGGTGTGTTACCGGAAAGAAGCCCGGGAAACATGACAGCGAGCAATCGAACGGCGGGTTCCGCTTTCGCGGGCAGCCTGAACAATTGTGAGTATTCCAAAGCTTGCCTCTGCATAGCTTGTGCCACATCCGGATTACCCTTCAATTGCATGATGGTCGCGAGATCCATGAACGAATTCGCGCTCGCCGGTCCTGGATTTCGGTTGGCGCTCTCCAGCAGCTTTTGTCCCAACGGCGTCAAGTCGACACCGTTACATGCCATGGTCATAAGAGGAGCAAGCCCCAGCAGTGTTCCTCCGGGCTGGTCGTATCTGAGGGCTTGTGTCGAAGTCTGAAAAATTGAAGTCATAAAGCTAAACTGATCATTTCTTCCGCGCAGATTTGTCCCAGGGCACATGTTGCCTCGATCAGCGCGTCGATATCGTGATGGTTCGTGCGGTGGTTGACGATCGCGGCTCGAATAGCGAGGCGGCCGTCGATAGTGGTAGTCGAAGGGGCGCAGATCCCCGAAGCTTGCAGTTGGGCAACCAGCTTCTGATTGACCTGATTCGAGTTGGCGCAGCGGTAGCGAAAGCACACAATGTTCAATGCTACAGGTGCTAACAGCTCCAGCTCGGGCTTTCCCTCGACGCAGTTTTTTAGATATTGCGCCAACTCGCAGGTGTGAGAAATTACCTGGCCCAGTTTCTCCGCACCATATGCCTTGATGGTGAACCAGGTCTTAAGAGCGCGGAAACTACGTGAAAGATCGGGGCCGAAATCGCATGGCCACGGTCCACCGCCAGCCAGCGCGTCTCCGCGCGAGAGATAGGGGGCCGGATTTGAAAACGTACTCTGATGGAGCTCGCCATTTTTCACGAGAATAAATCCGGCGTCATAGGGAACTTGAGCCCATTTATGAAAATCGAACGCGATCGAATCGGCCCGTTCAATGCCGTTCAACCGAGGAGCGAGATCCGGCGCCAGTCGGGCCAGGGCGCCCAAAGCTCCGTCGACGTGAAACCACAGTCCGGTCCGTTGTGCGATATCGGCAACGCTTGAGAGATCATCCACTGCACCAACATCGACTGTTCCGGCCGTCCCAACGACGAGAAAGGGCAGGAATCCATCGTTTCTGTCTGCCTCGATTGCCTTCTCCAAAACGGAGAGGTTCATCTCGAATCGTTCATTCACCGGAATTGTTCGCAGGGCGCCTGTTCCAATGCCCGCAATGTCCATCGCTTTGGCGATACAACTGTGGACCGACGCCGATGCGTACGCCGTCAAGCCTTTTCCGCCCACACCGTGGCGCCGGACATCGCATCCCAGCGCGGCAGTGCGAGCGACCAGTACTCCAATGAGATTCGCCATTGAAGTTCCGGTTACAAACAAACCGGTGGCAGATTCCGGAAAGCCGAAGAGTGTTTGCGCCCATCGCGTTACCTGCCGCTCAACAAGAATCGGAACCTGATCGCGGCCACCAAGATTGGCATTTAGTCCAGCCGCCAGCATTTCCGCCAACATGCCGACGACAGTGCCTCCGCCATGTACCCAGCCCATGAATCCCGGGTGAGCGTTGCCGACAGCGTAAGGCAGGATTTCCTGCATGAATGTTTTATGGATGTCGAGGAGGTCGGCTGGTTCTACCGGAAGCGGTTCGTCGAATGACGCGCGCAGTTCTTCAGGAATGGGCTGCCACACCGGACGTTGCCGGATGTGCTGCAGGTAATCGAGCATGTCGTCGAGCATGTGTATACCTTGCTCGCGGACAATGCTCCAGTCCGTTGGATCCAGCGTGTGTTGCGACGGCGCATTCACGGCCACGCTGAAGGCACGTACGTGGCCAGATGTTTGTCAGGCCCAGATCGAAATCTTCTTCATTTCTTATCAAGGGTTTATAGAGGTGGCCGGGGCGGGCAGCGCGGAAAAACGACAAAAAACCGACACGTCCGGTCAGGAAATCGCCGCACTCGGAGTTATTTTTGCTGGCTCCTCTCCCGCTTGCGCGGGAGAGGAATGGATTTCGTGACTTGGTGCCTTATTCAAGGATATCCACCAGCCCTGTCCGTGAACCTGCCGGCGTCCGCCGTTGCCAGGCCGGTAACCTTTTTCGTCGACGGGAGTATCTTCGTTGATGACGGGGAGATGCTCTGATGTTTACCTGGCGGGATACGCGACTTGCGGTTAGGTCTCTTCTAAACGCGCCGAGCTTTACAGCTCTCGTACTGGTTACTTTAGCCCTCGGGATCGGCGCCAACACCGCTGTTTTCACGCTGGTTGATGCCGTTTTGTTCAAGTCGCTTCCGGTCCGCAGACCGGCGGAATTATACCGGCTTGGGGAGCGAAACACCTGCTGTGTGATCGGCGGGCTTCAGAACAGTTACTCCATTTTTTCGTATCCTTTATATAAGTACATTCAACAACAAACGTCCGAGTTCAGCGAACTCGCGGGCTTCCAGGCGGGGACGACTTCGATAACCGCGCGGTTGGCCGGAGGCTCCGATGTTGCTCTACCCTTTTCGGGCAAGTTCGTCTCCGAGAACTACTTCACGATGTTTGGCGTTCGCGCTTTTGCCGGGCGGGTGCTGGAAACTGCGGACGATCGGCCGGGAGCGCCGCCGATAGCGGTGATGAGCTATCGAACGTGGCGTGATCGATTTGGTGCCAATCCGGCCGTCGTGGGCGGAGCCATGATCTTCAATGGTTTTTCCGTTATGATCGCAGGTATTGCCGATCCCGGGTTCTTCGGAGACACGCTTCGACCGGATCCTGCGGATTTCTGGATTCCACTGGGCGCGGAGCCGGTTCTGCGAGGCAAAGCGTCGTTACTGTCCGATCCCAGCCAGTCGTGGCTTGACGTTATCGGGCGCCTTCAACCAAGCGCCAAGCCGGCGCAGATTCAGGTCCGGCTGACGTCGCTTCTTCAACAGTGGTTGAGCGATCGCCAGGACCTTGGCCTGCAGGAGACCAGCGAGAAAGAGCGTATCCCTCAGCAGCACATCGTTCTGTCGCCCGGCGGCAGCGGAATCTCAGCCCTCAGCGCGGTATATGGCGATGGCCTTCGCATGCTCAGCGCGATATCGGCGCTGGTTCTCATCATTGCCTGCGCGAACGTCGCAAACCTGCTTCTGGCGAGGGTCAATCAATTCCAGATTTCCATCCGGGCGGCGCTGGGCGCGACGCGCGTTCGTTTGATCGGTCAAACGCTGAGCGAAGGCATTGTGCTGGCGCTGGCCGGAGGCGCGCTGGGAATCGTCGTTGCCTACGGCGGCGCTCGCGCTATTCTTCTGCTGGCATTTCGAGGCGCCAAATTCATTCCCATCGAAGCCAGCCCGTCACCGGTCGTGCTGGGATTCGCGCTTGTGCTCTCGCTGCTTACCGGAATCGTCTTCAGTGCCGCACCGGCGTTGATTTTGTCGAAAACCAATCCGATCGATTCACTTCGCGGCGGCAGCCGCTTCACGGCGGATCGCGCAGCGATGCCTCGGAACGCGATGGTGGTGACACAGGCGGCTCTCGCCTTCGTCATGCTCGTGGCGGCAGGTCTTTTGACGGTGAGTTTGTGGCGGCTCGAACATCAATCGTTCGGCTTCCAGACTGACGGACGAGTGGTCGTGAAAATCAACCCATCGCTCACCGATTATACCGACGAGCGATTGGCCGGCCTTTACCGGCAATTGCATGAGCGGCTCAACAACCTGCCGGGCGTTCGAAGCGCCAGTTTTTCGCTCTACAGTCCGATGGAAGGGGATAACTGGCAGAGCGGAGTCAGCGTCGAAGGACGCCCGATCGATCTGCGAAATGACTCGGCCTCCTGGGACCGTGTGGGACCCCGCTACTTCGAAACGATCGGCACGCAACTGATCGCGGGACGGACGATCGACGATCGCGACACTCCCGTTTCCACGCACGCCGCCGTCGTCAATGAGGCGTTCGTCCAAAAATACCTTTCATCGTCGGACCCGATCGGAAAACACTTCGGACTCGGGGACCGAAACCACACCGGGGATTTCGAAGTCGTGGGCGTCGTCTCAAATGCCAAGTATTCACAGCCAGATCGTGATGTGTGGCCTTTCTTTTTCATCCCATACTTTCAGAGTGGACACTACGATCAGGAACAGGATTTGAGAGTGATGCGCAGGTCCAACTACGTTCAAAGTCTCGAGCTGCGATTGGCGAGCCGCTTGGAGAATCTCGAACAGACGGTCCGTGAGGTCCTCTCGCAGATCGATCCCAATCTGACTGTGATGAGCGTCGTCAGCCTGGACGAACAGCTCTCGGGAAATTTCAACCAGCAGCGCTTGATTGCACGGCTAACCTCTCTGTATGGGGTTATCGCGCTCCTTCTCGCAGGCATCGGGCTGTACGGTGTAGCGGCATATGGGGTGAAAAGACGCACAGCGGAAATTGGCGTTCGCATGGCGCTTGGCGCCGACCGTGGCCGCGTCGTCGGAATGGTGCTCCGCGGCGCGCTCCTTCAAGTGACTGCCGGCCTTGGCATCGGCATACCCGCCGCTCTGGCGGCAGGACGGCTTTTGTCCGCAAAGCTGTTCGGCGTTACCGGCCATGACGTTATTGTGCTTGGCAGTTCGGCTCTCGTCATCATTATTGCGGCCGTGCTAGCCGCGATCGTACCCGCAGCCAGGGCCGCTTCGATCGATCCGATGAAGGCGTTGCGTATCGAGTAACAAGGCCGCGCTTCTACCCAACAGTGGCCAGGCGGAAGCTCTTTCGCCGAGAACGCTCCGTTCACTCGTAATGCAGCGCGACGAGTGGATCGATTTTCGTTGCGCGACGCGCGGGAATATAACTGGCACACATTGCCAGAAGGAGTAATCCGATCGAGACTCCGGCGAATACCGCCGCATCGGTAGTGCTGACTCCGTAGAGCAGACTAGCGATCAGGCGTGTCAAACCGAACGAGACGACAAGTCCGATTGCGATACCACTGCCTGCAACAATCACCCCCCGGCCGACGATCATTCGCACGACATCGCTTCGTGTGGCACCCAGTGCCACGCGGATTCCGATTTCACGAGTTCTCTGTGTTACGACGTTCAACATCACTCCATATATGCCGATCGCCGCGAGCACCAGAGCGAGGGTCCCGAAACTCGCCAGCAAACTTGCTGCGAGGCGTGCCGGAAGCAGGGAAATCAACATATGTTCGTCGAGCGTCTTCACATCGTAAACAGGCAGGTGCGGATCGAGATCCCGGACCTCGGCTCGTATTGTCGCGATCATTGCACTTGGCTCGTTTGCGGTGCGAACAACCATCGCAACCTGCGATTGATATTCCTGCATGATCGGAATGTAAAGAAACGGCTCTGCAGGCTCGCCAAGGCTGAGGTACTTGCCATCTTTCACGATGCCGGCAATCTCCGCGTACGGTCCATCGGCGCCGTTGATGCGCACGCGCTTTCCGACTCCCTGTTCAGCCGGCCAGTAGCGTCGCACAAATGCTTCATTGACTATAACCACGCGAGATGAGGTTACGTCGTCATGCTCGGTGAAAGCCCGGCCTCGAAGAACCGGAATACCCATGCTCTTGAAATAATCGGAGGACACCCGTGTGGATAGCACATATGGCGTTTCTCCCTTGCGGGGCACATACCCGTCGACCTGGACACTGCGACCGCTTTTGTCCAGCGCTAATGGAAGATAGCCGGCCAATCCGGCAGCTTCCACTCCGCGTATAGCTGTTACGCGATGAAGTACCTGATTGAAGAACTGACGCCCCTTCGATTCGTCATAGCCCTGCAGTCCCACATCAAACGACATCTCGAGTGCATTTTGGTTGTTGAAGCCCACATCCATGTGTTGGGCATTCATCAGGCTACGCAAGACCAGGCCGGCGCAGACCAGTAAAAGCAAAGAGAGGGCAATCTGCATTGAAACGAGCGAATTGCGCAGCTTCGACACATGTAATCCGGATGACTGCTCCTTTAGTCCTGAAACGAGATCGAGGCGCGTCGCCTGGAGAGCCGGCATCAAACCAAAGAGGATTCCGGTCAGTGTAGAGACTCCAATAGCAAACAGAAGCACTCGATGATCGATGCTCAGTCGAATATTGAACGGAAAATCCAATGGCGGCCGAAAAGCCGTCAGGAGACTATTGACCCAAACCGATACGAGCAACCCGGCAATTCCTCCGATGACGCTTATCAGAAGACTTTCCGTCAGCAGTTGCTGGACGAGACGCCTGCGGCCGGCGCCGATGGCAAGGCGCACCGCAATCTCCTTCCTCCGAGCCGCCGCGCGGGCAAGCAGGAGACTCGCAAGATTGGTACAGGCAAGGAGCACCACGAAACCGCCGATACCGAGCAGAAGGACTCCAAACAGGCCGACGGCGTCACGCAGTTGGGGGACAAAGAAGCCGGGAGGTGCGAGCACAATCGTTTGACCCTTGTCCGTAGTGGGATAGTCCTTCAAGAGTTGATCTGCTATTGAACTCAATTGCGCTTGCGCCTGAGCTTTGCCGACGCCAGCCTTGAGACGGGCGATGACCTGGTTCAAACGGCCTTCTCTGCGATTGTGAAGCCAGTTCATGCCGGGATCCGCCTGCTCCTGCATCATCATCGGCGCCCAGAGTTCAGGCGAGAAGGCAACTTCGGTCCCGAAGAATCCGGCGGGTGCGACACCGATGACCGTGAATTCATGGTTGTTCAGAAGGACGGTTTTGCCCACGACATCCGGATCCGATCCAAACCGGTTCCTCCAGCAGTCATGACTCAGGACAACGACCGGATTTGCTCCTTCCGCACGGTCTTCTTCAGGGAGAAAAGTTCGGCCGAGCATGGCCTTGGCCCCAAGCAAGTCGAAGTAGTTGCCCGTGACGAGGTATCCCCACATCCGCTCGGTGAGATTCCCCCGGCTCAAATTGAAGGTGATGAAACGCCCTGCAGCGATGTCCGAGAAGACACTGTTTCTTTCGCGAACATCGAGGTAGGCGGGAAAGGAGAGGTTGAATGAGTCGTGCCCATCTTTCGGAGCCCCGCGCAGGGTGACAATCTGGTCCGGCCTCTCCACGGGCAGCGGCCGAAGAATAGCCGCGTTCACCAGGCTGAAGATCGAGGTATTCACACCAATTCCCAGGCCCAACGACAGTATCGCAATCACCGTGAAGGCCGGACTCTTGATCAAGCCACGAAAGCTGTATCGAAGATCTTGTAACATCGTGTTCAACACTAAAACTGAGGATCGTGATAAAGGTTACAGGCTCTATCGATTGACATTCAGGGGTAAGAGCGTATTGATAAGAAATTCAGACGGTCAGGACCGATATCGCAGGAATGTTGAGATCGCCATCCAGGTGAAAACCGGAGACCCGGAGAATACGATCACCGGTCGTCGCGATTCCGTATTCCTGCGCCAGACGGCGGGCCAGTGATTCCGGGTTTTCACAATCTTCCAGTGAAACAGTGGAAGGCACCACGCCCCACAGCAACTGCATCACTCGGGCGGTCCGTTCATCGGTAGAAACGGAAATAACCGGCGCGGCCGGCCGGCTGGAAGAAACCATGCGAGCGGTCAGCCCGGTTCGCGAAAGGACAAATATCGCCCGTACGCGAAGATCTCGGGAAAGTTGTGCGGTCGCTTTCGCCACAGCATCGGGCAGTTCTAAAGGTGGTTCCGGTTCGGGCCGTTGAGAAACGAATCGAAACGCGCCATGGTTCCAAAGGAACGCCTCCATCTGCCGGACCACCTGGTCCATCGTCCTGACGGCGTTCACGGGAAATGCGCCTGAAGCCGTCTCCGCCGACAGCATGACAGCGTCCGCTCCGGCAAGAACAGCAGTCGACACGTCGGAAACCTCGGCGCGGGTGGGCCGAGGATTGCCGATCATGGATTCGAGCATCTGTGTCGCAACGATCACCGGCTTGCCGCGCGATCGCGCCAGGTCAATGAGCTCGCTCTGAATAATCGGGACGGCTTCCGCCGGCATTTCAACTCCCAGATCGCCGCGCGCCACCATAATCCCGTCCGCCGCATCGACAATTTCTTCGATTTGTTCGAGTGCCTGCGGTTTTTCGATTTTCGCAATGATCGAAACGTCCGTATCGGTATGGCTCTTGATCAAGTTCCGAAGCTCAGTGACATCTGCCTTGCGGCGGACGAACGACAAGGCAAGGAAGTCGACTTGAAGATCGAGCGCGAAGTGGGCGTCGGCCCGATCCTTCTCAGTCAGCGAAGGCGCCGACACAGTGCTGTCCGGAAGGTTGATGCCTTTGCGATCCTTCAGCACACCTCCCTGAATCACGGTGCAGCGGAGATCGGTCCCATCGATGTTGTCGACTCGGAGTTCGAGGTTTCCGTCGTCGAGAAGAATTCTCGAACCGGCCTTAACATCCTTTGTGATCTCGCGATACTGGGAAGGAATCAAGAGAGCGCTACCCGTCACGTCGCGTGTCGTTACGATGACTGTCGATCCCGTTTGAACGTCGACCCGCCCGCCTTCAAACACGCCACAACGGATCTTGGGACCACACAAGTCCGCCAGCACCCCCACATCAATTCCGGCCGTGCGAGCCGCTTCGCGAATCAATGAGTAGGCCTTGCGATGGCCGCCATGATCTCCGTGCGACATGTTGAGCCGGAAAACATTGACGCCGGCGTGGATCAGCCGCTCGAGCACCGCCAGGTCGGCGGAGGAAGGTCCGATCGTCGCTACGATTTTCGTGCGGCGCCGCTTCAGTAACTTCCGTTCGAGTTCAATCGGCATGCGTGTGGTCACATGCCACTACATCCTTGGAGCAGTGTCAAAGCTTTTCGGCTAAACGGAGCTCTGACGGCAGGAAGTGATCCAACCTTTTGTTGTCCAGTTCGACACCGTAATATTCCACGGATCCCATGTCCTCAATGCTGGTGACCACACCGGTCTTGCAGTCGGAGTTTGCGGCGGCATTCCCTACCAGGATGACGCGATCGCCGATCTCAAAACGAGTTGACATCAGTGTTGACAATGCTTTCGTCGCAGGACAGGGCGTGGAAGTATTGCCCCTGGTTCTGGCGCTCCCCTTCTAATCAGGTAAACGTCTTTTTCGAGAAAATGGGGTCAATATTTTTCTGCAGGGCCGGAGGCGACGGAGAGTGGGCGAGGGGCTCTCACTGCGCGAGGAGTTGCTTTCTCATGGACTCAAGATTGTTGATTTTTTGCTGCGCGCCTTGAAGTTGGGCAACCACGGAAGCGACACCGTTGAGATCGCTTTTTTCAATCGCAGTCCTGAACTTTTCCAAACCCGCCACGGATTCGGATAGTGACTCGATCAATCGTCGATGATATTCCGCACACGCTGAGGGTGGCCGCACCTCGGTAGCCTGCGCCAGGGCGTGTTTCGCATCATTGACGAGTTTATCGATCTGTGAAGAATCCCCGTTCTGCAGTCCGCCGAGGATGCCCTGCGCAAAGGCCGTGGGATCCCCGGTTCCCGGAACCTGAATCGCATCGATTTTCGCGAAGTATGACGCAATTGGAGCGGCCGAGCCCGTGTCGGAGGGGCGAGGGCGAGCATCGGTGTGCTCCTCGCGCGGAAAAGCAACCTTTGCGTCAGGCACGCGTGGGGATTGCGGGATTGAGGACTGCGCGCTTGGGTTTTGTGACAGCAGTTGGTCTTTTTCTCCTGGTCCAGGCCGCTGCTCCACCGTCGGAGACGAAACCGGAGCCGCTTGTGCCGGTTTTTCGCCTCCGCTGACCGCTACTGTTTCGTGTGTTGGTCCGTTCGGCTTGACAGACATCCTTCCGGCCATAAACGCGATCACCAGTAAAGCTGCCATCAGGCTTACTGAAAGGATCGCAATCAAACGTTTTTCCATTGCATAAGCCTAGCACCAGGTCACGCGGCGTCCTTCAATGTCCGTCGTGAGCGGTACGTCGTTCAACAAGAAATACGTGAAAATCAGTGGCGATGGGTTCTGCCCCTAGCTGACGCATCATCAGGCTGACCTGTCCGCGGTGATAAGTCGAATGATTCACGACGTGCTGCATCAACTCTGAAAGTTTGATGCGAGCTCCTCGAAATTGAACCGTTTCGTGCAGTGCCTCTTCGGGCAGCGTCTCAAGGTATGCCGACCGCTCGAGTGCAATTTCCTCCCACTTCAATTGCGCTGTCGTGACGGTATCGAAGCGGTCCTGCCGGAAATTAGCATCGCGCTGCGTCAACAATTCTCCAACAGCTGCGTCGGATGCTGGACGCAACTTCCAATACTGTATCCAGATCCATTCGCCACCGAGGATGTGAACAACAGCGTCACGCACGGACCGCAAGCTGCCGCCGAGATCGCGGGTGAATTGTTCCGTGGTCAGCTTCGATGCGGCAACGAGAGTTCGACTGTTCCCCCAGCGGTCATACTCAAACAACAAGCGAATGTCATCTCTTGTCATGTCGGCAATGTGGAGGCGAGGCCGAAAGTCCCGTCCACGACCTGGACAAAGTTTCTCTCTTCACGAAGGATCAGACGCTTCGATTGAGCCACGGCGAAATTATCCCGCGCCTCCGGATCCGCTTTTAAGCGCATCCGGTAGTGCTCATAGGCGGCGAGGTTGTCGAATGCAATCAACCCCCACGCCACATAATTAGTGCCCTCGTGGGGAAGAAAATAGCCGACGAGGTGACCGCCGCAGCGGGGAATGATCCGGCCCCAGTTCTCAGCATACGCTTTGAACCCATCCACCTGAAAAGGATCGATCTCGTAGCGGATGATGCAGGTTAACTTCATTGGTTTGCTCCTTTGGTTGAGCAGTATGCTCGTTGTTTCATAGAAACACTTCGTCTAGCATCAAAGTATGAATGTCAATAATCGCGCCGACGTCACGGCTTCGAGAATTGCGGGGGCAATCGGTGTGCTTGCCCGAGCGCGCATGCTCTACTGTTTAGTGGACGGTCAGCCGCGAACCAGCACGGAACTCGCGATGGTTGCCGATGTAAGTCCGTCAACGGCCAGCGTACATCTGAATCGCCTTAAAAAAGAGCGTCTGGTCAAAGTCGCTGCTCAGGGAAAGCATCGCTACTACAGTCTCGAAGGCCCCAATGTCGCAAGCACCCTTGAGATGCTAAACGTGCTTGCCGGTCAATCTGCTCCCAAGGCCGTGCCCAGTAAGGCTAATCGCCTGCGGGCAGGACGGACTTGCTACGATCACATCGCCGGTGTCCTGGGCGTATCGCTGCACGACCGGTTCAACGAGTTGGGATGGCTGTCGAGCGAAGGAAACGAGCACGGCAGCGCATGCGATCTCACCCCGGATGGGACGAAGGCATTGATTGCGCTTGGAATTGATGTCGAAGAAACGCGAGTGTCGGGCAGAAGATTCGCTTTCGCATGTCTGGATTGGACCGAAAGGCGGCCTCATATCGCCGGGGCCCTCGGCGCAGCTCTCTACAAGCT
>Ga0207098_10461_pt1 | contig 12543 bp, 15 predicted proteins | sample Alteio_BWMinHeat_84_FD_153548 | JGI IMG/M metagenome (GOLD analysis project Ga0207098, IMG submission 153548) | Enriched cells from forest soil in Barre Woods Harvard Forest LTER site, Petersham, Massachusetts, United States -... | ecosystem: Environmental > Terrestrial > Soil > Temperate forest >...
GGCGACAGCCCCAGAGCGCCGTCGGCGAGGGAACCCTTGCGACTGGCGGGGAGGAATATTATGTCGATTTCAAACGGATTTGCGGATCATGGCAGCGGAATCGCAGAATCTACCCGCCAGCCATACAGGATACTGGTCGCTGATGAACATCCGATCGTACGTGAGGGACTGGCGGCACTGATCAACCGCAGGTCCGACATGAGAGTTGTCGCCGAGGCGTCGAGCGGGAGGGAAGCCGTGGATCAATTTGTTGCTCAGTCTCCTGACCTCGCCCTCCTGGAGCTCAAATTGCCCCTGATGGACGGAATTGAGACCGTCAAATCGATTTGTGCCAAGAACGCCGCGGCGCGTCTGGTAGTGTTCACAACCTGCGTGGGCGAGGAAGACATTTACCGGGCGCTGAGGGCTGGCGCGTTCGGCTATCTGTTGAAAAGTACATGTCTCCCTGAGCTCATCGAATGCATCCTGGCAGTGGCGCAAGGGAAGAGATGGATTCCGCCCTCGGTGGCGGCGCAGCTTGGAAAGCGAGTTAAGGACGGCGGACTGACCCCCAGGGAGACGCAGGTTATGCGCACGCTGACCACCGGCAAGAGCAACAAGGAAATCGGCTCGGCCCTCGATATCAGCGAATCGACCGTCAAGGTGCACGTGACACACATTCTCGAAAAGCTCAATGTTACCGGACGCACAGAGGCGATCAACGTCGCTCTGAAGCGGGGACTGGTGCACATGGATCAGCCGGATGCCGCCTGAATGATCCTGACTGAATCCGATTTTGTTGGAACAGTTTTCCAAACCTTGCTTGAGGAAGTCACTTAGCAGGCAAGGTCAAGACCCGCAGTCCGATGGAAAAACTCTAACGGGGCCGTGAAGGAGGCCTGGGCTGAGCCGGGTTTGCTGCCTGCAGTCGGGTCCGCAGCCTTTGCGACTCCATGTCGTGTCTTTGCTGAAGTTGCATGGTTTGTTGCTGGTGCATTTGTTCCAGTTCTTGCACGCTGCATTGGCAGCCAAATGGCAGCAGATTCCTCAATCTTGCGGTGTTTCTCGTTGCCAATCCGCTGCCTGATTCTGGAGAAGCCTCTTTCCATCGGGAATTCGCAGGACCAGCAACGTTCGTACTCGTACCTGGCTGGGTGACGATCAGATTGGCTCCTGGCAGCGATATTTAGCCTCTAAGAAGGGAACTCGACGCTAGGCAGCGATCGACCAAGAGTGAGGTGAGCGCCCGTGAATCAGAAACCGCGGTTGTTCGAAGGCATTGAGGTTCAATAGTCTTACTTCCCCCTGTAGCAGCAAACCGGGATTGGTAGTGATTGGATGCATGATCTTTTAAAACATGCTATTGCGCTTTCGTTCCTCGGGAAGTGCGTCGCCGCGGTTATCGGAATCCTCTGTATTCACGGTGTGTTTCGCGTGCTCGAACAAACACTGCCCCGGCGCTTTGGCCGATCCGATGCGCGTTACAAGGTTCGTAAATTCGTCGCCTTTTGCGGATACCTCTCGATTCTCCTTTTCCTTGCGATTCTCTTTGAGGATCGTTTAGGCCGCCTCAGCTTTGCCTTCGGCGTTGCAGGTGCGGGTGTGGCAGTAGCCCTGCAGGACATGCTTGCCAGCATTGCCGGCGCTTTCTCGATCGGTTTCTCAAAGCTATACGCTTTGGGAGATAGAGTTCAGATCGGAGACACTCGAGGTGACGTGATCGACATCGGACTCCTGCGAACCACCTTGCTAGAAACGGGGAACTGGGTCAGCGGAGACTTATACAACGGCCGAATCGTTCGCATCCCCAACAGCACCGTCTTGAAAGGATCGGTATTCAACTACTCGCAAGGATTCCAATTTATCTGGGACGAGATTAAGGTGTTGTTTACAACCACCAGCGATTGCCAGCTTGCTAGGGAGATGCTTTTGCGCGTAGCTAAGGAGGCGATCGGCGAGTATCTGGTCGAGGCGCAGACCTCCTGGAACGCGATGAGTGACAACTATCGAAGCGCAAACCCTCCATTGGACCCTACCGTCGCACTTGTTGTAAATGCGGGAAGGCTGGAGTTCACCGTCAGCTACGTGGTCGACTACAGGAAACGAATCGCCATGCAAGATCAGTTGTTCACAAAAATTGTAGAGGAAATCGCGAATGGCAAGGGCCGGCTCCAATGGGCATCCCCGCCAGGTCCTACCGTAAGTCAGCCGGGAACTCCCGGCGCGATCGGCGAGCATCCGTCTTCATCGACCCACGGAGCGGGCCATGCGGCAGATTCCCGTTAATACCCCTCCACTCGCGCTTGCCGCCCTCGCACGAGTTCGGTTCGCCTTGAAGTTAGTACGTCTGCCGGATGAGCGCCTCATCCGCTTGCTCGCTTCGCAGGCTGACGTCCACGGTCGGGACTTGGGGCACAGTGGAAGTCTCGTTAGCTTTGAGGCCATACGGATATCCGCTGCCATCCATTTTCTCGTGGTGATGACGAATGAGCCGTAGCACTTGGCGGAATGCGCGCAAGGGTTCACATATCCGCTCACCGACAATTGGATGCTGCTCCATGATCTCTCTCTCAGCGTGTGTGGGAGGTCCAGGCTTGATACACCCTGACGCTTGGTTTGTTTTCAGCAAGCGATGTCCAAATCGGCCGATCGACAAAAACCTAATTTGGACAAGTCTGAATCTCAGGCGTCCCGGCGCGGAACTGGTTGACCGGTCTGGGTGCAAGCGACAGCACGTATAACACGATGCGATTTCTATCTACGACCATTGACTTAGATCGGTGCGTCGCCAAGGGCGATGAGCTCTCTAGGCATCAAACGGGATGTTTCCCTCCTTCCCCTGACGAATTGTTTTCGCAGAAACACCAACCTAACATCTGTAAATGCAAGGCCGCCTCGCTCATCGAGCCACGCATGCAAATAAGTCTGGAGGGTTTACATGACAACAGCGACTCTTACTCGTACGGATCGAGAGATTCAGGCAGACGGCAATTGGACGAGATTCACTCTGGTGAAGAACATTGGAGGGATTGTGTGTCAGACACCCACTTCGGACAAAACGCGGGAACCCGATGCGTCCGCACTGGAGCGCGGATCAGAACTCGATGAGCAGATATTCCGATTGCAATGCCTGGTGTCCCATCCACTCGAGAAAAACGAAGAGCTCCGCCAGAAGCTCGCGCGGCAAGCCTCAGGGAAGGAAGGGCAGAGGTTTATAGCGCAGAGGTCGGGGGTCCATTAAGGGTCCAACTGTTCGCGAGCATGCCCTCGCACTCGATTTGGCGCGTCTGAGTTCTCAGCCATAGGCTGTCGTCGTCAGCCCAAAGATCCTCGAGGAGCGCACTCGCATTCAAAGCAAGGTAGCGGATCGCGTCCTGTCGGCCATGAAGAGTGGGGTTCTGGTCCACCAATGCCGCCTGCGCGATCCTGGCGAGCCCTAGCACTTCATCGTCCGCAAAGGACTCGGCGGGTTCACAAAACTCCCGGATCTCCTCCCCGTGCGGACTGGTGCACATGGATCAGCCGGAGACCGCCTGAACGGTCGAGACTGAATCCGATTTTGTTGGAATAGTTTTTCCAAACCTTGCTTGGGGAAGTCACTTAGCAGGCCGGGTCAAGTCCCGCAGTCCGATGGAAAAGCTCTAACGAGGCCGTGAAGGAGGCCTGGGCTGAGCCGGGTTTGCTGCCTGCAGTCGGGTCTGCTGCCTCTGCGACTCCATGTCGTGTCTTTGCTGAAGTTGTATGGTTTGTTGCTGGTGCCTCTGTTCCAGTTCTTGCATTCTCGCTGCATTGGCAGCCAAGTGCCCCAGGTGCTGATGGTCCAGATCCTGTCCTCGCTGCAGTGCTTGCCTTTCCTGTTCCTGCCTCGCGAATAAGTTTTCCTGTTCTTGCAAATATTTCTGATCCAGTTTCGGGTCTCCTGTGTTGGGAGGAGACGGGCGTTCCCGGGCTGGAAGATCGTTGGGATGAATGATGGCGCCCGGCCGGGCCGCACCACTCGCCGTGTACGGTGCAGTTGCTGCACCTTTGCCGGCAGGATGATACGGCGTTCCCGCGGCTGTGGCCGGCACTGCAGAGCGGTCCCTGAATGCACCCGCTTTCTGAGTGGCGGCTATTGGAGGCTTGCCCAGGTTCGCAGAAGCGCGCAACTGCGGATTTGTGCGAGCAGCCTGCACATGCTGAGTTTGAGCCGGCACCGGTGGAAGGTGTCTATCGTGCGCGACGGCCAATTCTTCGGGCGTGGGGCGCGCGTTGACTCCGCCTTTGCCGCCATTGTAGCTAACGCGGTTCACCGTAATATTCGTGGCTGCCGGGGCTTTGTAAACGTTGTGAATGATGGTGACATCCACGTGGTTGACTACCACGTTGTAATAGAAATGCCCGTGCTCCCAATAACCTCCTTCGTACCCTCTGCCGAAGTAGCCGAAGCCGTAAACGATGCCTCCATAGAAACCCACTTCAGGGGCCCAAAATCCATCGTAAAAAAACAAAACCGGTGTCGACCCAAGCCCAATAGGGCGGGGTCCACAGCAGGCCGACCTCCGGGGGCAGCACCCATGTGCCCGGCACCCAGTAGTAGTCCTCGTCATCGAGATCCCATGCCCAGTAGCCAGGTATCCAGATGTAATCCTCGCCTGGGCAGAGCGGCTGCTCGTACGCCGGCAGCGGAGGTGGGGCAACGGTGATTGAAATGGCGACTTGTCCGAACGCTGCCCCCACTGACGCCATCACGACAAGCACAAACAGAACGGAACGAACGGAGGAGAAAGGAAGAATCCGCATGGCATTTCCTTCTGGCTGATCAACACACGCTTCCCCGGCCTTTCGCATAGGGGCGGCCGTGGGTGATCAGACCCGCACTCGAACCTCACAAGACTAGCTTGGAACCACCCGAAGGTTGTTAGTCACAGAAAAGATTCCGGGGACCGCGTTGGCGCGGACACCGGCGAGGTTCTTGTCTGCCTCGCTGTCGACAACTCCCTCCAGAGTTACATGTCCGTTCTTGACAATGATGCGGATTGGCTTCTGTACGCCCAGGGCATATTTCTCCAGGGCCGGAAATCCGTAGATGGCGCGATACAGGGCCAGGCGCAGTTGGTCGTCCATCGGAGACGGCGGCAAGACCTCGATCTTGTTGACCACGTGCTGGACGCCTTCGATGCGTTTCACGACATTTTCCGCGTCTGATTTGAGCGTAGCCCGGGTCACATCTCCGAGTAGTGTGACAGTGTCGCCGTCCACGCCATACTCAATGTTGTCGAACACCCCGAAGTACGGGAGCATCAACAGCTCGTGGCGTACCTCTTGTTGAATGCGTGCCTGAGCGGGGCTTCCGGGTTCCATCTGGCTGAAGGTCAAGGTCGGAAGTGCAACTAGCAGAACGACAAGAAACACCAGGTTGCGTTTCATGGTCACTCCTTGCACAAGAAATCTCTGTCAATTCGATCGAAGCGCTTCCGCCGCTGGAGTTCATCCAGCGAGATTCGGATGGCGCTCGACGCCGGCGTCAGATCGTCGGCAAATACTAGATGGGGATTCTAGCTAGAGAGCGAGGCTATGCCAATTCTTCATATAGCGCATCTCGGACCACTTCTCAGGTTGAGCATTCGCTTAGTACCTTGGTATTAGAGTCGGCCCGCTTCAGAAAGCTGTCCTCGATCAGCCGCAAGGCACCGCATTTGCCTCCTGTTTAGGGCTTGGTTAGCCAAACAACGCTGCGGCTCCCGTTAAGCCGGGGACCTCATCGGGCATCCAAGGTCGTGATTTCGCCTGAAACCAGCTGACTGCAGTCGTTCCATCGCGTGCGCGACCGGTAGATGCGGCGGCGTACTTCGTTGATGACTCAAATCCGCAGTTTGCTGTTGGAGCGCAGTATCACCATACGCCAGGGTCGCCGGCATGTGGAAGCGGCTGGCGGGAAGGAGAGACTGCTCGGAATTAGCAGGCGGGAAAGCAGCTATCTGCGGCGACTCTGTCTGCATGGAGCATGCAGTGCATGGGGTACGAATGTCGGCTAGCATCAGAGAATCTCTGTGAGCCAGGAGTGGGGCAGAGCTGGCGGATTTGAGTGGCCGTGGGATAATTTTCGTGGTGCCGCTTTGGGCAGACGTCGGGATTGCGTGCCCACCTGAAATCCACCATCGGGTTCAGTTGACTCAAGAGGAATGGGAAATGAGAAAGACTGCGAACCAAGCTTGTGTCGCAAAAGTTAGGTGATTCCGTCTGCCCGCGATCGATGGGCTGCGCATCATCCCTATTGCTGTCGTAACCTATTAACCGTCAATCGACATTGCAGGACGGCAGTTTATCGGCGCGCGGTCTGCACTTGCGATACAAAAGGGGCTCAAAAGGAACTGCATATAGTTCATGGTTATTAGTAGAAGTCCGATGCAGAATGGCTCGTCAGATTCTGAGTCTTCATGTGATCGGTGATATCGACGCCAACGCCAATCATGCGCTGGGAAGCATCGCCCATCATCACACCGCGTGCATCAACCCAGCAGGTTGAACCATCGGGCCTCAGAACGCGATATTGAGCCGCGTATTCCTCTGTTTCGCCGGACATGACCCTTCGAATTGCCGATTCCACAAACGGGCGGTCCGCGGGGTGGATCCTGGGAACGGCATCGCCGACGTTTCTGGAAAACGTGTCGCGCGTGAATCCCCATTGGCGGTATGACTCATCGGACCACACAACGGTATTCTCTCGAATGTCCCAATCCCACAGCCCGATGCGCAAACCTGCGCACTCCGCCAGTTCCATTCGCTTCCGCCAACCGGATTCGATGAATTCGATTCGCTTCATGTCTGTGATATCCCGGAGAACACAGGCAACCGTTTCCACCTCGCCGCAGACCTCAATCGGCGAATAGGAAACACTTAAGTCCCGAACCCCGATCCCGGGCAGGTCATACCCCATGCTGAAAAGGACAGGATTCCCGCCGAAGCACTGGTCGAGCTTCGGTAGGACAATTCGTTCCAACACTTCCCTGTCTACGAATTCCCGGATCGACCGTCCTTCAATTCTCGCGTTGGCCCCGCCGAACACTTCAAGGAAAGCGCGGTTTGCGAATACACACCGGTAATTCCGGTCGACAACCGCGACCATTTCATCAAGACCTTCGACGAGTCGTTCGTATTGCCGAAGCTTATCTTCAGCAGCTTTTCGAGCCGTGAAATCCTTCACCGCGCACGATACGCCTACGACCTCTCCCGCCTCATCAAATGCCGGCTGGTAGGAGACAAGGAAGGCCCTCCGGCTCTGCCCGTGAGAAGCGGGTTCGCGAATCTCCAGGTCGCAAGTCCCCTTTCCATTCAGGGCCTCTTTTACATGCGCATCGAGAAGCGGGTATAACCACGGGATGACCTCAGCGAGTGTCTTTCCATAGTGGTCCTCGATGGAGAGACCATGCATCTCGGCGAGCCTGCGATTGATGTTGATGTATTTCAGATTTCGATCGACAAAAGCCAACCCTACGGGCGCGCCGTCGTAGACTGCCTGGAGTTGAGCCAGACGTTGTGACGGAAGCCCCTCCCTGCAAATGACCGAATGCCCAACTCCCTCATCAGCGCTGTGCGAAACCGCGCGTGGCTGTCGCAACTCGATGAGCGACGGAAGCTGCTCAGCCGGCGCCGGCCGTCCGTAGTGCCAACCCTGCCCCATATCGCAGCCAAGGCGCACGAGCATGTCGGTTTGTTCTTGGGCCTCGATGCCCTCGGCTGTCGTTTTCAGCCCGAGACTTTGTCCGAGCCCCACGACGGCGGCTACGATCTTTCGGCTCTCGCGTTCGGTGGTCATGGAGCTGACGAATGAGCGGTCCACTTTCAATTCGTCGAAGGGAAGAGACTTCAAATGATAGAGACTGGAATATCCCGTTCCGAAGTCGTCCAGCGCGATGCGGCATCCCATGGCCTTGAAATCCGCGGATATTCTGCGGGCCGCGGTCATGTCCTCTGCTATTGCGCTCTCAGTGATTTCCACGGTAGCGCATTCAAGGGGAAACCCGGCGTCCTCCGCGATCTGCCGGATATGTCTAGGCAAAGTCAGATCTTTCAGTTGCAGCGGCGAGATATTGAACGCCAGCTGGAGACCCTTTCCATGGAGCGCGATGGCCTCAAATGCCTTCCGCAGGAGCTGGCTGCTGACCTCACCGATCCAACCATTGCCTTCCGCCATGGGGATGAAGATTTCTGGAGAAATCAAGCCGAGGCTCGGGTGCTGCCAGCGGGCGAGCACTTCAAAACCGTGAAGCTTGCCCGTCGTGAGAACCACAAGTGGTTGGAAATGCGGGAAGAATTCTCCGTTTTTCAAGGCACGGCGAAGGTCCCTTGGATCGAATTCCTGTGCGTGGCCCATAATCCTCACTGACAACGTTAGGTTGAGTTCATTGCCGATAATGTGATTTAACTCACATCTCTGTTCGAGCAGCCCCAAGGCACACCGGGGCCTGGCGTCTCGAGCGGGCTCAGCAACTACCCTACTCGCCCCTATATCGGCGGAAGCGGATCGTCCCGACAGGGATTCTCGCGAGAACGCTTCCGATTAACGCACACTCCGCCAAGTCGCTCACCGACGTTACTTCCCGAAAGTTGGGCAGTGTCCAGCGATTCCGGACCGTCCCTATGCACTGATCGTTTGAGAATTCTCGCCGAAAGCGATAAGAGCGCAGCGGTCAACATTTCGGATCCACGGGGAGATGCGCCCCCTCTCCCCGCACCCTCCTCTACCCCCAGCTTCGAGTTTAGCTTTTAGGGCGCCGCGGGTATGGCTAATCGTTCGCATCGGCACGATCGTTTCGCCGGAGAATAGCGGTAAGATGCCATCGAACCCGCGATTCCAGGCCCTCTTCTCGATCACCCCAGAGAGAATTTGTGCCTAGATTGTGCCTGCGAGGCCATTGGTTGCTTCAAACCAGCAAGAATAGGCTTGGGGGGCATTCCATGCAGAATGGCAGCATTATTCGGACCGCGCGTCGGCGCGGCCCCCCCGAAGCCATTCACATCAAAGAGGTGTCCGTACCCGCAGTGACGCCTGACCACGTGCTTATTGCACTCGAGTATGTGGGTGTGGGCATATGGGACGCCGAGCAGCGCGCAGGATCTTGGGGATCAGTCAAGCCAGGAACAATTATGGGTGCAGATGAGACCGGGACGATTGCTGCGGTTGGCAGCCATGTGACAAAGTTCCAGGTGGGCGATCGCGTTTACTCCTACAGCTATGGCAACAGCGGCGGTGGATTCTATGCGCAATACGTAAGCGTTCCGGCGGACAGGGCAGCTCCCGTTCCCGCACACCTGGACATGAAGATCGCCGGGGGAATGCCGTGCATTCCATTGACAGCTCAATCCGGCCTGGAAACCCTCAAAGCGGCTCGCGGGCAAACCTTATTGGTGTTCGGCGCGAGCGGCGGCGTCGGTTCCTGCGCGGTCTGGCTAGGAAGCGAAAAAGGGGCAACGGTCGTAGGCACAGCGCGGCCCGACGCGCAACAGTATGTTCGCTCGCTGGGGGCTGCGCACACAATCGATCCAAATTCGCCGGTACGCGAGAACGCAATCAACCGTGCGGCCAAAGACTGGTTCGACGCTGCCCTGGTCACGGCCAACAGTGACGCGTTGGTTTACTTCTTTTCGCATCTGAAGCCGAAAGCGCCGATTGCCTTTCCGAATGGCGTTGAACCTAAACCACATTTCAAAGGCCATCCGGTATCAGCATTCGACGGTGCGATGTCGCATGAAGCTTTCGAAAAGTTGAATGCGGCGATCGGTGAACGGACTCTGCCATTGAGAACCCACGTTTTCTCATTGAAAGACGCGGCTGCAGCCCATCACAGGATCGAAGAAGGACACGTTGTCGGCAAGATCGTGTTGCACGTCGACTTATAGACTTGCCCGCGCACGGTGACCCGGGATCCATTGGTCCACGTCCTCCAGTATGACCTCGTCTATATAGCACCAGCCCCAACTCTCACCGGGCTCGAAGGAGCGCATGATGGGATGGCTGGTGCGATGGAAATGTTTGGTGGCGTGTTTACCCGGAGACTGGTCGCAACAGCCGACGTGGCCGCACTCCAGGCATAAGCGAAGGTGAACCCAATAACTCCCCGTCTTTAAGCACTCTTCACAGCCTTCGGGAGTGCGAGGGGATACGGGTCGAATCTGGCCTAAATGGGAACAGGCTGACATGGTTTTCTTCCTTTCAGTGGCTGGCTAAATAACGATGAACAAACGTAACAGCCATCGCGCCTTCCCCGACAGCCGAGGCGCATCGCTTCACAGAGCCATGGCGAACATCGCCGGCGGCGAACATTCCGGGAAAGCTGGTTTCCAGATAGTAGGGTTCGCGATCGAGCGGCCATGTCCCGCCAAAAATACTGTGCTGTCGTAAATCCGGACCAGTGACGAGATAACATTGCTGGTCGCGCACCAAGCCGGCTTCTGCAGCCCAATTGGTGTTGGGTAGGCCGCCGAGGCACAGAAAAAGCCAGTGCGTCTTCACCGTTTCCTGCCGGCCGGTCAAATTATCAATGAGGGTAATGCCCTCTAACTGGCTGTCGCCCTGCAACTCAACGACTTCTGTCTGCGGTCTAACCTCGATGTTAGCTGAGGTCAATATGCGATCAACCAAATACTGGGAGAGCGTTTCCTTTAGGCCATCTCCACGGATCAGGATGTAGACCCTTCGCGCATAGCGGGAAAAGTGTACGGCGCCTGTCCGGCGGAGTTGCCGCCTCCGACCACGAAGACCTCCTGACTGCTGCACAGTTCCGCCTCGCTGGTGCCGGCGCCGTAAAAGACACCCGCGCCGCGCAGCCGTTCTTCGTTCCAGAGGTTGAGGCGGCGATACTCAACACCGGAGGCACAGATCGCGGAGTGCATCACAAAGCTGGTGCCGTCCGCCAGGTGACCGCGCCGCCATGCGCGCCGGCCAGGTCACGAACTACCAGCGCGAAGGATGGCGCGAACGCCGCACCCGCGACAGCAACGCCCGCATTGTCCGCGTCATCGACTTCGAGCGCGCCCTCTCACGCCTCAGCCAGGAGCATCAAGCCATCCTGCTCCTCACTTATCGCGAGCACCAGCCGCAGGACAAGGTGTCCACCCTAACCGGCGTCAGTGCCCGCGCCCTCGCCTACAAGCTGCCCGCCGCCCGCCAGGCCCTCGCCCGCACCCTCGATCTGCTCGACCTCTTGTGAACCCAATCGCCCGGTGGGGTCAAAGTGAGCAAAACGAGACAGCCTGCAAATTGAGGGTATCGGTATAGTGCTCCGCATGTCCGAAACGATTCGAATACTGACGGTCGAACGCGACGGTGATGACGGGTTGATCGCGACATTCTCAGACGGAACAACCGCCGGATATTTTGTCAGACGAACTGCTGGAGTTGAGACCGCACCGCGAACCGACCGATCCCAAAGATTCAAACGGGAGCGCGGCGCCGGTGTAGTGTCCACCACCAAGTTGCACGGAGTTGGTGAATTGATGGGGGGTCCGGCTTTACTCATACTTGGTGCGCTGCACGGAATGGAGCGCGAAGCGAAGTGCGAAATACTCGCCCGCAAGCAACCGCCGAACCTCGGCCCTGGCTATATCTGGGCCTCCATCGTGGACGCCCCGGCCGACCTGCCCGATGGTGAGTATCAGGTGAGGTTCGACCAGCACATGTTGCGGGCCACCAAAGAGCGCGACCAGTGGCTCTCCTCTGGCCCAATCGCGTGCGTGTCGGCCTGACCTGGCCCGGACCTCCCCCAAAACTTGTGTTCGATTCAGGCTTGAACTGCGCCGGATTTTGCGATAAATTGTCTGCCACAGGCAAAAGATTCCCCCAGACGGAATGCCTATGGCTGCAAAAATCCTTCATTTTGGATGGGATGATTGTCACCGAGTGCAGGTACTCCGTGTCGCCGGATTCGCCGTGATGGAATCGGAGACCCTTGAGGAGCTTTGCGACCACCTGCAATGTGGCGAACCGGTCGACGCCGTGATTCTCTCCGAGGCTTCCGCCCGCACCATCCAACAGGCTGCGGCGATCGTGCGAACGCACTGCGCAGCGCCCATGATCCTGTTTCGACGGACCCTGCGCCAACTGGACGAGAGCCCATTCGACTAGGTCTTTGCGTGGTTTATACCGCCGCCAGAATGGTTAGAGAAAACGGTTGAACTGATTGCCCGGAGCGAGGCCTTGCAAGAACGCACGTCTCCTGCCGGAGTTGCGGGCAGCGCGGTCCGAAACAGCACGCCCATTGGCACTCTCTCGCGCGGAGGCCGATGAGCCAGGCAATAAAGAACCATAGATACAACCCAACTAGATAAAGATCGACCCCGCAAGCCCTCGTCCGCACTCTTTACCGGCTCGACCTCCTTTGACCATTCCCGCGCATCACATTCACCAGGTTTGGAATGACTCTCCGCTCCATACCGGACAAGATAGAATGGCTACGCGTCACTCTCCAAGAAGTTGAGCAGACCATAGGCGCGGCCCACGATTCCGCTGATTTAGCCGAGCTAAAACGCCTTCTCCGGGACCGCATCGCCGAGCTCGAACTCGAACAGGCCCGCACAGTTAAC
>Ga0207098_10429_pt1 | contig 12528 bp, 14 predicted proteins | sample Alteio_BWMinHeat_84_FD_153548 | JGI IMG/M metagenome (GOLD analysis project Ga0207098, IMG submission 153548) | Enriched cells from forest soil in Barre Woods Harvard Forest LTER site, Petersham, Massachusetts, United States -... | ecosystem: Environmental > Terrestrial > Soil > Temperate forest >...
TTTGGGAATCACCGACTCTTCCTGTTCAAAAGACGTCTCCGGATCTGCAGCAAGGGAGATATGGCCGAATAGAAGCGAGAGAATGGTCATCGATGCTATTAGCTTTCCACGTACAAACATTGTAGATTCTCCAACGTGTTACCACTCCGAAGGTTCTTGGATCAATTGCAAACAAGTTATCACCGGACTGAGCTTCTGTCCTCAGATCCCTTAGAATTTGTTTACCATTTTGATGATCCATGGGACCGAGAAGCTGTGGGACTGATAGCGGCTGTTTTAGCGTATGGCAACGTCAAACAGATCAGAAAATCCATTCAAGAGGCCCTTTCTCGAATCCACAGTGTAAGTTCGAGCCCCCAAGAATTCGTCCGTGGTCTGTCCAAACCAAAATTTAGGCACCGGGCACTCCATTTATTTGAAAGATATGTCCATCGCTTCAATAGTGGTTCGGATTTGGTGGCATTACTTGTTTTACTAAATGGGAGCTGGTTAAAGCACGGATCTCTAGGGAGCCATCTCTTGACCTTTCTTCAACCAGAAGACAGCCATTTTGGTCATGCGTTGACCCTGCTCTTCGAGGATTGGGAAACCTACGACCTTCAAGTCACTCCCAGCGACCGCTTTGCTTTTTTACTCACTTCTCCAAAAAACGGAAGCTGCTGCAAACGCTGGTGTATGTATCTACGATGGATGGTCCGCAACGACGGGGTAGATCCGGGAGTTTGGACGAGACCTAGCCAACTAACTATTACCTTTCCAAAAAACCGTAAATTCCGAACGGACCAACTGATTATGCCCCTGGATACGCACACGGGGCGAATTACACAATATCTGGGACTTGCGTCGCGTAAAGCAATTGACTGGAAAACTGCCCTCGAGGTAACCGAAAACCTAAAACTACTAGATCCCGATGACCCCACAAGGTATGATTTTGCCCTTTCTAGATTGGGGATTTTAGATATTTGCCAACGGGTCTATCGTGAGGAGATTTGCAAAAAATGCCAGCTTCTACCCGCCTGTCAATTCGCACACGAGCACTCAAGACAGCACTTGCGGTCTACGCCGTCGCCACGCTTGTCTCAATGGCGGCCATGAGCATCGCCGCCGCTCTATTGATTCTAGTTATCTTATTCCAATTTTCGAGCTTCCAAGAATTGAAATCCAGAGTTTGTTCGGAAATAAAAAAGCCCGCCTCTAAAATGTACTTTGCTCTTTCCTGCCTCTTGACTCTGGCATGCGCCACTAGTCTGCTTTTTGCGAAGCTCTATCCTATGGGCTATGGCGGGGAGTTCGTTAACGTCCATTTTTTTAGAGACATGGCGAAAGTCTGGTACTTCTTCTGGCCTCTCTTATTAGTCATAGGACTCAAACAACTCGACGAAAAGGACCAGCATTCGGTCTTTAAATCTTGGTTGGCTGGATTCTTTATCTTGTCTTTGATTGGCATCCTACAACACTTTATCGGTTGGCCGAGACCGCAGTTTATTCCGACGCAGCCAAACTACTTTCATACTACCCTCTTTCTGGGCCACCATCTCTCGGTGGCAAGCATTTTTATTTTTCCGTTTTTTATGTCTCTAGATATGGTCTGGCAGTCTCGACACAAAAAAAGATTCCCTCTCACCTGTTGTGTCGCTGCGGCGGGCCTCCTAGCTTTATTTTTCACCTATTCCAGAATGCTTTGGATCGCGCTGCCAGTCGGGCTCTTCGTATGGATTCTGTTAAGGCTCAAAGGCAAGCGCAGAGTATGGGTTGCACTTATAGCTATGATCGCAGCGTTTGCATTCTTCCAAAATTCGACGATCCAGCTCAGATTCAAAGATGCGATGGGAGTACAAACACGCTTCGACCTCTGGCAAGCAAATTTGGAATTTTTTAAAGCTCGTCCCCTAACAGGTGTGGGCTGGCATCACAATCTCGAACTATCAGGCTTTTATCTGCAGGAAAAAACCCATTCAAAAGATGTCTTTAGTGGACACGCCCACAATAATCTCTTGGACGTTCTTAGTACCTTAGGTCTTTTCGGTTTGTTCAGTATATTGCTTTGGTATGGATTTTTGATTTTCGCGGTCCTCAAGCGGCAAAGAGATCTGAAACCGATAGATTTCTCGAGAGGCTTGGCATGTGCGTGGATCGTATTTCACCTCAACGGCCTCACTCAGCTCAATCTGTGGGAAGCTAAGATCGAGCATCAAATAGCGTGGGTGATCGCATGGACGCTTCTATGAAGCCGAAAATTATGCCAAGAATCCTAGTTGATGCGAGAATGGTTGGCCCAATCCCCCACGGGATATCCCGGTATGTTAGTTACCTTGCTCAAGCGCTCAAAGAACTGGAAAAAAGCCGCGGCCTGACCTATCGAGTTACGTTTTTGGTAAATCAAGACTTTCCCCATCACCACTTTTTCTCTTTTGAAATACTACGACTCAAGTCAAAGTTTCTAAGTGCTCGAGAGATGACGGAAATTCCAAGAACTCTTGCAAATGCAAAAGCAGATCTTTACCACAGCCCATCGTTCTCCAGTCTCTTCACCTGTCCGTGCCCGAGTATGGTTACCGTTCACGATTTGAATCATCTGCATTATGGAAATCTTCCCAAGAAACTCTATTACAAAATTCTTCTCAAAAAGTTCGCACTCGAGTCACGTGCCATTATTACAGTATCGGAATTTTCGCGGCGGGAGTTATCTGATTGGCTGAAGGTTCCCGATGAGCGAATAGAGATTGTATATAATGTAATTGGAGAACCCACAGAAAACCCAAAAGACACATCCCTTTTGAAGAAGCACGGACTTGAACCAGGGAGCTTTTTTTTCTGTCTCTCCAATCCCAAACCTCATAAGAACTTAAACAAGTTGACGGAAGCTTACCGACTCTTTACAGCGCAGAAAAAAGAACCGTGGCCATTGGTGATCACCGTCGATCCTCAGTTTATCTCCGGCTCCAAATCGATCAAATCAATCGGTTCGCTGCCTGAAAACGAAACTGCCATTCTTCTAAAAAGCGCAGCCGGGGCTTTTTTTCCATCGCGCTACGAGGGCTTTGGTCTGCCACCGGTTGAAGCCGCTGTCGCAGGCATCCCAATCGCCGTTTCACAAATTCCGCCCCATCGAGAGGGCCTAGGAGACCTTAAACCATGGGAGGCTTTTTGGGCTGATCCCGATGATATCCACGGCTGGGTAAGCGCTTTCCACAAAATATCCCGAAATGAAATCACTGCCCCATCTGCCGAGAGTCGACAGAAAATTCTAGACAGATTCAATTTGAAACGAATGGGAGACCGTATGGACCAAATCTACAAACGCGTGTTAGGTTTAGAGCCATGAAGCATGTCATTATTACCGGCGGTGCCGGTTTCATAGGTTCGCATCTTTGTGAGCGCTTTCTAAAGCTGGAGTATGCCGTCACTGCTATCGATAACCTGATAACCGGAAGAAAGTCGAATCTCGCTAACGCCCTTCAAAGCCCGTACTTCACTTTTATCGAGCAGGACATCTGTCAGCCTATCCGGGAAAGCACTGTCCCATTCCTAGCGACCCATGGACTAGATGGCATTTTTCATTTTGCGTGTCCAGCGAGTCCAACCGACTTTGACCGAATTCCCTTCGAAATTCTAGCAGTCGATTCGATTGGCACAATCCAAACAATCCGGCTTGCGCTCCAATACCAGAGTCGCTATGTCCTCGCCTCCACTTCAGAAGTCTATGGGGATCCACTAGTTCATCCACAAAAAGAAGACTACTGGGGAAATGTTAACCCCATCGGGCCACGCGCTTGTTATGATGAAACCAAACGCTTTGCAGAAGCCTATGTCAGCACAGCAATTAGACATAAGGGACTTAACGGGAGAATCTCAAGAATTTTTAATACCTACGGTCCTAGGATGAAACTAGACGATGGCAGACTCGTTCCTGAACTGTGCCGGCAACTCATCAGAGATCAAAATCTGACCATTCACGGCGATGGATTTCAAACGCGGAGTTTTTGTTTTGTCTCCGATCTCGTCGATGGAATTGTTCGCCTTTACGAAAGCGGAGTGCAAGACCCAGTCAATCTAGGTAATCCCGAAGAACATACCATCCTGACCTTTAGTGAAATTCTGTCTGAGCTCGCCGGTAAAACGCCAACTGTTAAACATCTCCCCAAACGACCTGACGATCCTCGAAAACGTTGTCCCGATATTACGCGAGCAACCGAACTTTTAGGCTGGTCGCCAAGAGTCTCGTTAAGAGAAGGACTTCAGGTAACGTTAGACTACTTTAGGACTCAACTGTGACGCGAGTTGCGATTGTTCATGATTGGCTCACCGGAATGCGGGGTGGTGAGATTGTTTTGGAAGCAATAGCGGAATTATTTCTACGAGCAGACCTCTTTACATTGCTCTATATTCCAAACAGAATATCACCTGAAATTGCTAGACTAAAGAGACATACCAGCTGGCTACAACGCGTTTCGTTTGCAGAAAAAAAATACCGGTATTTCTTGCCACTAATGCCGTCGATGATCGAGAAATTTGATTTGTCGGACTTCGATCTTATTATTTCTTCCTCCCATTGTGTAGCGAAGGGAATCAAAAAACCTGCTGGAGCGGTTCACATTAGCTATGTGCACGCTCCTATGCGATATATTTGGACTCGGTACGACGACTACTTCGGAGCATCTCGTGCCTCACTGTCGACTCGCATTGCCGCCAAACTCTTTCGAAACTATCTAAAAAAATGGGATCTGCAAACTAGTACTTCGAAACGAATTGATGCAATGCTCGCCAATAGTCAATTTATCGCAGATCAAATACACTCTATTTATGGCCGGACTGCTCAGGTCATTCACCCCTTTGCGAATCTCAAGCGATTTACCCTGCCCCGTAAACCCGGTCGAAATTATTTAATGGTCACTGCCTTCGCACCTTATAAACGAGTGGACTTGGCGGTCGAAGCTTTTAATCAACTCAAACTTCCTCTACTGATTGTTGGTGGTGGACAGGACAATGAACGCCTTAAGAAGCTTGCGGGACCAACCGTTGAATTCTTGGGTGGCCTAGGCAATTCTGCGGTTTCGGACCTCTACTCCAAATGCAGAGCTTTCGTCTTTCCAGGAGTAGAAGATTTTGGCATTACGCCTGTGGAAGCAATGTCGGCAGGAGCCCCTGTGATTGCCTTCGCTGAAGGTGGTGTCACTGAGACTGTCACAGAAAAAACCGGTATTTTCTTTACGGCCCAAACAGTCGAAAAGCTGAAAGAAGCCATTCTCAAGATGGAATCAGGCCAGTACGTTTTTTCTGAACAAGCTTGTCGTACTAGAGCATCCCACTTTTCTAAACAAAGATTTCAAACTCAGTTTCTAGACGCAACAAGAAAAGCCTGGCGAGACGCAGGAAAAAATCCGGAAGACTTAGAAAAATCTATAAGTCTACCGGCTCAAGACTAGTCATTCGAAGCAGCGATTTTTGTCGAGCAACGAGCTCGTGTTGATTCAGACGGGTAAGCCGATGAAAACCAAAGTCCTCAACAATAAAACTTGCCATAACACATCCGTTTAAAACGGCTCTTCTTAATAACATATCCCAAGCTTTTGGGTCCGTACGCGCCATATCACGATCGACTCGAGCCTCAGCCAAGAAACCCATAAAGGCACCCGCAAAACTATCGCCCGCGCCCGTGGGATCTATAACTTGACGCACGGGAAAAGAAGGCGCAATAAAAACATTCTCTCCATTCAAAAGCATCGCCCCGTATTCACCACGTTTAATAATAACTACCGAGGGTCCCATTTTTTGAATCATCTCAGCAGCGCTCAGAGAATTCTTTTCACCGGTCAATAAGAAAGCTTCACCCTCGTTAATGGACAATATATCGATTCTCTTCAAGATTTTTCGGACTTCTTCAGGCTTACCTGTAATCCAGAAATTCATAGTGTCACAGGCTACTAGTTTAGGGGACCTAACCTGATCCAAAACACTCAGTTGAAGAACGGGATCAATATTTGCCAGAAAAACATACTGCGCCCCACGATGCTGTTCACTCAGCTCCGGATCAAAATGTTCAAAAACATTTAGGGCCGTGGACAGAGTCGTCGCTTCGTTCAAATCATAGGTGTAACTGCCAACCCAATGAAATGACTTGCCAGGGACTATTCTCACTCCGCTAACGTCGACCTTACGCGCTGCTAACCACTCCAGATGCGCTTCCGGAAAGTCTTGTCCCACAATTCCAACAACACTCACTGGAGCGTAAAACGAAGCTGCCACCGAAAAATGATTAGCGGCGCCGCCTAAAATTCGGTCTGCTTTGCCTGTAGGCGTTTGGACAGAGTCAAAAGCAAGAGATCCCACTGTAAGAATTGAATACGGTTGCTGAGCCATGCACGACAGTTAAACTCAGAATAGCCTTCTTGTCTAGTATTGCCAGTAGGAAAAAGGAAATGCGAGACGTCCAAACGCTGGGATCCAACGCCCAGGCATTTTGGGGGGTGGACAAGCAGCCAGGAACTCAAAACCGGCAATTTTATCGCAAAGCTCCTCAAAACCGTCTTTGAAAGAGTCTTTCTGCAGATAGAGCAGATAAGTCCTGACTAGCCCCAACGGTCTATTTTTCTTAGCTTTGCTCTCAAAAAATTCGATGGTTTTAGTGTCAGTCCATCTCGGCAAAATAGTTCGGACTGTCCCCCTACTATACGGTCCCAGTGTTCTTCTGAGCTCTCCCAACAGCTCGGCCGCCCATTCTAAGTCAAATTGTCCATCCAATTTTCTCATCATCTTACGATGACTGTTACAGATGGCCTCGTCAGAATACTCCTGGTTCATTACCTCAGCCTTACAAACAGTCACTATTTCACCGTCACTCATGACTTTTTTGAATAGTAAATCTAAAGTACTTTTGAGTTTTTTTACAAGGTACGAAGGGCTGTCCTTAATTGAGCTATCACTCACGTATGCGTGATAGCTCTCTATTTGGTCAACAACATACCGAATCTCCCTCGGACAATATTCAATTCCGGTAGCCAGCGCACGCGGACCAAGAAAATCCATAAGCTGCGCCATACTTAAGTCAACCATCGCTGGCGTTTGAAGGGATTTTCGGTCTATGACCTTGTTGATATCTAATTGACCTAAATACGAAAGCCAACTATCAAATTCTCTTTCGTAGCGATCTAAGGCGGAAATATAATTAAACATAGTAACTAAACAATTACTATTTATTACTTGACCAGAAGACCCACCTCGTTCACCTAAGGTATTATACTGAACATTAAGGCGCAATGAAGCATAGAATACTTCGGGACTTCCTCCAAAAGGTAAAATGATAATTCCAGCCTCATGAAAATACTTTCCTAAATGCCCACATGCTTTAACATCAGCTGCAATTCCAAACTTAATTCCTTGTAATTGGGCGTTAGCCAAATCTCTCCATACTTCCGATTGTAGCAAAGCAAGACCTGAGTGAGCGTCCTCGGGAAAAGTAGACCCCATAAGCGAGGCCAGAACGTCGCTTGGAATGGGAGGAATTTCGTATACAGGACAATTGTCAATGTATGATACCGGCAGGTTTCTTAGCGCTGGGTGAAGCTGCTCCAGAAACCAAGGAATAGAAACGTTTGAAGTCAATGCACTATTATACAACATGAATCCAACATACTTAGTGCTCTGATTCGGGCCATACAACCTATAGAGCATATCTCGTTGAGAGGTTGATTCATCATCGGCGAAAGAAAACTGAACTCCGAAAAGCAGGGAGAACACTAAAAACATTCTAATCAAATTTATTTTTTTAATAATACGCATAAGTTAATAATACACATAAGCAAAAAAGGCCTCTTTAACAGCGACCTCAACATATCCTTGTAACATTATTTTATAAAAATAATATATAAAAACATGCTACTCAGTTTCAACCTATTTAATTAATCAACCCAATCTTTGCGATTGCTAATATGCTATTTCCCTGGAGTCTTTCAGACTTTTTATTGTTGCGTTCGAAGTCCGACCTAAACTCCAACGGGATCCTAAGTCCTCCAGCATCTTCTCTAGATCTCCCCATCCTCTACCATAACTTTTCCAGAATTTCGGCAATTCTTTGCAGAATTTACAATAAATTTGAGTTCGCCCCTGACTGGCATAGGGATCCAGCTTTTCCATCTGAATTCCAACCCAATCCTGACTATTACTGATCCAGACTAAACTAGTTTCGTTGAAGTCTGATGGAAGACTGCGATAGACCTTCTTCAGGACTTTTTCACTCCGAATCAGCCTAAAACCGAAACTCAAAACAATCCTTTCAATGACCTGCGCTCGGGGATAATGGTGCGTTTCCCATGCTGATATTGCGTTTCGCTCACTCCACGAGCTTGCTTTTTGACTTAGAATTGCAGATACAATTAAAATACTTGATCCAACTGCGACTCGGCTGGTTGCCCAGTTGTAAGTACAACTAAGAAATACCCATACTCTCTGCGCACTAAGAAACTGAGAGATAGACTGAGCCCAACGAAAAAAATAATCCATAATAATGACTCAATGAATACCTGACCTCGAATAGCGGGTCTTTCTCTGCCCGGAACAATCCCCGAAGCAACTCCAGTATGATTCCCATTTTCTATGGTCCCCAGGAATTCCATTTGAACCTCCAAAAATCTCAGCAACTGCAGCTCGAGTCGGATATCCATCATGAAGGGCTTGAACGCTAAAAACGGAACTTTCAACTGGATCATCCCAAGTGAACGGTTTGGGACCCAGCTGATCATCTGACTCTCGCCTCAAAGAAATTTCAGGAAGTACCAAATAAGTATCGGTGGGGCCTCTACAGTGCTCGTTAGTTCCCCAATTCAGCCTTTTGAAATTCCATTTAGCGTAAACAGACTCTTGATCCATAACCGCCTGTGCTAGAGTTTCTTTTAGAAAGGGAACCAGTGAAGGCTCAGCAAAAGTAGTGACAGACCTTAAACCATAAATTTCATGGTTGAGGGCAACTAGCAGATTCAATAAATCCCGGAATTCACCTGCAGCCGCTCCAACACATCGATTTAGTCTTAATTGGGTCTCAACTGAAAATCTCCAATATCTAAGACTGCCCAGAATACACAAACCGCAAGAACTTACGATGATTAATGCAAAGCAAAATAGCATTGTAAGTGTTCCCCTATTTCCTCGGAAGCACTCAAATTTCATATTAATACCTCCGCAGGGCGAATTTTGACACCTGAACCCGGACTTTGGCCCTACCACACGTCCCACTTCCTAACATAGCAGTGGGAGATTCCTCTATTTTGACCATTGAATTCTGATCGTCCGCCTGTGTGTAAGCCCCGCTCAGTCGGTGTAAAACAGTTTCAAACGTTAAGTAGATGCACCTAGCTTGGCTCCAATAGAAATAGTGTATTGAAACCGCCAAATAGACTATCGAGACAAATACAACCAAACTTAGAACTGTCTCAACCAATGCCTGACCAGACCTCACCTGACATCACCAAAATTAATATCCGAATGAATGTGATTTCTTGCCGTTTCAATCTTTTGTCTCAAGGTCCTACCTATACTGGCCGCTGCCCCAACAGCAACCAGGGACACTAAGACTAAAAGGGTGATATACTCAGTAAGCCCTTGCCCATGATCGTTCTTACGCCATTTTTCCTTTAATTTTTCCATTCCGAAGAAACCTCCATTTGAAGAGGTGCATTGAAAGTTAGAGGCCACCTAGGACCAGGTTAAAAAAACAAAAATAGTCTTAAAACTGAACTTCGAATCTGGAATTCCGACTTGTTGCATGAGATCCTAGTAATGTATGAAGAGTAAACAACATATTTTCATCTATAATCGAAAAGAAATTCTGTATTTCTTCTTTATTTTTTCCCTCACCTTTATGTTTGCATTTACTTTAGGAATTCACTTCGGAAAAACAATCACGGCTCCACCCCGTCCTATTCTTGAACGTTCGCATTCCACGGTAGAAGACATCCCCGACGAAGCGCCGAATTCCCACGAAGTTTCGGGAGTCGAAAAAAATACCCAGCAGAAATTAGAGGGCGATCTCAAAGGCCAGCTAAAAGAAGAAGTCCACGAGTCCGGACTTAAGACCGAGCAGCCTAAACAACTGGAACTTCCGAATCAGGCGAAGACCCGAAATGCTGGTGCAACCACTCTCAAGAGCCACACCGCTCATCATTAGACAAAAATAGACAAATCGGCTCCGCGCAATTAGGATAAATCGATGTCTAAACAAACCATCCAAAGAGTTGAAAAACCGTGGGGTTATGAACTCATTTGGGCAAAAACAAAAAATTATGTCGGAAAAATCCTCTATATCCATAAAGGACACCAACTCTCCCTTCAATTTCATCAGGAAAAGGAAGAGACCATTATCCTCGAATCCGGAAAAATGAAACTTTTGCTCGAAACTAGCGAAGGTAAGCTTGAAGAATATCTGCTTAATTCGGGCGACGCCTACCATATTTCTCCTCGACGTAAGCACAGAATGATCGCACTAGAGGATTGCAATGTTTTTGAGGTCTCTACGCCCCAGTTAGACGATGTCGTTCGCCTCGAAGATAGCTACGGGAGAAAACGATGAGGAATTACTTATGTTGTACCGCGAAAATCTCTATTTAGTTGTAATAGCCGGAGGAAGTGGAACGAGATTCTGGCCCAAGAGCACATCAAAACGACCGAAGCAGCTATTGACATTTGGGACCGAATCGCATTCTCTTCTTTCACAAACGCTGTCACGTTTTTCGCAAATTATCGATGCTCATCATCGGATGATTGTCACCACGGCCGCATTAGACAAAACGGTGCAGGAAGAGAATCTGGATGCCCAGATTTTTGCCGAACCACAAGGTCGAAATACGGCACCTTGTATTTACTGGGCCGCAAGACTGATTATGGAGAAAAATCCGCAGAGCATCATGATTGTTCTGCCTTCAGACCACTATATTGCTGACGTCCCATCTTTTATTGAAACGGTGAAAGCCGCGGCTGAATGGGCCAGTTCACACCCAGATTTAATCACATTGGGTATTCACCCAACTCGACCCGAAACTGGCTATGGTTATTTGAAAGTTGGCGAGAGCCTTACTTCACAAGTATCGCAGTATCACCCAAAACATGTCCTGAATTTCGTTGAAAAACCAAACGCAATGAAAGCCCAAGAATTTCTGAATTCCGGCAACTACCTGTGGAATGGAGGAATGTTTATTTGGCAAACCAAAACTATCTTGAAAGCTTTTGATCAATTTATGCCAGAAATGGAAGAAGCCTGGGCCGAAGCTAATGGCAATATTGAGCAAGCCTATCCAAAAATGACTGCAACTTCGATTGACTACGGTATTATGGAAAAAGCGAAGAACGTAGTGGCGTTTCCACTAGACTGTGGCTGGGACGACCTTGGCAGTTGGACTTCTTTAGAGACACTGGGGAACCAGCTTAAAATTTTGGATCAAGGTAATTTCGTCAATCAAGGCGAGCTAATTGCAATTGATTCCAAAAAAAATATTGTTGATGTCAAAGATGGAAAATTGGTAGCTTTGCTGGGTGTCAATAATCTCATTATTGCTGAAAACGAAAATGCACTGCTAATTGCCGATAAAAGTAGAGCACAAGATTTAAGAAAAGTCGTAGAAGAAGTAAAACAAAAGAGACCAGATCTAATTTAATCAACTGAGGCTATGCGGATTTCTTTCCGCCGCCAGGCGCGGCCCCGGACGACGACGGTGCAGAGTTTAGTTTATTTTTTAGGGTTTTTAGCTCTTTATTCAATTCAAATTCTCTAAAATTTAAAAGTTCAATTTGCTTCTTCAAATCCTCAGTTTCCTTTTTGGAATTCAAGTAGAGCCTCAAAGTCGCTTCATGCTTTTGCTTCAATTCTTCGGAAGCAGTGCTGGCTCTTCCCCTGTGCCCCTGCCCTTCATTCAGACGAATCATGAGTTGTCGATTGGCCTTTTTCAGCTCTTCCGTCTGTCGAAAAAGACGATCGTAGTTTTCTTTCAGATCATGCATCTGACTCTGCAATATGCTCATTTCAGCAGACTGAGACCCCCTCGAGGTTCTTCGAAACTCGCTGAGCTCGGCCAACACTTTTGTATTCTCCATCTTCGAATGCGCTAGCATCTTCTGCAACAATTCTACTTTTTGATCTTGCTTGCCTATGCTCTGCGACTTTATTTTAGTTAATTCAGCCATTAAGGCTGTTACTTCCTTCTCTTTTTGTTCGGCAACCGCCTGGGCAGATATTAAATCGCTTCGCACGTGGATCAGAGCTTTTTTCAGCATCAGTTCTTTACTTCGTGAGTCGACCATGACAGCTCGAACTTTTGCGTAGAGTTCTCCGCGCATTTTGATGAGGCTCTTAATCAGATTTTGGGTCCACTCAGGGGGAGTGCGCCCTTGTTCTTCTTTTGGAATAAAGCTGATGATATGCTCTATACTGGGGCCCACAATAGCTTCCTAAACGATATTCCAAAAGACATTTTGTCTCAAACCGGTAAAACTAAGAAGGATCTCTTCGATTGGGGAATTCTCGTTTCGAGTGTTGCTGTATTT
>Ga0207098_10463_pt1 | contig 12496 bp, 7 predicted proteins | sample Alteio_BWMinHeat_84_FD_153548 | JGI IMG/M metagenome (GOLD analysis project Ga0207098, IMG submission 153548) | Enriched cells from forest soil in Barre Woods Harvard Forest LTER site, Petersham, Massachusetts, United States -... | ecosystem: Environmental > Terrestrial > Soil > Temperate forest >...
CTATTGTGCGAGAATGATGCGTCATCCGGTATATAGCCGGACGGTGCTCTTCCATTCGCCAGGGTAACCATAATGGTATTTGTCATAGGTGATTGCCGCTTCATGCGTTGTGCAATCAGGGTGTAGACCTCCGCGTCCACTGACCAGGTCAATCCGATAGCCTGGGATGCTTAACTGCTCCAGCAAGAAGTTGGGATTGATGTCGAATCGCTGAGCGACCTTGAAACCCAGAACTCGCTCATACCATTCGGCGATTCGGTCGAGGTTCTCGACTGAAATCGTGGCGTGGTCAGGCACCAGCCCGGTCAGCGGCGCTGGCTGCGGATTCCCGGCTTGTGCCTGACTTAATTGAGACAGTGCCACTCCGCATAAAACCACTCCGGCAACGAACCTCACAGTCAATAGTTTTGAAAGCATCCTTGTCTTTTCGACCTCCAGTGAGGATTCTGAACCAGGTTTGCCGATATACAGTCGAGAGCAACCCTTTCTCGATCACGAGTTCTTTTGATCACCCGAACCTCAAGCAGTTCTAGGTCCAGAACAACTGGTTGCGGCCACTGCGCCGCCGTCTGCGCAAAAGATCCAGATACATGACGAGCCCCGAGGCCGAAAGGAAGACCAGCGAGAATCCCGCGAACAGGTCCATTAGGCGCCCGGGGATGCCAAGAGCGTCGCCTCGATGGATCTTTTTGACCAGCTCATGCTCCTCCCAACCGAACGGAAAGCCAGTGTAAGGGTAGCCCGGTTCTGTCATACTGGCGCGCTTACCGGTATCGGCATTGAATACCAGTTGCTGAGTATCGTCACCGCCCGTGATGAGCACGCCTTGCGGCATGCCTCCGAAATATCGCAACCGCAGTACCTTGATGGGCGTAGCGCCATGAGTTGACCAATAAGCGGAAAGTGTTGTCTCAAGCATCCTCGAGAGTTTTGCATCCGGCAGAGGTGTCGAGAAATCGCCGTCCATGCCGATGGGAAATGGTAAGTGTCCCAAGGAACTGCCCGGCGGCGCATGCATGTACCTGTAGATCCACAACGCGAGTGTGTCGATCGAGAGAAGCGTTCCAGTAACCGAAACGACCATAAGAAAGAGCGCCGCCACAATCGAAACCCAGCGGTGAAGGGATCTCCACCACCCCCCGGCTGACCAGAAGATCGCATTGAGGCCCGCTCGCCTGCGTGCGCGCAGAAGTTGGAAATACATCACCAGCCCGGTCACGATCATGACGAACAGGCCGATCCCGACAAGCGCGTTCAACCAAACGTTGGGGTCCCCGAGGGCATTGAGGCGATGCCACGATTTTGCTTTGCCGCGCAAGGAGGGCGTCTGACGGCCGCGGGGGAGCTCGGGGACGTTGGACAGCGACGCTCCTGTCGTTAAATCAAGGCGAAAGAGACGGTCGCCTGCCTGCGCCAAGCCGACAGGTTTGCCGTCGATGACGCGCAGTTCCAGGAACTTCAACGGTGCGCTGTCCCCGACGGACAGACGCGCGGATTTGAGCACACGCGGCAGGGCGCTATTGAAATCGAAGCCCTCGGGCAATGCGGCGGCGGCATAATCCGTCGGTTCGATCACCGCATAGTTGGGTGTCCCGTCGATGCTTTCCCTGATAGCCAACATGTCGGGATCGGTGGCCGCAGCATGGGAGGCAATGGTCCGAAGATCGATCAACTGGACGGTCGATCCGGTCACGCCGAAATACAACGTGAAGACGAGGATGATCGTGCCGACGATCCGATGGATCGGCCGCATTGCGTTTCCGCCGAGTTTGTTGAGAAGAGACTTCTCTTTGCCGCTGGGCCTATTGAGCAGAGACTTTTCCATAGATGAGCGTCGCTGAACTTGAACTGAAGTGGAATTGACGGGGCACCCTTAGATGCCCCGCCGAGTTTGGATCGGGCACGACCCGCTTGTTCCGAGCATTGGCTAGAAATTCACCCGCATGCTGAGCTGAATCTGCCGGGGCCTGTTGGCCTGGTAAAGAACTGCTCCGAAATTCCCGGCGCCCTGCGTGCTCACGGGAGGAGAAAACTGCACGCGATTAAAGATGTTGAAGAACTCGGTGCGGAACTCCAGATTGACCGACTCATGGAGCGCTGTCGACTTCTGCATAGCGAAATCGAAGTTCTTGATGCCGTCGGCGCGGATGTCAGGATCCGTGCGCGGTTCGTTGCCGAACGTGACCAAGCCCGTAGGATCAGAAGCCGAGGTGGGGTAAACGAAGCAGGACGTGTTGAACCATCCCCCTGCATTCACGCGGCTAAGCCCAGAGCCGCCGATCACCTTATTGCAGCCTGGCACCACGTTCGGACGGAGCAACCCCGCGCCGAAGCTCGATGTAATAAGATTGGGACTTGCCGTGGCTAAGAACACCGGGAACCCGGACTGGAAGGTCGTGATTCCGTTGACGGCCCAGCCGGAGACGAGTGCATTCGCTGGTCCGTTGAGGCTGTTGCCGAATTTCTGCCCCTTGCCAAAGGGCAGGTTCAGAACGTAACTGATGACCGCCCGTCCCGTGACGTTGTAGCTGAGGAGCGAGTATTCTCCTTCCAGGTTGTTATAGTCCTGGATCTGTCCGGTACCGTTGCCGCCCTGCAGAGTTGCCTTGCTTTCCAGGTAGTCATTTTGTGTGTCCGTATTCGCATAGTTCCTCGACCACGTGTAGTTGGCCATCACGACGCCGGCGGCACCGAAGCGCTTTTCCGCCTTTGCCTGCACCGATTTGTAGTTGCTCCTGGCGTAGAATTGGGCCGTATCCTGGACGTCGTTGTAATAGGGGTAAGGCCTGTTACACTGACCCACCGTCATGGTCTCCCCGTTCGCGTTCGCGCAGGGCTGGACGGCCAACAGCCCGTCGCCGAGAGAGTAGAACTGGCTGGAAAGCTCGTCCAACTTGCGGCCGCTTCCGAACTGGCTCATTCCGGGCAGGTTCGTTCCCTTTAGTCCGGTATAGCCGATCTCCGCCATCCAGTCGCCCTTGAATTGGTGGCTCACGGCGAAGTTCCACTGTTGTACGTTGGGGTAGTTCTGATACGGAAGCGGCCCGCTGATGCTCTGGCCCAGGTAGGTTGACTTGCTCCCGTACTGGGTCATGAAGCTTGGGTCACTGCGCCCGACGGGTTGATTGATTCCAGTTGCGACAAGACCATCTAAGGACGTCTGTAAAGGCGTTGGCAGCGCGCCGGAGATGTTCACCTGAGTGCCGGCGGCATTGACCAGGGAGTTGTACGGCATCACCCCGATCGAGATGTCATTCGGCAGGTACGAGATTCCGTAGCCGCCGCGGATCACCGTATTCGCATCGGCGCGATAAGCAAATCCCACACGCGGCGCAAACAGGTTGTGTTCCGGAACAACGGAGTTTCTGTTGCTGTAGAGCGGAGAATCCGTCAGCGCCAGTGTACCTGTGATTCCCGTGTTCGGGTCGACGGCATTCGGCAGCAGTACGGCATTCCTGTTATTACGTTCCGCGACCCCTCCGGGCAGCTCGTAGCGCAGGCCCAGGTTCAGTGTCAGGTTCCGTCTCGCCTGCCATGTGTCGGTTACGTAATAGGCCTGGTAGTAGTTGTAGCCGGCAACGTTGCTGATCGTTTTGAATTGGATTTGAGTGGGATAGCCCATCAGGAACGAAGCCCATTCGTCCCCGGTATATTTCGTGGTGTACTGGTACTGTCCGGCCCCCTGGTTATCGAAGGCGGTACCACTCGAATCCATCAGGCGGAGTTCTGCGCCGATCTTCAGGCTATGAGCGCCGATGATTTTAATCAGGTTCACATTCGTCCCATAGGTGTTGTACCAGTTGACGGAGTAGCCGGTGAAGTTGCCGAGGTTATACAAGTTATGGATTCCGCTCGCGTTGTAGGCGGGAAGCACATGGATGCTCATCTGCGGAGCCAGCGTGGTATACGCCGATCCGAATTGCGTTTCATCGACCGAGGTGCTATCGGGAAAGTTCGGGAAATATTGCCTGACGTAGTTGACGCGAGCGTCCAGCACAGTCGTCGGATTGAAGGTGTAGGTGTCGCCCAGCACAAACTGGTGTGTGTCGACGATAACGTGGCCGTCAGCTGTCGGCCATGTAGCGCCGTTGAGCCCCTTATTGCCGAACTCCGAGTGCCCGGTGTCGTGCACAGACCAATAGGTGTAGCGGCCAAAGAGCCGTTGCTTGGGGCTGATGGTGTAATCGACACGTCCATTGTACTGGTTCTGGTGGTTCGTGATGGGTGAGGTCAGAAACCAATTGGACGATCCGGAAGCGTTTGGCGCTGGGTAATAGGTCTTGAGGATCTTGTTCAGCGGGTCGCCGCAGTTTCCCTGGTAAAGGTTGGTGATGGTCCAAGTTCCGGCGCTCGGGTCATGCACGATATTGCAGTTGCCCAGGGGATCGGTAATTGCATTGGTGAAGACACCGTTCTGCATGTCCAGCGTAGGTACATTGGTAGGTGTGGTCTGGCCAGTGAGAGCCGAGAATCCCTCCCAGGTGAAGACAAAGAACGCTTTGTCCCTCTTGATGGGCCCGCTGGCCATAGCGCCATACTGGTTTTGATTCCACTGAGCCCGGGGGCTGTCATTCCGGTTGCTGAAGAAATCGTTGGCGTTCAGGACGGCATTTCTGAAGTACTCCCACGCTGAGCCGTGGAACGAGTTGGCGCCGCTCTTGGTAGTCATGTTGACCACGCCGCCTGCGAACCGTCCGAAATCGGCGCCGGCATTACTTGTGGCGACGCTGAATTCCTGAATTGCGTCCTGGGTTGGGACAAGAGCAATGAGGTTTCCGCCGAGGACATTGTTCGGGACGCCATCAATATACTCGGCGCTCTGGCCCTGGATGGCGCCGCCGATCTGGTAGTTACCCCAACCCGCGCCGCCGGCCGTCCGCGTTCCCTGGTTGAGACCAGTACCACCGGCCGATGAGCCTCCCGGGATCACCCCCGGAGCCAAGGCAACCAAGTTCTCGACATTGCGGCCGTTGAGCGGCATCTGCTGCACCACGTCTCCTGTAACCACTTGGCTCATGGTGCTCGAATCGGTCTGCAGGAGCGGCGTTTCGGCTGAAACTTGCACAGTTTGGTTATCGGCGCCCACTTGCAGTGCCGGGTCGAGACGGACCACTGCTCCGACCTCCACAGCCAGCGATCCGAGCAAGAACCGCTTGAAGCCAGCCTTTGTCGCTTCCACCCTGTACTTGGCCGGGACAAGATTGACAAAACTGATCTTTCCCTCGGCATCCGATTGCGCGGTTTGCTTTTCGTCGGTCCCGATGTTGGTCACCGTCACGGTTGCGTCCGGCACCAAGGCGCCGGAGGTGTCGGTTACGGTTCCTACAATCGATCCATAGAAGCTCTGCGCTCTTAACGGAGAAGAGATGTGCAGAATCGCCAATAGGCAGAGAAGTTGGAGCGCAAACGCAATCATTGGGTTACGACCACGCACGTTCATATGGACCTCCACGAATTTGGATTGCAATTCATTGCGCAGCACTTCCAGTTCACATGTCGGGCAATGACCGGTTGGGTTCGTCAGACTCTTCATCGGATTGTTCCTCAAGCTATTTCTCGCTTTGGCGGGGGGAAGGTTCCTTTGGTGCATCTAGGTCGGCATCGCAGAACGCTCTAGATCTCATGTTCATTAGAACAACAAAATTACTACACATGTTAAGTCTTCACTGTCAAGAACTTTCGTAGACAATCTTCATGTTGCTGATAAATAAGGCCGCTATGGATTGACCCAAGGAATGGCATGATAAGCGATTGCGAGTCTTTTATAGAGCGGGGTCACTCTCCGATGCCAGCACGCGACTGAGCGCAGATATGGCTCGCAGTAGGCCCCGGAAGATATGGATCGCGCGCGGCCCACACTGAGATGTACCGTCGAGCATAGACAAGCCTACCGAGCTGACAATTCAGAAGGCTGGTACTCAACGGTTTACGCACCGACCAGTAGACAATTAAGCATTTAGAATGACACACATACTTGCCATGTTAATAATTGTCAAGAAGGGACTACAGCCCCATAGCGAAGGTCTCGAAAAACGTGAGACGTCACAATCTCCTACCAAGAAGGATAAAGGAGACCCTCGAACCTTGAATGGGAGGTTGCTGGGACCAGACCAGGTACGCTTGAGCCTTCCCCGCGCCCGTAGATTCGTCCGACGCCCTGGTGCTTCTGCTCGGAGCGGAGGTAGTCCAAGCGGCAAACCACATTGAAAAGATGCATCGCATGCTATCACGGCCGTATTCTGTGCCTATCCATCGTGGATTGATCATTATCAACCAGGTCGCGCTTGCCGGAGTCTCCGGTGAAGTGGTCACGAACATCTATCGGCGCCGAGAACGGAATTGCCAACAGCCCTCGTTGAAATGATCGACTAGAACTTTTCGGATCCACACGTTCGGTCAAAGGGGCGACATTGTACGAGGATGTCGCTTCCGACTTTTTATCTTCCGGAGGAACCTCGAGTCAGAATGGGCTTCCGACCCGGATAAAGCTGCAACATCTCCGGGCGTCCTGCGTGATCTAGGCCTAGCGCAAACTTGTTGACATCCGGCCAGAGAACTGATTAACATGTTAATTTTATTCACGAAGTTGGACTGTCCTGAGATCATAATTTAGCACGCACATCGTGAGCGCCGTTGTTGGTTGTCGATGCCATACTTTACGGAGGAAATCATCTCCCGTGTGAGCGCGCTGAACCTGCCTGGGCGCCTATTGCTTTGATTCGGACCGAGTGCAAGGAGTAGGGAAACGATGAGTTGGACAAGGCGGAGTTTTCTGCGCAGTGGCGTTACCACTTCGGCAGCAGCGGTTGTCTTGACGCACAGTGACGCGAAAGTCTGGAGCCAGGCTTCCAAATTTTCTTCTGCGCAAACGAAGGGGAATGTCACGGAAGATTCTGTTCCGCGTGCGGCGCAGATTGCCATCAATGATCTGCTGGAGCATGGAGCGCACATGCGTTCCGGTCAGAAAGTGCTTCTAATCGCTTATCTCGACGGTCTTTATGGCGGCGACAATTTGGTTGACCGCCAGGCCATTCATTGGATCCAGCGCGCGGCGGAAGAACTTGGCGCCAAGGTAGAGGTGCTGTGGGTCGATGCGCCTGCGCGTGTCAATGAGTGGAAGTTTCCTGATGACGTACGCGCGGCCATGGATCGAAGTCACCTGGTGATCAATCACTCCTTCGATCTCACCGTGGAAGAGATTCTTGCCTTCCGCCAATATGTAGAACAGGATCACAAGATTCCCATGGTGCGTAACTTTGCCACGACGGCGCCCCTGTTGTGCACCGCTTGGGCGCAAACGCCGCAAGAACTGGTCAGCGAGATCCGCTTCCAGGCGTCGTCGCACATCAAAGCGGGGCTTAAATGGCAGCTCACGGATCCCAATGGAACCGACTTGGAAGGTGTGGTGATGCCGGCGCGGAATCCGACACTTGGTTATGCGACGCGCCGGGAAGGTGGCAACTACCTTCCATGGCCAGAGTGGGTCTGCCCACCCATCTCGCTGGGCGAAACTTCCGGAACCTTCATCTTCGATCGCACCCTCAGCTGGTGGTCGCGCTACATCGGTGTCGCGCCGTACTTCGAACGTCCGGTGACTCTAACGATCAAAGGCGGCCGCATCCTCAAGATCGAGGGAGGAGTCGAAGCTGATTCGATTCGCCGTTTCCTGGCCTCACTGAACGACCGGCTTGGCGATAGCACCTATAACTTCGACACGCTGCATTTTGGCGTGCATCCCCAGGCCCACGTGGCGCCGCAACAGTGTCCGAGTGTTTTGTATCGCCGGCTGATCGAGCACTCCGACAGTCACAACCTGCACGTACATGTCGGATCACCTAAAGCGAATGCTCAATACCCCTATTGGCCGCACATCACTGGCGACATACGCCACCCCACTTTCCGCGTCGGAGATACTCTGTTGTACGACAATGGTCATCTAACAGCTCTCGATGACCCAGCGGTACTCGCCGTGGCCGCCCGCTATCCTGGACGTCCCGGACTCGGACCGGAGCCGTTTCAAGGATGAACTGACTTTCCCATGCTCATGAAACTCGCACCTAAACCGCGCGCAATTCAGGCGAACAATTCCCGGTCGGAAGCAATGAAAGGGTTTCTATGACTAATTGCACATTCAACTTTCTCGCATGTCTTTTCTTTGGAACAGCCCTGTGCTCCGCCCAAACTCTCTCACCAAAGTGGGAAGAATTGACGTCTCCGGATTTCACCAAAGCCATCAAAGAGGCGGATGGTGTGTGTCTGCTACCGATGGGAAGCATCGAAAAATTCGGGCCATCGGGTCCCCTTGGCACGAATCTGTTGGTTGATCGCATTGTGGCATTGGAAGCCGCGAAACAGGAATATGCGGTGGTATTTCCGGAGTACATCGTTGCCGGAACGATCGACGTCAGCAATCTGCCCGGGGCAGTCGCGTACAGCGCGCACTTGCAGTACGAAATGCTGGACGAGACCACCAGCGAGATGGCGCGCAACGGATGCAAGAAAATCCTGATCGTCAACGGACACAGCGGGAACGGTGGCCTGCTCAGCGATTTCCTCAGTAGCGAGCTGGCAAAGCCACACGATTACGTGGTCTACACGATTTACGGTCCAGAGTTCAAGGTGGTTCCCGGTATGCCGGATGCAGACAAGATGCCGCCCGCCGCGCACGAGTCAAAGCCCGGCGCCGACGGCCATGGAGGTGAAGAGAGGATTGCCGCGCTACTTGCGTACCGGCCTGACCTGGTACACCTTGACCGGGCCCATGACGAATCCGGCTCGGCCGGCAAACGGCTGAGTCTCCCGCCGGGCGTGCAGGTTGGTATTGCCAGAAAAGCTGCATTGCCGACCGGGTATGAAGGGGATGCCTCGGGAGCAACGGCGGCCCGCGGCAAGGCTCTGGTTGAGTTTGCCACGACTCGGGTGGTTGTAGCGATCCGAGCGATAAAGGCCGATGATCAGAGCCCACGGCTGCAGAAAGAGTTCTTCGAGGAACGGCAGAACCCGATCAAATGATTACGAGTTCGCCGGGGCTATTGAGATATACAACACGGTGAATTTCCTTGCTGCAACTGAAGTTCTTCTACGCTGGTTACCCTTGCATACCTGTCACTAGCCTCTTAATCCACTGAATCGCGAAATTAAAGGAACAATCGATGAGCACACGATTTGGATTTCTGAGCACTAAGAAGTACACCAATGTCGACCTGGGACTCCTGGTGATTCGAGTCATCACTGCAGGTACGGTGGTTCTCAAACATGGCTGGGAGAAAGCCTTCGACTTCCATACTATGGCCACCAACACAAAACTTCCGTTTCCTGATCCCTTTCACTGGGGAGTGACCACGAGCCTCACCATAGCCCTGATCTCTGATTTCTATTGCGGTATCCTCGTGGTCCTGGGACTGGGGACCAGATTTGCAGCCGCGTTCTCGTTTGTGAGTATCATGGTTGCATTTATCACCGTTCACCATTACGAATACTTCGGCCCAAGAGCAGACCATGGAGAGATCATCATCCTTATGTTGGGAACGATGGCTGGACTGATTGCCTCTGGCCCCGGGCGCTACAGCATCGACTATCTCCTCGCAGACAGGAAGAGCGAATAGGGTGCGTCTTTACGGGCGGCTTGTACCGTTCGATCGGATATCCCAATATCGATCGCGTGAATGGACGAAGCCTCGATGGAACGCTAGCCGAACTCACCCAGACGGTTGCCTCGCACGTCCCGATACGACGTTCTATTGAGTATTTATTCCGTGTGATGGAATGAACGGCGAACTTTGATCTGATCACGGCTACATGCGCTGGCGAGCATGCGGCCTCCGAAGACCAACACGAATTGCATCGACGCGTTGGGGACAGCACACATTACGCGCGTGATTCCGTTGCCGCAAACGATTAGCCCGGAGGCGCGCAAGTTTATGACGTAGGAGTTTGTGCCTGGCCAGGGCGGCCCGAAGGGGCTGCCTCCGCAGCAAAATGATCCGGGACTCTTCGAATTCAAGAGAAATAGAGGGCTTCTTCCAACCAGGTATGATCGTGCCCCTCGCCGCTGCAATTGACCGATATTCCGACGGAGTTGCTCACCATTCGAAGCACTCGAGAGCCTTATCGCTGTACCTAGGATTCGCCCGGATAGGCCTTGATAATGGGCCGAATCCTATTCTTCCTGCTCGCTTCCGCCGCTGCCATCTCCCTCGGCTACCGCAATCAGGTCGTCCAAGACGCGGTAAAGCTCGGCCAGTCGTTTCGTTCCGATGTCAGACTCCAGGTTTGCATAAATCCGGGCTGATTCGGCCGACATCGTCCGGAACAGCGACCGACCTTGCGCTGTAAGGCTCACGAGTGTGCGCCGTTGATCCCCACTGTCGGTACTACGGAGCACGAGTCCTCGTTCCTCTAGGAGTGGGATCGTGCGCGAAAGACTCGGCGGCTGGATAGAGCAACGAACAGACAGATCAAGCATATCCGCGGTCTTCTGTTCGGCAAGCACACGAAGTATCCGCCACTGTTGCTCCGTTACATCATGATCCCGCAGGTGAGGGCGGAAACGTTGCATCACGGCTTCGCGGGCTCGCATCAACAACATCGGCAACGACCGCCCGAACGACCGGATCTCGGCGTGGTCGGTCGCCGATTCGGAGTTGGACCGAGCTTTGAATGGCCGATTATAAGTCGATGGCATTGATCTTCTCGCATAAAAGCCGAGCATAGAGGCCTCGGCGAGAGTTATTGAGGCAGTCTGAATAAACCTAACTGTATTAAGGAAAGTCATCCGTTGTCCAGCGGTTGCTCGCCGGAAGAACCTGAACGCGCGCATCACTGCCCGAGAGCGCGCTCGTTCTGTCCGTTATATGCTGTGACCCGCGCATTACTCATCCGGTACGAATCAGGTCGCGTAAAGCCGTGCTTGGTCAGGCCATAGGAATTTGGCTCCAAATTTGGCGCAAGGGTTGATCAGGTTTTCTCCAGTTCGATGATCGGATCTGCTGATTCGGGTCTTCGAATCCTGTAAGGACCAGGCCCTCCTGCTCTGAACCCTGCTTACATCTCCTCAATTGTTCAGGTCATTACCCAGTTCCGCGAGCACATTTATTTTCATGCCGCCCGCCTGAGGATCAGCTTAACATATCAAGTACTGACTGTCGAATGCCGCGATCGCGCAGATCGTGCAGATCTCTGCCGTAACCATATGCGGCGGAGTTGAGTAACGTTTCCGCTTTGAAGGGGCACGGCAGCTGAGAGGTTAAAGCGGTGCATTATCTAGCAAGAACTCCAGTGGCTAGCCGAAAAAACAAGGCGGCATCACCAAGACTCACAACTTGCATTTACGGCGAGTCGCAGTCCTTTCGAGCCTCCCATCTTGTTGCAGGGATCAACTCCTATCCTTTTAGTTGAGTACAACCAGCAATCCTTTGCACTTTCAATCAAAGTCTGCAGATGAGAAGCTCGCGCTCGTATATCATCTCCGGCGGCAACTGGTTATGCAGTGCAATAAACAGCTCCTCATGGCCCAGTACCTCCTGTGTCCATGCCGTGCGGTCAACCCGTTCCAGTTCATCGAATTCAGCTGCGGTGAAGTCTAGGCCGTCCCAATGTAAATCCTCAAAGTGTGGTGTCCAACCAATTGGGGTCTCCTTGCCATGGGCACGGCCGTGTACTCGATCGACGATCCACTTGAGTACGCGCATATTCTCGCTGAACCCTGGCCAGAGGAAGCGGCCCTCAGCATCCTTTCGGAACCAGTTCACATTGAAGATGCGAGGCGTTGCAGACAGCTCCTGTTGCATCCGCAACCAGTGACGCAAATAGTCTCCCATGTGATAGCCGCAAAATGGCAGCATTGCCATCGGATCACGGCGCACCTTGCCAAGCTCACCGCCAGCCGCCGCCGTGGTCTCTGAGCCCATGGTCGCACCGCTGTAGACACCCGATGACCAATTGAAGGCTTGGAAGACGAGAGGAATAGTTGATGCGCGGCGGCCACCGAAGATAAGTGCCGAGATGGGCACGCCATCCTGTGAATCCCAAGCCTCACGATCGAAACTGGGACACTGCGAAGCCGGGGCGGTGAACCGACCGTTCGGGTGGGCGGCCTTGCGTCCAAAGACCTTTGCAATGGTTGACGACCATGGCTCTCCTTGCCAATCCTCCATTGTCACACTCGGGTCCATTTCAGAGGGTGCTTCATCGGTCATGCCCTCCCACCAGACTCCTTCCGGCTTGCCATCTCGTAACGTGAGCGCCACATTAGTGAAGATGGTGTTGCGAGTCAGCGTAGCCATTGCATTGGGATTCGTCCTTCCGCTCGTGCCGGGTGCGACGCCAAAGAAGCCTGCTTCTGGATTGATGGCTCTCAACTGTCCATTCGCATCCGGACGGATCCAGGCAATGTCGTCACCTACCGTCCACACCTTCCAACCGGAGAATCCCTTTGGAGGAATCATCATCGCAAAGTTCGTCTTCCCACAGGCAGACGGAAAAGCCGCAGCTATGT
>Ga0207098_10464_pt1 | contig 12450 bp, 6 predicted proteins | sample Alteio_BWMinHeat_84_FD_153548 | JGI IMG/M metagenome (GOLD analysis project Ga0207098, IMG submission 153548) | Enriched cells from forest soil in Barre Woods Harvard Forest LTER site, Petersham, Massachusetts, United States -... | ecosystem: Environmental > Terrestrial > Soil > Temperate forest >...
GTACCTTTTCTGGTCCCGCGAAGGGCGGTTTGGCATAGACAACCCACTCCGATTTGCTTAGTGGGTACAGGTAGCTGAGAAACTCGCGGCGATCGCGGAACCTCTCCAGGGCGAAGAAGAATTTTAGTTTCTTTGAGTCGAAGGCGCTTTGGAGACGCTCCAGAAACAGACGACGAAATAGTCGAGACAGCACGCGTACGGAGAGGAAGAAGCCCGGCCTGCAAGAGACCCAGCGGGCGCCGTCGAGCGAGATCCCACCGGCGGGGACGACGCAATGCAGGTGCGGATGATGCATCAAGTTGCTCCCCCAACTGTGCAGGACAGCGAAGAAGCCAATCTCCGCGCCGAGGTGTTTCGGATCGGCGGCTATAGTACGCAGGGTCTCAGCCGTGGCCTGAAAGAGGATGTTGTACACCACCTCCTTGTTCTGGTAGGCGATCGCGGCAATCTTGTCCGGGATCGTGAAGACGACATGGAAGTACTCGCAGTTGAGAAGTTCGGCCTGGCGATCTTCGATCCACTCGGCACGGGCCAGCGACTGGCACTTTGGACAATGCCTGTTCCCGCACGGCCGGTAGCAAATACGCTGCTGGCCGCACTGATCGCACTGCTCGATCTGTCCTCCGAGAGCTGCCGTCCGGCACAGTTCGATCGCAGTCATGACGCGCCGTTGGCCCGTTGACATGGACGCACCATGCTTGTCTCGATAGACTTCGCCGTAGCGGCGGAAGACATCCGCCACTTCCCACTTCGGCCGATCCATGGCCTCGCCTAGAAGTTCTGTGGCGCGGCGGCCTTGGACTCAGTGTTCACTGGTCGAGGGAGCAGGTCCAGCGGACTTGCGGTGGAGCAGACCTTGCTGGTGGCGATTCGCAAGTATCGGGCAGTAGTCGCCAGGCTGCGATGACCGAGCAGAAGTTGAATGGTTCGAATATCCGTACCGGATTCCAGCAAGTGGACTGCGAATCCATGGCGCAGTGAATGGGGAGCGATAGGCTTGCGAATACCAGAAATCTTGCGAGCGTTCCGGCAAGCATCCCCTACCGCACACGTGCTGATGTGATGGCCGGGGATGTCGCCGGGAAAGAGCCAGTGGCGTGGTTTTTCCACTCGCCACCAACTACGCAGGATTTCCAGCAGTGCAGGCGACAGCATTACATAACGATCTCTCTGGCCCTTGCCTTGATCGACACGAATCACCATTCGCTGACTGTCAATGTCAGCCGTCTTCAGACATACCGCCTCGGATATGCGCAAACCCGCGGCGTAGCAGGTTGTCAGAATCGCGCGGTGCTTGATATGGGTGATGCAGTCGAGAAACTGCAGGACCTCCTCGGGACTTAACACTACTGGCAGTTTCTCCGGCATCTTCGGTGCGGGAATCACCTCCTCAAAGCGCCATGTCTTTTTCAACGTAACCTTGTAGACAAAGCGCAGGGCTGCGGCCGCAGTGACCACAGAGCTTGGCTTCAATTTCTTCTCGTTGGTCAGGTAGACCTGGTAGGCGCGTATTTCCTCTGGCCCTAACAGTTCCGGGGACTTGTTGAAATGGCGTGCGAATCGCGAGACCTGTTCCACATACGACCGTTGCGTGTTGAGTGCGAGGTTCCGCACTTGCATGTCCTCGATCATCCGTCGGCGAAGAGAGGTCATGGAGACTCCTTTGCGAGATGGAATTCGCTGCAAGCAGCGGCTCCATACTCTCGCTAAGAGCTCATGTGAAGAAAACTGTGAACTGGGAGGCTATCTAGGCAATAAGGTCGGCTACGTCCTGCTGAATCTACCGGGTACCGCGCAGCGGTTTAGTCCAATGGATTTTATCGTTGCCGATCCAGCGTCGACTATCGATGACCTCAAAGATCACTTCTCGGGATCAACCGGATCCGAGCATTTAGCAAAGCCCACTTTTAGTCCAAGTGACCAATCTGCCCGGCGGAATACTGGCTTTATTTCCAGGATCTCGGTTCTTCTAGACGGAGGAAATGGACGCCGCCGCCGGCGTCCCCGGCAAGGACTCGATCCGAGATGAATGCGCAACAATAGGCTGGGCCATCGCACGTAAAAGTGGCTATCGCTTCTCCCGTCTGCACATCCCAAATTTTCAGCCTATGGTCTCGAGATGCGGATAGGGCGCGGCTCGAATCCTCGCTCAACGCCACACCAGTAACAGCTTGCGTGTGGCCCTGAAAGGTGCGGAGTTCGTGCCCCGTCTGCACATCCCACACCTTTAGCGTGTGGTCCCGTGATGCGGATACGACGCGACGCCCGTCCCCGCTCAATGCCACGCCAAGGACTGAGCCTGTGTGGCCCTGGAGAGTGCGGATTTCGTACCCTGCTTCCACATCCCACACCTTCAGCGTATGGTCAGAAGACGCAGATACAGCGCGACGCCCGTCCGCATTCAAGGCCACCCCATTGACTGAACCTGTATGGCCATGGAGAGTGCGAAGTTCGTACCCCGTCTCCACATCCCACACCTTCAACGTATGGTCCAAAGATGCGGATACGGCGCTCCGCCCGTCCCAACCCAACACCACCCAAGTGACAGCTCGAGTGTGGCCCCGGAGGGTGCGGAGTCTGCGCCCCGTCTCCGTATCCCACACTTGCAGCGTATAGTCCGAAGACGCGGACACGGCCCGCCGCCCGTTCCCACTCAACGCCACACAATTGACAGCTTGCGTGTGGCGGTGGAAGCTGCGGAGTTCGTCCCCCGTCTTCAAATCCCACACCTTCAGCGTACGGTCGGAAGATGCGGATACGGCGCACTGCCTATCCCCACTGAAGGCCACGCCGAGGACCACGCCTGTGTGGCCCTGAAGAATGCGGAGTTCGCCCCCCTTCTCGACGTCCCACACCTTCAACGTATTGTCATCAGAAGCGGATACGGCTCGCCGACCATCCTCACTCAACACCACGCCGGTGACCGGGCCTGCGTGGCCCCGGAGGCTATGAAGTTCGTGCCCCGTCTCCACATCCCATACCTTCAACGTATGGTCATCAGAGGCGGATACGGCTCGCCGACCATCCTCACTCAACACAACGCCGGTGACCGGGCCTGCGTGGCCCTGGAAAGTGCGAAGTTCGTGCCCCGTCTCCACATCCCACATCTTCAGCGTTTTATCCCCAGAGGCGGATACGGCGCGCCTCCCGTCCTTACTCAACACCACACCATTGACCGAGCCTGTGTGGCCCTGGAAAGTGCGAAGTTCGTGCCCCGTCTGCACATTCCACACCTTTAGCGTGTGGTCCCGTGATGCGGATACGACGCGCCTGCCGTCGCCATCCAACGCCACCCCATTGACCGAACCTGTATGGCCCTGGAGGGTGCGAAGTTCGTGCCCCGTCTCTACATCCCACACCTTCAGCGTACGGTCCGAAGATGCGGAAACCGCGCGCCGGCCGTCCTTACTCAAGGCCACCCCATTAACCGAACCTGTGTGGCCCTGGAGGGTGCGGAGTCTGCGCCCCGTCTCGGCATCCCAAACCCTCAACGTATAGTCCGATGATGCGGAGATGGCCTGCCGCCCGTCCCCACTCAACGCCACGCCATTGACCGAGTCTGTGTGGCCCTGGAGGGTGCGGAGTTCGCGCCCTGTCTCAACATCCCACACCTTCAGCGCTTCGTCATCAGACGCGGACACTGCGCGCCGCCCGTCCCCGGTCAAGGCCACGCTATAAACAGAGCCCGAGTGGCCCTGAAGGGTGCGTATCAGAGAGGTCCCTGGAGGATGCAAGGTCGCTTGCAGAGGCCGCAGCCAGGGTTTGGACGTGCCCTGGGCGGTTCTTTCGGCGAACTGCCTGATTGCGGCCATACCTTGATGCGGCAGAAGACGGCCCACCATCTGGGAAGCAAACTGGTCAGGATCGCGGGACAACACGTGCGCCGAGAGGCGGATTGCCCCATGCACAAGTTCCACTTCTTCATCCATGGGGAGACGAACGAAGTCGGCTGTCAAAGAAGCGATATCGGTAGCGATGAGCTTCGCCCGCAACCAAGCGGGTGAAAGCAGCAGCTCGCGCAACTCCGTTGCCCGGTCCGCTGCCGCCATGTGGAAGGCATACCATTGCCAGGCGAAAGCATCCGGCAGCTTGTGCGGGTCACCCCAGCCATCAACCAGCCTGCCATTCACTCGTTTCGGATCGGTGCGCCTAGCCAGAGCCGCCTGCAAATAGCTCCGCATCACGTCGTGCAAGCGAAGATACCGCGCCTCCAGGTCCAACACCTGCAACAGGGAGCGGTTGTGTAGTTGCACGCAGAGCTCTTCGGCGTCAAACTCGTCCAGGCCAGCCGTGGCTTGCCACAGTCTTTCGACAGTCTTCAAGGGAACATCTACATCTGCGGAAAATATTGACAACTCTTCGAAGCGCTCGCGCTCCGTGCGAGCGATCGGCTCAAGACTGAGATCGACAGTAAGCTCGACGGCACGGTTGCGCGCCTCAGTGTTGCGCGGATCGAAGGCCGTTAGGCCACGTTTGTCGAGGGCCTTGTTCGCGTAGGCGATTGCCTCGGCGAACGGCTGATGCATCCTGTCAACCCGCTCGCGCAAGACGCCATTCACGATTCCCAACACCAGCGGCCAGTTGCCTGCGCGTTTCGCCAGGGCCATTATTTGCGGCTTGCATTCCTGGGGCAGACCTGAACCGAGCAGTTCGGCAGCCTCCCCGGGTTGCATGGAATCGACCTTCACTTCCCGGCATTGTGCAGGCACGGTATCGAGGTTGCGGGTGGTGATGAGCCGGGCGCAGTAGTGCCCGCCCTGGAGGAACGGTTCGAGGTGGGCGGCGTCCCAGACGTCGTCAATCACCATGAGGATGTCGCGGTCGGCGAGCAATTCCCTCAGTTTGGTGCCTGCGGCCTCTTTGCTGGTGAAGGTTGTGGGCTCGCCGCTCAGCATGGTGGTGAGTTCTGCCACCTTGCCGACCAGATTGTCCACTTTCTCGCCGAGGGTAACCCACAGGACACCGTCGTCGAAAACCTCCAGAATGCGCTCATCGTGGCAAACTGCCCTGGCCAGCGTGGTTTTACCGAAGCCCCCTGCGCCGCGAAGGGCGGTGGTGATGGCGACGGGCTTGCGTTGCTCGCGCTCTCTGTCGAGCAGGAGATGAATCAGCGGCTCGAATTCCGCTGGACGGGCGACGTGATCCAGGGGCAGGTCCTCGGCCATGAAGGGTACGCGCGGGCTTTCGCAGGGCCGGCGCAGATCGCCAATAAACAGTTCCCATTGATGCCCAACCTTGAGGTCGGCAAATTGCAGCGTCGTCATCCAGCGCGGGAGAGAGTCGAAATTTAGCAGGTCGGAAGCCCGCACAGGAAGCACGCAGACTCCCTTCTGGCGCGCATAGCGCCACTCCTTGCGCACCGCATCTGAAGCCATGGCGTCGGGCGTGGCCACCAGCACCATGCAGGCGACCTGATCAAGGGCATTGGTGATCTGCAGCCACCAGTCTTTGCCGGAATGCAGGCTGATCACATCCTGGAAGAGCTTGATCTCGGGGTGCTCCTTCTCCAGCCTGTCGCGAAGCCGTGCTGCATAGTCGGTTCCGTCGGAACGGGCGTAGGAAATAAAGATCGAGTCTCGCGGAGAAGGTGGCATGGCTAGCACGAACATTATGCATCAGAACACAAGTCAGAGCGCTAGGCGTCAGCTACCGCAAACGAGCCGGCCAGCCATGTCGGCTTCTGGAAATCCATCTCAATCGTCGAACGATTAGAGGCGATTAGCATACAAGGCGCCAGCCTATATGACTCCGCTGTATGTGCCAAGTTGCAAGTTGCTGCAAAACGCCGGTTTGCTACAAGGTGCCGGTGGACTTGAAACTGAATGCGATGGCTACCGAGCACCCCCGGTTCTTACCGACAACGGCACGGGAAACCATCAACCACAGCTGGGGACCGTACTTGATCGCGAGCACCGCACCAACCGCTATAGCCCCGCGATAACGTCCTTTATCATTCACAGCGTTCGCTGGCAATCTGGCCGCAGTTTCCGGAGCACCCGTCCGAGAAGGCGGGACTAGAACGCCTAAGTGGATCGCCGACCACCTCCCGGTCTCAAGTAAGTGTCAGACGCCCTTTTCCATTCTCCGTCGTCGCTCTGAGAAGAAACTGGCCTCGAGCATCGGATTCTGGCATGCTGTCAAGCGCAGCATGCGGCAAGGAGAACGGTGGGGACGACAATGGTGCTTCACTGCCCGGAAGTAGGCGTGTTCGGCTCAGGCGAAATCGCTCGCATTGCCGCCTGCAGGCGACCTCGATCCCCGTTAGCGAGAATTACAAACCAATCGCAACCGGGCCCCGTGTGCTGCGGCGGGTTTCACGGGCCTGGTTTACCTCCTGGCAAACTCCAGAAAACCCGGCGGCGAACCGGTACGGAGATTTGAATCTGTTCGAAATAGCGGACAGCCTCGCCGAAGGCGCCCAGTGTGCAAACCGATGAAACGCGCTCTTACTTCGTATTGGGCCATTTAGCTGCAACAGGGTACGCCTCGTTCGACCCAGGCCATGGAGGCATCGTCACTCCGACTGCTTCCAGCGGTTCTTTCCCCGTAGAACGGAACTGAAAGTGAGTTCCGGGTGGAATGTTGACCGACATACCAACCGCAACTCTCGTGACTTCCTCCTGAGCACCGAGACGACGCCACATCTCTCCTTGGCCTCGGGTGAAATACCAAAGCTCTTCCACGCTGTGGTGGGCAACGGCGCCCGATGCCTCGCCAGACGACAGGCTAAAGTACGCCATGCTGCCACGGGACCCAGATGTAAGCAGCCGGACTTCGGACCCATCCGGGGCAACGTAGTTCGGATCACTTGGTAGAGAAACGGCACTAAGTGTCCCCCGCGCTGGAGCCTCAAACGCGACAACTAAAGCAAGGAGCGCCGTCACCGTTAGTACAACACCAACCGGTATTACGCAGTCGCTCGCATAGGCCCGAACCGTAGGACTACGATTTTGATTGTGTTGTTCGCCCTCTTTCGGACGACTGTCCTGCCCTAAAGACTCCTCAAAGAAAGCGGTGTTATCCGTCCGTGAATAGATGAAAAACCCGCCAGCCAAAGCAAGGAATCCCGTCGCGACCGACATACAGAATGGCACAACTAAGTTGTTGTTTCTGAAATAGAACGTGAGCGACCCACCAAAGATAAGTATTAGCAGCATGATGGGGCCCTGATAGAAGCCAATTACACTCGAAAGCACTCCGCGCCTTTGTTGTGTTTTCATCATGTTGTGGCGAAAGGGCGGAAGGCTTCTCACTTGTCTCTCCAGCTTCAATCCTTCTACGAAACAGGAGTCGAGGAGACGGTGATAAACCAGAATATCCACGACCCACAGCAAATAGATTCCGATAGCCCCGGCAAGGGCGATTCCTGCAATGAGGATCTCGGACGGAACATTAATACTAAAAGTTTTCGACACGACAAATCCGATCCCGGAAAATGCCGCGAGAAGCCAGCCTGAAGCCAAGACCCGATATTTGGCCTGTAATGAGTTGAAGTGACGCTCTTCTTGTCCAATGAAGCTGAATAGTTTCCAGATGCTCTTGCCGTGGTCCAGAGACACCAGAGCGTCGAGATTCCATGATGACTGCTCGTCCATGAGCTTGCCTCCACGCGATCCACTCGTTGCATTTAAACCGCAAGAGTATAGCACTTGCGGGGTAAGACTAGATTGCCCGCAGCCCAACGAAGTTGGGATCGCGGCAGGGGATCTTGATTCGTTAGACGCCTGCTGAAGTCGCGAACTCGTTTAGCGGAAGCTTGACCGTCACTTCCGATTTCGACTCTCGACCCCGGTCTCCGACAACTGAATCCCGGAGCATCTCGAACCCCCCAACCCCCGTGATAGCTGTCGCCAGATCGCCGATTTTGCCATGGGGAATTGCACCCCGAACACTCACAGATCCGGATTTGGTCGGGATATAGCCGAGATGCGCGCACCTGTTTCCGCTTCGAATGGTGAATGATAAAGGACGTTATCGCCAACATCCGGAAGCGCAGCGTCCAGACCTTTCAAGGCGGTGTCTTTTGCGACCGAAGTCTCGGGTTGTCGCGTGATAATGCAGAGCATTTTTAGCCCGGCGGTGCGGCGAGAGATGCTCTGAGAGGGAAGTTATAGGTGGTGCCGCACCGGTGGGCTAAAAATGCTCTGCATTATCGCGTTAGGATCACGACGCTATGTCGGTTGAAGTGACAACAGATCCATGTACCTCCGTAGTTAACGTAAAATGCTGGATAAGCGGTTGCGCGTTTTTCCATATCTTTTCGAATAATCCAGAGAAGGTATCAATCAGTTTTCCGTCTCTGGTTCTAAACGCAACCTCCTATCGCTCTTGAGTCCGGCACCGCGGAATGAAAAGACGGCATCTTCTGAGTCTTCAACCCACAAGAAGATTGTTAGCTCATGGCTCACAACCCGAATAGGCACAACTCGCCCGTAATCGGGACTCCTCTCGCTTCTGTCGAGAAACGCGGTTCCGTCAGCGCGCCCTTCACTCTTTCAGTCTCGGCATGTACCAGATCCGCGAGCGCGATACCATGCTCGGGCCTTGGCAGGTATCTCTTCATCCTCGCTACGGCTACCTTTCCGGATACAGGATCGCTTGCGGAGAGACTCTCCAAGGCCCTGACATTCGAGGCAAGCTCTGAGAAAAATGAGTCGGCATCGGGGATGTTGAGCATTGTCGCGCGGCGCAAGGCCGCAAGATCAGCAGCCTTTGGTGATAAGGTTCCACGCTGAGCCCAAAACGTCGTAAATCGTCGCGAAGGACAGCGCTCCAAGGCGCCGCGGAGGATGTCCCATTCGGCGGACCAACCGGCAACGATCAGTCCGAATTCGTCGAAGACTTGATCGAGCAGCTTATCCAGCGCCCGAGGGTACTGCTCGAGCTCGCCTCGGGTATTCTTGAGGCGTGTATCGAGATAGTCGCCGTTGATTTTGATGATTGAGCATGCGGAGTGTGCGAGAGGCAGCGCGCATTCAACCGCATCCGCAGAATGGATGACTGTCGGCTGAACTCCCCGGTCGCCAAGCGCCTGCTCCAAGAGACGATCGAAATTCGTGGTGATTATGACCCGGACATAGCCTTTGCTCACCAGCTCGACGATCGCGTGATGCGCGCGAGTTGGTTTCTTACGGCCTTCGGACCATTCTTCCTCGTTCGGCTCGAAATAGCCCCGTAAAATCTGCAAGCGCTCCGCCGGCAATTTTGCCAGTCCATCCAGGATGTCCGAATAATTCGGTTCAGCGTCAAACGTCCGACGGAACCAATCGTCAGGGTTCGGCTCACACGACTCATTTCTCAGATGCGCGATTTTCCGGATAAGGTCCTGAACGACCTCCCAGCCGGTAGGGATGCCGGCGGACCGGGAAATTCCCGATCCGAGGAGTAACGCATAGACTCCCTTGTTCTGGAAGACCGATACGGCGAGGCTGAGTTGTGGATCAATCATGTCCTGTTAATCGGGTACGATCGTTAGCAAATATAAACCAATTGGGGCTTGGGGAATCACCACCCATAAAAGAGGTTATGGGCGGCGGGTTCAAATGCGACGTGATTTCGTCCTGGGCCACGGTAGCGTGGCGTTCTGGTACGATTCGGGGGATTAGGACCAGTCTTCCACGAATGCTCACATGCTGTAACAAACCCGTCACTGGCCGCGTGATCTTGCGCCTAATGTAGTAGGATTTTTACAAAAAGATGTGCATACTTCCCCAAAGGAAAGATCTATGTTCTGGACGATCGTCGGTCTTCTGATTGCGACAGCTGTTTCGATAGAAGGTGCAGTATCGAGTGAAAGAAGCCGTGGGCTCAAGCTTCTCATGATTGGGCTTGCTCTCACCGGAACAGTTGTTGCTGGAGTTTCTTCCTATAACGACAATCTTGAAAAGGTCCGTGTTCACGGTGAGCTCGAAACAGCGAATCAGCGATTGGAAGCTCAGAAACCCATCCTGGACTTGGTGAACCTGACAGTCGGCGACCTTGGAACGTTGAATCGTCTGTCAGCCGGCGAGAAGTATTACGTAAGAATCTCCGCAGGCTCCCGAAACGTTATGGAGAGCAACCTCAACAACATCGACGCGAGGTTCAAGGGAGCTCGGTCTAGCGGATTGGTCTCTGTTCGGCCACTAAGACATGATTGTCCTCCTGATGACCCGCACGTTTCGTGCTGGGGTCTAGTGTTCGGGAGTAATCTGAATCCCGCTGCTGCGGAAGTGTTCGAGCGGTTTGCAAATGAGAACGGGTTCCCACCAGCAGGGCAGCACGCAGAACTTGAACCTGAGCCGCAAAACTGACACGGGCTTCTTTCGCGTATGAAATTTCCATAATAGCAACTCTGGCATCCGCAAAATGACAACTATCGCTAAGCCGATTCCTCTTTCGGATTGATGTGTCCGATAACTTCTGTTATCGGAAGCAAGAGGCAATTGTTAACGGGATTCCCTCCGCCCCACCACGACTACTGCTAATCTGAACTTAATTTCATACCCGAAAGACCCGAAAGGAGCCTTCCCCAGTTCGCCTGACCTTCGCTCCCCTCAGGCTCATCCTTCAATTGGAAAAGACTGTGGAAGTTCGAAATCTCCGGCAAATTATCCCCGGATCAGTCGCCGGGAAAGGATAATGCTGACCGTGAACTTGCGCGGCTCATAAGGAACAAGCATCGCTATTGGCCGTGCCCGAGGAGCGATTGCACCACCAGAAGCAGTCTTCCCGCGCCGCCCGGCAGCAGCGAACTCAACAACGTGAGCAGCGGAGGCACCAGCGTCTCCAGGAACTTGCTGTAAAAGCTCCATTCCAGCTTGGTGGGATCGCTTTGAAGGATGCGCCCCAGGACCGGGTCCTTGTCCATCTGGCTAAAAACGACAAAAAACGAAATCGCGATGGCGACGAACAGGATCAGCCCCATGAGAGTGAGCGGCTGGATGGGGCGGAACGGATAAATGGCGAACGACAGAGAAATGAGCGAAAAGATGGAGACAACGGAAATGGCCAGCGTGCGCAAGCGAGACAGGATGCATTGAATGAATCCTACATACAGCAGACAAAGGAAGCACTCGTAGTCGCGGATCTCCGGCGGCAACTTCTCGACCTCACGCGCTTCTTCATCGAAGGGGCCGTCTTTCTTCTCGGAGCAGTTAACGATGACTTGTGGCGCCGGTTCTTCAGCTCGCCGGGGGCTCATGGCGGCGATCCGCTCGGTGTATTTCGTGGCAACCACGGTTCCGATCTCGCCGAGCGCCCAATATGTCCTGGACAAATCATGCTCATACTCACCAACGCCGATCGTCGAAAGATCGTGCCGGGAGTATTTTTTTCGCCGGCACATGAACTCCCTTCCCCGTTCCTCGATGTTCAGTTCTGGATGATTCTTGATGAGATTGAACACGCATTCGAACTGAACAGCAAGCACCTTGCGGCGCTCATGGAACGAGCCTGCGCTGAACGACCAGATGTTGCGCCAGTTGAAATCGCGAATGGGGACGAAGGTGCGCCGGAATTTATGACGATTGAGGGCAGCAAGCAGCCCCCGCAGTTCGGACCACAGCCAGATAAACTGCATGAGATCCATGAACATGAGCACACTGGCGCCAGCGGCAATGCCAAGCACAGTCCAGGTAATCGTTCGCGTTTCAAGTGCACCCACATTGCGAAACGGAATCCACATCGCCCAACTCAGGAGCATCGTGACGATGTAAGCGGCGCACACCCACCAATACCACTGCGCGTCTTGCCGGGGGAAGGGCCGGCCGACGCAGGTAATGGTGTTGGCCCTGCAATCGCTGATCCGCGCGTCGTTTTCGAACGTGGGTAGGTATGGCCGGGGCTCGAGCAGATTGATGCCCACTGCCGTCTGGTAGGTCCAACAAATGACAGCGAACAGCAACAGGAGAGCGCTTGGAATTAGAGAAAGGGCCGATTCCCAGTGCATCTCGCGGTAGGTGTTCAGGATTCCGCTGACTCCTTCTAAATGGACCAGGAGGACAAATGCGATGGTGGACAGAAGCGGGATGGAGATCAGGACAGCGGCCAGGTATTTTGACCCGATCACATAGGCTGAATGAATCACTGTGTATTGAGCCGCATCAATGGTCTCGCCCGGCGTACAGGGTTCTTCATTTTTCCGTTCGTCGCGCAGGTCGATCAGCCTTCGACGTTCTTTCTCCAGCTTGTATCGACTGACGAAGAGCATGAAGAGGGGCACGAGAATGCTCGACAGGATAGCGATCCACCACCATGGCCGATGAGATCCGGGAATGCGATAGAAGGGGTAACTGTCGCTGCGGATCAAGGCCAGGAATCCGAACTGACACGTCAGGCACGGAAGCGCCACGAGCAAGGTCCAAGGGCGCCAGCCGGGCCTGGGATACAGATAGGCGAACTTTTTTCGGACCACGGGATTCGCATAGCGCATGCCGATGCAATAGATGGCCGCGAGTGCGACGAGTATCC
>Ga0207098_10465_pt1 | contig 12444 bp, 16 predicted proteins | sample Alteio_BWMinHeat_84_FD_153548 | JGI IMG/M metagenome (GOLD analysis project Ga0207098, IMG submission 153548) | Enriched cells from forest soil in Barre Woods Harvard Forest LTER site, Petersham, Massachusetts, United States -... | ecosystem: Environmental > Terrestrial > Soil > Temperate forest >...
AAAAGTCCGTTGGACAGAGAAGTATTGAATTTGCGAACCTGAGAGTTGCAGGTTATAAGTCAGTCGCGCCTCGGTTTTCCTTCTCCCCGCCAGCGTGATCGGCCAGTTCCCGGTTGCCGGCTATCCTCCCGACCCACCGGCACCGCCCTTGAGCGACCTACTTAAGGATTGGACTATCGCGGTTCGCTTCGGCGACCGGCGGTTCGAGCGGGTCTACCGACGAGGGGACTCGAACAAGACTCTGCTACTCGAATTGCAAGGCGTGTGAACTGCCGGCCCCCCAGCGTTTGTAGAAGTGATCTTCGCGGGCTGGCATCGGCTCTCGGCCAGTGTTGCTTTTTCTCCTTCTGAAACCAGCAGCCGATCCTTGATCTGCCCTCTCAGGATCCGGTTCTCCGCCGCCAGATATTCGTTTCGCAACAGGAGTTCTTAATCGACTGTTCCGGGCTATTTAACGGCGCACGCTGCCAGGGGGTTATTCTTCTCCCTCGCCCGTTCTCTACTCCAGATCACATAATCGAGCAGTCGGGGCGTTGAATGAGAGTACTTCGTTCGCAGTATCTCGCAGGCTCCGGAAATCAAAGATTGCGCTTCCGAGGGGCTGGGTTCATATCCCAGATGACGCTTCAGGAATCGGCCGATCATGCGGTCAGGCTTTATCAGATCCTCTGTCCCGGCGAGCATGAAAAAGTAGCTTATGGAAATGCCGCTCGCCTGGCCAGGGATTCGACGAAGCTTTGCCTCTAGGTTCGAGTCGGACACTTTCGGCGGGACATCCTGCAAGAAATTCACGCCCTCATCGGTGAGCGCCGTCGCATAACGAAAAACCGCTTCTGATTTCAGAATTCCGTTCCGGCTTGAGGTCGGTTGTCTGTTCTTGAAGATCCCTGTGGCGAATTGCCTGATTCCGAGCGTACTCATTCTCTCGACGAGAGCGGAGAGGGGTTCCTGGTCGTTGAGTGAGGGCACTTGATCTCGGGAATTCCGAAACTCCTGAAGCCCAAAGTGATCGCAGTAGCGCTTGACGACATTTTGTACGGCAGGGTATTTCGCACGTATTGAATAGACCGCGTCGATCACGCAGAGCGGGAGGCTCTGATAGAAGTACTCGTCCCCAAGGCGAGCATCGTGCAAGGCTAATTCTTGTTCACAGGCGGCGGCGATCCGAGCGGTCTGCGCTTTGAGATCAGCGGGCATAGACTTTCTGCGGATTATAATGAATCGGGCGAACAAAACAACTCAACCGACCGAACAGCACAAGTGACCCGGGCGAATGAAACACGATATTTCCTGGGAACGAAGCCTGTGCTACGTAAAAATTCCAAAATTCCGTCCTAGTTCGAAGTCTGACCGATCCAAGAGACAAACCATTCGCTCAACCTTATACCTAGCCGGAGGCCTACTGATACTTACGCGTTGACGTTGCTGATTGTTTCAGAAGGAGAAAAAGCAACACTGGCCGAGATCGCTCACCGCCTGCCTCGAAAGGCCCTACTCACCGGCAATAGGAATCTCCGCTGGACCTGTGCCTACCGAGAATTCCGTCCGTATCATCAACCAGCATCCATGTGGCACGCTAATCGCAGATCTCGTCGATGGACTTTCCTTGTTGGCAAGCACATCGGATCGGAGTCTAAAGACTGGCAGTCTCTGCCCCCCTATGGTCAAGAATCTCAAACGCATTGAAAAGGCTTGGTTTCCGGTCTCGTAATTTCCTCGCACGGCTGCTCTCTGAAACCTCAAGAGCATGTACAATCCTGGTTCGACCATCAGCTTTAGGGAGGCTCTGGAATGACGTGGGCTCGCATGCTTGCTTACATCACCGGAACCGTTGACCAGGAACTTCTACTGAGGAACGAATATCTGGCCGCAGAGAACCGGATACTGAGAGCCCAAATCAAAGGCAGATTGCTGTTATCCGATGACAAAAAAGCTACTTTGGCTGAGATCGCCCACCGGCTCGGACGGAAAGCCTTGGAAGAATTGGCGGTTGTCGCGAAGCCGGATACGCTGCTGGCCTGGTACCGAAAGCTCATCGCCAACAAATTCGACGGATCGAAGCTTCGCAAACCCTGGGGTCATCCCAGAGTCAACGAGGAAACGAGCGTTTGGTGGTGCGGATGGCGAAGGAGAATCCCGGGTGGGGCTACGACCGGATCGTGGGCGCCATGGCCAACCTCGGTCACCTGCTCTCGGATCAGACAGTGGGCAATATTCTCCGCCGCCATGATATTCCACCGGCTCCCAAGCGGAAGCAGACAACGAGTTGGAAAGACTTTATCGCTGCTCACATGGCGGTATTGATGGCGACCGACTTCTTCACGGTGGAGGTGCTTACGCTAAGAGGGTTGATTACGTACTACGTGCTGTTTTTCATTCATTTGCAGAGCCGGAGGATATGCTTGGCCGGAGTCACACGTCAGCGGTAGCTCGGCAGCGAAACCGGGGTCTTGATCTGCTGCCTTGGCAAAATTCAATAACTTCTCGCCGACCAGATAGTCCAGCGCGTTCTTCACGCCGAAACGTTCACGAATCGTGCGAGTGGCCGCGCACCGTTCTTCCCAGATCTTGTGAAAGTCCACGTGAAACTCCATGGAGAGCAACTATATCGCTGGGCACCTGCCACCAGCAAGAGGAGCGAAGAAATCTGCGGACCTTAATCTGCGTTCGCCGGACGGATACTGTAGACCAATACAGAGTTCTTCGCCAGGCCACGGTCATTGCGTAAGTAGTTCACGTAACGGCTGACGAGGTGTTCAACTTCTTCAGACTGTCAGTGTGGGGTTGTATTCAAGTCGTCTCTCCTTTGCTGGCACTTCGCCAGCCTGGGAGACGTTACTACTTATTTCGCATCGCCAAGTACGAGCAAGCGTTATGCCGGATCCAATCTGCTCTGACGCGGCATAATCCGGCACGCGGCATTATCGTGCCGAGCGCAGTCTCCGACCCATCGTGGTGGGCAGGCGCAACTGGCTTTTTTACGGGAGCGATAAAGGCGGGCGAACTGGGGCCGTGCTAAGCAGTCTCATCGCAAGCTGCAAGCGCCAGCACATCGAGCCCTTTGCCTACCTTCGCGATCTGTTCATGCGCATCAGCTCCCATCCGCACCACCGACTCGATGAGCTGCTTCCGGATCGCTGGCACGCCGCACAATCAACCACGCAGCCCTAACCTGTCATCGCGTTCCTCACCGCCGGCACCTCGTACCTATGTGTCCACCGGACGGGTACACAAGACACTCCCCGGCATAAGTTGGCTATTCCGAAGTGGGCTTAGGCTTATGGAAGACATGGTCTTCCGTGCTCTCCTCAAATACCTTGGTACCTGGCTCCTCGACTGAGGTCGACGGCTGAGGAGAAGGAGGCGCTGGCGGTGGTTCAAAGCAACGCAATCCGAGCATCTTTTCCACGATGGCCTTAATCAAAGTTTGTATCTCGGCCGAAAGCATCCCGTCCGCGTGATCGACACCGGTAACCTCGAATTGTCTGGGATCGCCCTTGCACAGATCCCCCAACTTGTGTCGTTGACTAGGGAACAGGATCGACGCGCTGGTTTCTGGGACGGTTCCGTCCCCTCTCAACGAGCGGGCCTTGTCAAAGTCCATATTCGTGTTTTGGTCCCTGAAAAAAGCCGTATCCGTCTCCACCCCCGTGCTGAAAATCGCCCACGTGTTAGGGTGATTGAACAATCCGAGCTTATCGTGGAAGGTTTTCGCTTGGCCGACCCTTTTTGCGATGTCTTCAATAACAGTGGGATCGCTATTGATAAAATCCAATTGATCCACCAAGGCAGGAGGATGGCCGAGTTCCAGGTAAGGAAAAAAATCCTGCTGGCGCACCGCTAGGGCTACTGGAGAGCCCAAGATGGTGAAAAAGTTGATCCATTCATGATTTACACCGTCAGAATAACGCGGGGTCGGAATCAATTCAGTGGGCCCTCGCATAGCTGAGACCATCGTGGCCCATGCCTGCGGGCTTTCTCCCAAAATAATGTTCAGTGGCGAGAAACCGAGTGGGAAACCCAATATTCCGATGCCTGGGTCATCTACGGGTATTTGATTGCCAGTATAAAAGCGGCGATAAAAAACCGGCGCGCCGGCCGCCGGTTGCATAACGTGAATGACTCCCTTTACCTTGTCGATGAGGTCGCTATTGTTATTTAAGGCGGCGCGTAAGACGAGACCACCCATACTATGAGTAATAATAATAGCCTGGTTAGCTTTTTCTTTAGGAAGTATATCATCGATAATTCGGTCAGTTATTTTGTCGCCAGATTTATCGTTCGTCTGTCTCCAATCGTAGCCTAAGGCATAAACAGGTGTCTTAAAGCGTCCGAAAGTGGTACCTGATCTGTTCTTGTCCATCGAATGCAAAAAGGGACCGTACTTGGAAAATACGACCTCTCCCCAATTTCGGTCAATTTCTTCAAGGCGGATGTTCTTCGCGAAGAATTGAGTATTTAAGGGAAAATGATTGACGTTCGCCTCTTTCTTAAAATCGAGAATGTTGCGCTTGTCATTCGCCTTAAGTGGCAGCCACCTGAACGCCATGGTGAAAACCTGGTTGTCGGGGTCCCAAGGAGTTTTGGGATTCTCTGTGAATTCCAACCTAGAACCCATTACCCCTGGAATGAAGATTATGGGTAATGTTTGAGTCCCAATCGTATTAATACTTCTAGAGAGCGCATTGTCTGGCATATCAGCGGTCCGAGCGCTCCAAAGTACGCATCAATTGGTTAAGTGTGTTTTCCAGCTGGCCTCTAGATGCCTGTGGCGTACGGCCCGAGACTATAGCGGTAAGCCCATCGGGGAATGCGATCTGCAATTGTTGGACGAACTCCCGTTCGTTGCCCGCAGCATCCCGACGCGATGAGACATACTTAGTAAATGTACCGTTTCCACCGGCAGCCGAGAACGCGCCGAATTCCTGATTATCGATGGCCGCACCATCGCGAGAATCGCGGGCTGTTTCCTGCTGCAAAGTGGGGAAAGGCTCTGCGCTTTGACCCAACCGGTAAAGCTTTACGACGATATTCGTGCCTGGATCGTCCGAGAGAAAAAAAGAATAGACATGCGGAGGGTCCATGTTTATGGGAACATCCAGGGCTATTGGACCCGCATAGCGATGTACCCAACCGCCTTTCATTTTCGCAATGAAATTCAAATTTGGATCTGAAACACTATTGAGCATATGTTCGAATTTCGCCTGACCATCCCCTTCGTCCCGTGTCATATACGTGATTTGCACGAATCGAACTGAACTCATCAGGGCCACGGCTACCCAACCGTACTCGACAGCGCCAAATTCCTCAAATTTGAACTTCATCTGCTGGCCGGGTTGCCCTAGCAGAACGAGTGGTTGTTGATTCAGGACTTTCATGCTCTCCCCGAAGCCCGATTGAAACTCCTTCCGCGTCTGAGACATGATATCAGCCGCGTTCCAGTTAGCAGCCGGGACTTTATCTCGGCTAACCGTAAGACTCTCATGCTTTTTATCGTCAGTAAAAATGCAGGGTGCCGAGTTCTGAGAGCTATCCGGTAACGAAATCCTTAGGCCTTCCAGTTCAATGTGCATCGCTCTTCCCTCGTTTCGCTCCGACGCGTCGCACAGCAAACTTACGCCAGCAATCCGCGCTGTTACGACCGCCAATGCAAAAAGCAAGACATGTGTTTTCGAGAAAAAGGCTTCCATCGGCGCACATTTGTATGTCGCGCCGAACTGTGTCGCTGTTCCCCCGGTAATGCCTGCTCGTATTTTCAAACTCGAAGAACTTTTCTTCAACAAAAGTCCTGTGGAACACGAGAGAAGCTGTATCACGGCGCTCCCTTTTCGACATGGTCCCAACGCTTCTGGCAGTCCATCAGCAACCGTACAATTCTTTGAGTTTCGCTTGCGTTTTAGGACCGGGAATACCATCTATAGTGAGACCGTACTTGCGTTGAAATGCCTTGACCCCGCTGGCGGTCTTGGGACCGAAGATGCCGTCCGCTTTTTCACCAATATAGAAACCGAGGTTCTCCAACCTTTTCTGGATACCGCTCATGTGATTAATGGGGTCCATATGGCCGAGAAGCAGGGGATACTCCTCGTGTGCATTCGGCAGAATCAATTGCCCTTCCTTTGCGTCGGGGGCAATCATCTGTTCGATCCACCCGTCCCCATCGGTCTTTCCCTCAAATAGTTTGCCGTCTATTTTGAGCCGGTAGACCTCTCCGGCCCGCGGCTTGTCATTCACTAGAAGTCTGATCCTCAACTTGCAGCGGTCGTCCTTGAGTTTGAACTGGTGTACTTGCTCGGTGGCGCCGTCTTCGACCCTTGGCCTAATATCAGGAATAAATACGACGTCGCCAGGATACAAAATGTTGTGGTCCTTACGTTTCTGCTTCAAGGCGGCGTTTTTAGGGTGATCCCAGATAGTAGACCAAATGAATCCAAATTCCTTGGCGATGCTATTTATGCACTCACCTTGTTGGACCTCATATTCGGCCATTTAGGTTCTGCTCCGAACAACCATTCTTGACCTTTCGCGCTGAAACAATTCATTCCAAAGCTAGCATAGTCCCATTAAAGTCGCCTGGGTTATGGCATTGCTGCGAGCTGAAGCAATCGGTCGTTGCCAAGCTCATCTGACAGAATGCCAGCCTTTTGTGCCAATATTTCTTCCTAGCTTCGCCTAGCCGGCCCAGGTTTCAAGGCTTCACACGCTCAACTATTTGCGGTCCCAGGTATCCTTATCACGATTTGGAAACGTGATTTTGCATTTCCCGGGATCAATTCCCTTGATTCTGTCCCTACCTTTCGCGTCTAGGGTTCCCTCGATCGCGGTGCCGTCAGGCAGAGTAATTTTGTAATCTTCGCCGGGCACGGGCTTCCCATCTTCATCGACGAGTTCGATGGCTATCCAAGACTTTTTATCGTGTGAAACGACAGTGTCAGCCAGCGGGGGGGAGCCACAAGATTGCGCGGGGGAACCGGCGGGAGTGCGGCCCATGTTCTGGTTGGCGTCGCTGGCCGCGTTGTCGAGCGCGCTGTTGTTATTGCCACTCACTATTTTGGCTTCCATTGGCTGCGGACGACGTACGGAAATCCGTTGGCAGCAGTGGTTTCAATACAGCCTCAAACAAAATGCGCTTAGCGTGCGCAACGGACGGCCCCCTCATCAGCAGGTTGCTTCCTTGCGGCTTTGAATAGACGGTCTACTTTCCTTGAGGGATTCTTAATGGCCTGGTTTTGCAAGACAGACTGCGCCCAGGGTAGGTTGGGATCTTTGTCGAAGTCGCGGCCGTATAGGACTATAAGATCTATGTACTTGCAGACGTCACGCTCGGCGACGATGCGGTAGTCGGTGGCGCGCTGACTTCCATAATAGATGGTCACGCGCAGCTTTTCATCGCCCAGTGCCGAACACTGCTGGGGAGAAGCCCTCTTGAGATGGTCGACGACGCGGTCTTCGAACGCTTTCTTTCCCAGCGGTCCGAAAGCTGCCATTTGCTCTCTGCGGATCGTGGACATGGGGTTCAAACTATGCGAGCAGATTCATCCCGATGGCGCCTCAGCGCGAAGCCTTGCTAGCTTATTTACCACATTACGAAACATCGTTGAACAAGAATTTCCGTGCCTAGCATTCCCACCACCTACGTTGACGCGAGACACAATTCTTTCTTCTCTGCGCCCTTGGCGACGCGTGTGAACTGCAACGCTAGACCTGGATCCTCGGTTTCCATAAGAAAGTGCTTAACCGGGCCGGAGAACTGGTCGATTTCCTGAGGCAAGCAAGTGAGAGGTAGAAGGACGCGAGGATCGTAGTAGCGGAAGTTGACCTCGTGTGGTCAAAAAACTCGAACGGCCTCAAATGGCGTGGCTTAGGATTTGCGTATGATCACTGTTTAAATGGGTTTCTCAGCAGCTCACGCGGTACCTGCTCCGCGACCGCGATGCGATCTTCGGTCATGACTTCCGAGAACAAGTGCGAGACATGGGCATTTGCGAAGTCCTGTCAGCGCCACGGTCGCCTTGGCAGCGAGCCTATGTAGAGCGAGTGATTGGATCCATTCGACGCGAGTGCCTCGATCACGTGATCGTGTTCCATCAAAACTCTTTGCGACGAACCCTACATTCGTATTTCGATTACTATCACCGATCGAGAACACATCATTCATTGGGAAGGACTCGCCGGAGCCACGAGCGATTCAGCCGCCGGAAAAGGGATCGGTCGTGGCGCTACCGCAGGTCGGTGGACTGCACCACCGCTACGAACGACGGGCCGCCTGAAAGAGCCCGAATCTACCCGCTTGCGCCTAGCAGAAAGAAATCCTTTTCATGTCGGGCACAACGAATTGGCGAACTACAACCACGAGAGGGAAGCGGCATAAGGGTTGACGGGACAGCCGGCGATGGGCTCACGATCAGCACATATATCATATTAAAAATGCCGGGAATCTCCTCTGGCAAAAGACCTCCCGGGCCTGATTTATCATCAACGTGCGCAGAGGAATGATTTCTGGCTCAGGGCAGCGACCAGGACGAGTTGTTTGACCGCACGGGTATGACCATTTTGAGATCTTAGCCAATTTGACGCTTTGTGGTGGTCCTTTATACCTGAATCCGTCGTGAAAACGTAGGGTGAATGTGATTTTTCGCCCTATTTTACGCGTTTTTCTTAACGTTCGGCTGTCTGACTAATTCCTAACACTCTGTTAGGATTTAGTCAGCATGCGGTATTCACCTAGAAATATAGAAATCGCCTTTGGCCATGCGGGTTTGACTCACTATGGCGGAATCCTGTTTGTCGGTGAATTCATTCGAATGCTGCAATTGCGCCGCTTCCTAACTCGGCATTTGCGCTACCCGCATGGTCAAAAATCTCAAACGCATTGAAAAGGCTTGATTTCCGGCCTGGTAATTTCCTCGCACAGCTGCTTTCTGAAACCTCAAGAACATGTACAATCCGGGTTCGACGATCAAGTTTAGGGAGGCTCTGGAATGATTTGGGCTCGCATGCTTGCTTACATCACGGGAACCGTAGATCAGGAACTTCTATTGACGAACGAATATCTGGCCACAGAGAACCGCATCCTGAGAGCCCAAATCAAAGGCCGGTTGCGGTTATCCGATGCCGAAAAAGCTACTTTGGCTGAGATCGCCCACCGGCTCGGACGGAAGGCCTTGGAAGAATTGGCGGCTGTCGGGAAGCCGGAGACGCTGCTGGCCTGGTACCGAAAGCTCATCGCCAAGAAGTTCGACGGATCGAAGTTTCGCAAATCCTGCGGTCGTCCCAGAGTTGACGAGGAAACCGAGCGGTTGGTGGTGCGGATGGCGAAGGGAAATCCCGGGTGGGGCTATGACCGGATCGTGGGCGCCTTGGCCAACCTGGGTCTCCGGCTCTCGGATCAGACGGTGGGCAATATTCTTCGCCGCCATGATATTCCACCGGCTCCCAAACGGAAGCGGACAACGAGTTGGAAGGACTTTATCCGTGCGCACATAGCGGTATTGGTGGCCACCGACTTCTTCACCGTGGAAGTGCTTACGCTAACAGGGTTGAGTACGCACTACGTGCTGTTTTTCATTCATTTGGAGAGCCGGAGGATATGCTTGGCCGGAGTCACACGTCATCCAGATCAAGAGTGGATGGAATAGATGGCGCGCAATGTGACGATGAAAGATTCTGGTTTTCTGATCAACCGCAGGTACCTACTGCATGATCGCGACAGCAAATACTGTTCCTCGTTTCGTCAGGTGATCGAAGCAGGAAGCGTGAAGACCCTTGTCTTGCCGCCCAGAAGTCCGAATCTGAAGGACTATGCTTCACACTGCACCTCCTGGGTACGCCGTGATACTACCTCGCTCGCGAGGCGCCTTTGTGACAGCTTTACGCCTTGGGCTTTTCGAGGCGGGTTGTCACCTGGATGTTCATACAGACAGTCGTTTTTATCGTTGCAGGCGTGACCGCGAATCAGTCCATGTCGATTCCATGTCTTGACCCATTGTGGGGTGATGCCGAGCAACGCCGCCATCTCCTTCACGGTCAGCATACCTGCCTTGCGCAACCGATCATAGCGCGGCATCAGGCCATACCGTTTCTGAATGCGAGCAACGATCCGCACCGAAAACGACTTTCCTTCTCCCGAGTGCAGGCCGCGTTCGTTCAGTATTGATGCGATCTGCTGATAGGTGTGGTGATCGAGGAGCCGATCGATTTCCTTCACCACGACAGGGTTGGTTGCTCGTTGCTGCCACGCATTGAGAGGAGCGGGCACTACCAAGGTCTTGGTGGCCCCGCCCTTGAAACGAATGTGTAGAGTAATCTTCTCGCCGCGAACCAAGGTGACGTCTTCCAGCAACAACCGGATCATCCGTTTGCGCTCGCGGTCGGGCGTGTTTGGATCATGCCACAACCGTGGGAAGTCTGTAGCCAGCGAGAGAATGGCAGCCCGCTGTTGATCGCTCAGGACCTTTCTGTCTTGTTCGCGCTGGCGCTCACGGTTTTGCTGCGTCTCGCTCAGCGTCCGCAACTTGCTGTTCCACTCGGCTTCGAGTGAGTCGGCTACCAGCCGGTTGTCCGGGTCGACCCGCATATAGCGGCGGCGTGCCAAGTCCACTTCGTACTGCGCTCGTTCTACTTGTTTCTGACGCAGTCTGTCGGCTTCTTCCAATCGCGATTGCAATTCTTGCTGTACGGTAAGCGCCACTTCGAGAGCGACTGGACTCACTGCCTCCACCAACAGCTCACCAATGGCTTCATCGATCCCACCTCCCGGAACTCGTTGACAGAGAGGCTGGGCATGTTCGATTCCTTCGCGCTGACAAAGATACTCAGGCCACAGCCGGCTGTGGCGGACGTGATAGCGAACCGTCATCCGCTGGCCACAGCGGCCACAGAGGATCAGTCCTTGCAGCAGTGCCGGCCCTTCGCGGGCCGGGCTCTTGCGTCGGTCCTGTCCCATCGCTTGTGCACTTTCGTGAAGACGCTTCAGATTTTGCTGATAGTCTTCCCAGGACACATAGCCTGAGCAGGCTCCAGGAATCAGCGTCTGCCATTCATCTTGCGAGAGCTGCACAACGGTGAAACTGCCGTCCACGTTTTTGCGAAAGCGGCTTCGTCCGTATACAAAGGCTCCGGCATACCTCGGATTGTGCAAGATACGCAGCACCTGGGTGTGTCCCAACGCGGCCCACACCAGGTCTCCCTTGTGGGCTCCCGTGCGAACGCGTCTGGGAAACTGCAGACCTTGTTTTTGAAACGCTTTCACTGTGGCCATTGCAGATCCCGTGCTGCGGAAGGTTTCAAACAATAAGCGTAAGCACTGTTGCACCTGCTGGTCCGGATCCAGCACTAACGCGCCTTCGGAGTTATAGCTCAGTCCGACTGGCGGACTGATCATCAGTTCGCCGCGTCTGGCCTTGTTCAAGATTCCGCCCTGCAAACGCGCACGCAGAATGTGCAGTTCCGCTTCCGACATCGTGCCTTTCAACCCCAATAGGAGGCGATCATTAAAGTGGGCCGGATCGTAGATACCATCTTCATCTAGGATCAAAGCATCGGTGAGAGCGCAGATCTCCAACAACCGATGCCAGTCGGTCGAGTTGCGCGCCAGTCGCGACACCTCCAGCCCTAGTACGATTCCGGCTCGTCCTAAACTGACCTCAGTAACCAGCCGTTGAAAGCCTTCCCGGTCGACGGCAGAAGCTCCTGATTGTCCAAGATCGCTGTCCAGAACGATGATGCGATCCTCGGGCCAGCCCAATGCAACGGCCCTCTGGCGCAAAGCGTATTGGCGTTTCGTGCTTTCGCTATTCTCGAACACCTGGCGCAGCGTTGATTGCCGGATGTAGAGATAGGCATTCCGCTTGAGATGAGTCGTCTTTACTTTCTGATGCATCTCTTGATTCATGGCACCCTCTCCTGGCAGCCGTGCAACAGCATTCCCGCAAGGATCAGAACGACCTCGGTGCGCGCGCCCTGAGGAAGAACCGCCTCGTCAGGTGCGGCAGTAAATTCCTTGGTTGGACACGGTGCGAGGCAAAGCGAACAGGCATTCATCCATTCCCTCATGCCCCGTCGCATAAATAACGCCAGCCCTGGTCCCCGCTGTCCATTCAGGATCTGACGCCGCAGCTCTTCGTACGCAGCAGTCCATCCATCTTTCTCCAGCGGTGCGGCAGTGTGAGCGGGCAGCAAACTTATCGAAGTTTTTTTTCCCGCAGAAGCTGCCGCTCGATGCTGCGGGGGTGCACTTTTACGTGGAAGTTGTGCTGCACCAGTTCTGCCAGTTGAGCAAAACTCAGTGATGGCTCCACGGTTTGCTGTTCGGCTACGAACTTCATCACTTCCGGAGTGAGCTTGTGACCGTTGCGCGGACCACGCTTCTGGGGAAGTAATCCGGACAAGCCTCCTTGCTCGAAGGCAAATTCCGCTTGGTAAAACGACGGGCGGGAGAAACCA
>Ga0207098_10411_pt1 | contig 12437 bp, 12 predicted proteins | sample Alteio_BWMinHeat_84_FD_153548 | JGI IMG/M metagenome (GOLD analysis project Ga0207098, IMG submission 153548) | Enriched cells from forest soil in Barre Woods Harvard Forest LTER site, Petersham, Massachusetts, United States -... | ecosystem: Environmental > Terrestrial > Soil > Temperate forest >...
ATTAATCAAATCATGTGGCATGAGCGTTTCAATTTCTTGAATGCTCATTCTTTCCTTTATAGCTCGCTCCATTCGAACAAGACCAATTCGATACTGATTCTCGATGAGCTCACCTACGGCACGAACACGTCGGTTTCCTAGGTGATCGATATCGTCGATCGTTCCACGGCCGTTATTCAGTTCGCAGAGGTAGTACAAAGTAGAGAGAATGTCTTCTTTAGTAAGTACGGTTGACTCAGCCGAAACTTTATTATCCGGAAATTTATAGTTGAGCTTCAGTCTACCCACTTTTGATAAATCGTATCTATCGGGGTTAAAGAATAGATTTTCAAATAATAGCTTTGCGGCTTCTACTGTCGGAGGATCACCCGGCCGCATTCTCTTATAGATTTCGATCAAAGCTTCTTCAGGATTCGAAATCTTATCGAGTAGCAAAGTTTCACGAATGAACGGACCATAGGTTAGGTTATCTGTGAAGATGACCTTAATTTCCTTGATTCCCTTACCTCGGAGCTCTTGAATTTTTGCTTCACTTAATTCCTGATTGGTCTCGAAAAGAACCTCACCGGTCTTTTCATCAACGATATCTTCGCAGGCTACCCTGCCCAAAACTGCTTCAAGTGGAATTTCTAATTGCTTAATACCTGCGTCTTGAATTCTCTTGATTACAGCTTTCGTAAACTTTCGGTTCTTCTTGACGATCGTCTCGCCCGACTTTGGATCGACAATGTCTTCTTCGGCCCTTTGCCCCGATAGAATATCCAGATCTACCATTTTGAAGAATTTATCTTCTTTATCTAGAATGACTCGTTCAGTCCTGTAGAAATACTTCAAGACTTCTTCATTCGACATCCCTAAAGCACGAAGAATGATGGTTGCCGGAAGTTTTCGCTTTCGGTCAATGCGAGCATAAAGAATATCTTTATGGTCAAACTCAAAATCTAGCCAAGATCCGCGATGCGGAATAATTCGAGCAGAATAGAGAATCTTTCCGCTAGAATGGCTCTTGCCCTGATCGTGATCAAAAATCACACCAGGAGATCGATGCAATTGGCTGACGATGACTCGTTCCGTCCCATTGATAATGAAGGAACCTGCTTCGGTCATGAGCGGAATTTCGCCCATGTATACTTCTTGTTCTTTGATGTCTCGGATATTCCTGGAGCCCGTCTCCTCATCCACATCATAAACAACGAGTCGAACCGTAATCTTTAGCGGAGCCGCATATGTCATTCCTCTTTGGCGGCATTCCGATACGTCATACTTCGGTCTCTCCAAGACGTAGCTTTCAAATTCCAATGATGCGGTTCTGTTGAAATCCTCTATTGGAAAAACTGACTTGAATACGGCCTGCAAGCCGATTTCTTCGCGCCGATTGGGCGAAGAATCTGCTTGTAAGAACTTTTCATATGATTTTCGTTGCAACTCTATCAGATTCGGAATCTCCACCGGAGAAGTGATTTTTGAAAAATCCTTACGAATACGGTGATTTTCCGAAAAAAGGACAGCCATGCGTGCTCCTAACATAACAGGGAATTCGTTACCGCACCCAGCCTATCAAGTTTTTTAAATAAGGCAAGGGCGCGGTACGATTTTTGAAACAGAGGTACAATCAGCGAGCAACAATCGATCACTTAATCTCGACCTTAGCTCCTTCAGCTTCTAGCTTCTTCTTAATTTCCTCAGCTTCTTGTTTACTTACCCCTTCTTTTAGCGGCTTGGGGGCACCTTCAACAAGGTCTTTAGCTTCTTTCAAGCCAAGTCCTGTGATAGCGCGAACTTCTTTAATGACGTTGATTTTCTTGTCCCCTGCGACAGCTAATACAACGGTAAACTCGGTTTTCGCTTCAGCGGCTGCTCCACCTGCTGCTGCACCCGGCATTGCAGCTACCGCCATTGGCGCCGCTGCCGATACTCCGAATTTTGTTTCAAGCTCTTTCACCAATTGAGAGAGCTCAAGAACTGACATATTTTCGATAAAGGAAACAACCTGCTCCTTCGTTATTGTCGACATACTGTACCTCACTAATTTACTGCTCATTTATAGAGCAGGGCCACCTTTGAGCCTGTTTACCCAGCAGCAATCCTAGCCGCTAGTGAAACCGATCCCCAAATCGAAGCATCACGACTGAGAACTCGCCTTCTTTTTTTCGATTGCTGACAATACTGAAACCATACTACGTGGTACAGCAGCAAGCACTCCAACAAAGTTCGAGATGGGGGCGTTCATCGAGCCCAGCAGTTTCGCCACAAGAACTTCTCTACTTGGCAGCTTAGCAAGCGCTTCGATCCCAGACACGTCGAGGCGCTTTTGTCCCAGCAAACTATCTTTCAACTTCAAAGCTTCATTGTCCTGGGAGAATTTATGGATCACTTTGGCGGTAGCAGCTGCCTCGCCGTAGGCAAACGCCACCAGCGTAGGACCGACAACTTCATCCATCAACCCTATTGCTTCTTTGCCGAGACTTCCATCTTTGGCAACAAGCCTAGCAATATTATTCTTTAATACTTTAACTTCTGCCTTCTCTTGTCTCAGTGCACGCCTGAGATCGTCGGCTTGTCCGGCTGTTAACCCTTTATAATCCGCGAAAATAGCGACATTTGCTCGGGAAAACTGATCCTTTAGTGCACTGGCGAGTTCCGCTTTTTCAGTTCGATTCATAGCTTCTTAACCTCTTACTCTTAATTAAAATATCACTCACTAACGCTATTAAGCTGCTCCAGCCATAGCCAATACGTCTGCCGGATCTAACGCGATTCCAGGACTCATTGTGCATGAAAGCGTGATATTCTTAAGATATGTCCCTTTACTGGTTGGTGGCTTTGATTTGATAATTATTCCGGCTAGAACTGAAAAATTCTCTCTCAACTTATCCGATCCAAACGATTTTTTCCCGATTATTACATGAATAATGCCTGTTTTTTCAGTTCGGTACTCTACTTTACCAAGCTTTTGGTCCTTTATTGCCTTCGTCACGTCAAACGTTACCGTTCCTAGCTTCGGGTTCGGCATCAAACCCCGAGGACCGAGGATTTTACCAATTTTAGAAACCGCAACCATCATATCTGGGGTTGCAATCATCTTATCAAAGTCAAACCAACCACCAGAAATCTTTTCAATCAGATCCTCAGCACCCACATGGTCGGCACCTGCTGCACTAGCCTCTTTGGCTTTTTCACCCTTCGCTAGAACTACTACGCGCGCAGTCTTTCCAATACCATGCGGCAGCACTATCGCTCCCCTAACCATTTGATCAGCATGCTTTGGGTCAACTCCTAAATTGAAAGCAATGTCCACACTCTCATCAAACTTTGCATAAGCCACTTCCGGTAAAAGGGAAAATGCCTCTGCTACTGTATATCGTTTGAGAGGTTCAATTTTCTTAAACGATTCGAGATACTTCTTACCATGTCTGCCCATTCCAGCTGGTTTTTTTCTCGAAACAACATCGGTCTGATTTTCTGTCTTTGCCATTTTTCCTCCGTGGTCAAACGCTACTTCTATTGGTAGCTCCCACTCTCTCAACTTGTTCTACCAAGTTAGTTAATCTGAAACTGTAATACCTGCGCTACGTGCCGTTCCCGATATCGTCCTAACAGCAGCTTCCAGGCTCCCTGCATTCAGGTCTGGCATTTTTAACTTTGCGATATCCTCGACCTGCTTTAGGGTGACTTTCCCGACTTTTTTCTTGTTTGGTTCGCCTGAACCCTTCTCAACTTTTGCAGCCTTAAATAATAAAATGGAGGCCGGCGGTGTTTTTGTTACAAAAGTGAATGACCGATCCGAATAGACCGTGATGATAACAGGAATGATCATGCCTTTTTGATCTTGTGTCTTAGCATTAAATGCTTTGCAAAATTCCATGATGTTAACACCACGTTGACCTAATGCTGGACCAACTGGTGGAGCGGGATTCGCCTGACCACCCGGAATCTGCAGTTTAACCTGACCAACTACTTTCTTTGCCATACGTTACCTTTCAGAGCACATCTGCACTCGATCCCAAGCCGCTTATCAATAAATTCCGAAGCGCCCCTTATAACATGGTTTTTTAAATTTTTTCAACCTGAATAAAATCAAGTTCCACCGGAGTTGAACGACCAAAGATGCTGACCAAAACTTTTACTTTACCCTTATCCGGATTTACGTCCTCCACGACACCATTAAAGTTCGAAAAGGGACCGTCTATAACCCTAACATTCTCGCCCTCGTGGAATGAAATTCTTGGACGCGGCTTAGCTTGCCCTTCAGCAATCCGGTTTGTCATTTTCTGAACATCTGATTCCGGAACGGGAACAGGCTTAATCTTGTCGCCAACAAACCCTGTAATTTTCGGTGTATTTTTAACAATATGCCAAGTTTCGTCATTCAAGATCATCTTAACCAGGATATAGCCTGGAAAGAATCGACGTTTAGTCGTCTTCTTCTGCCCCTTGACTAACTCTACTACATTCTCTTCAGGGACTATGATCTCGCCGAAAAAGGACTCCTTTTTTAAGGACTTGATCCGTTCCTCAAGCGCAATTTTTGCCTTATTTTCAAAACCTGAATAAGTATGTACTACATACCAAGCCATATCACCTGATAACTGCGCTTGATCTGTCGTCACGCCTAACTCCTCTCCTAGAGAATCCACTTCATCACCTGAACCCAACAATAATCCAGCAAGCCCAAAATTATTCCCGAAATGATCACCATAATAATCACTATAAATGTTGCTGAACCCGTGTCTTTTGGGGCAGGCCAGGTCACCCGAGATAGCTCAGTGATGACCTCGCTGAGATATTGATTAGCCTTCTCACTTTTGTAGAGCCCAATAAATAGAATCGCACCAGTAAGAGCAGAGGCAATACGAAGAAATAACTCGACATTTCGGATCCGAGTTTCTAGGTCGTAAATTGCAATAATCTTCCCGCCGGCTTGCGAAACAATATATCCCAATAACGCTGCACTGGCTAAGAAGCAAAGGTTAATCCATTTTTGGTTCTGATTTTCCATAATCTATCACCTTATGCTAACTAACCGACCCAGAATAAATAAACGTTCTGCAATGGCAGGGCAGGAGGGATTCGAACCCCCAACAGGCGGATTTGGAATCCGCTGCTCTAGCCGTTGGAGCTACTGCCCTAGATCTACTTACCTTCCCGATGCTGAGTATGCTTTCGGCAAAATTTGCAGAATTTCTTGAGTTCCAACTTATCAGTTGTTCTCTGTTTATTCTTTGTAGTCGAATAGTTCTTTCGCTTACAATCCGTACAATCTAAACTTATTATCACCCGCATATTTAACCAAGACTTTCAATTCGATTCCAAACAAGGGAAGGGCTCTACCCTTCCCTTTTTCCGGAACCTTTTATCACAAGATAGTTCACCTGAGATCTATTCTATGATCTCCGAAACCACCCCTGCGCCAACCGTTCGACCACCTTCTCGAATAGCAAAGCGCAGTTCTTTTTCCATTGCAATTGGAGTAATTAGCTCCACTTCAATAGCCACGTTATCGCCTGGCATGACCATCTCAACGTTTTGAGGTAGCTTAACTACGCCAGTCACGTCAGTTGTACGGAAGTAGAACTGGGGTCGATAGCCATTGAAAAATGGCGTATGACGTCCACCTTCTTCTTTAGTCAAAATATAAGCTGAGCCTTTAAACTTTTTATGTGGAGTAACTGTTCCCACATGAGCCAATACCTGACCTCTTTCTACTTCTTCTTTCTTCGTACCTCTGAGCAGAGCTCCAATGTTATCGCCTGCTTCACCTTGATCAAGAAGCTTGCGGAACATTTCAACTCCGGTAACAACTGTTTTTGTTGTTGGGCGTAAACCGATAATTTCAACTTCCTCACCGACCTTGATAACGCCTCTTTCAACTCTGCCTGTGACCACTGTTCCACGGCCAGAGATTGAAAATACGTCTTCAACCGGCATTAGGAATGGCTTATCTTTATCACGCTTTGGTTGAGGAACATATTCGTCAACAGCTTGCATTAATTTAATGATCGCTTGCTCACCCAGTTCTCCTGCGTCGCCCTCAAGTGCCTTGAGCGCTGAACCACGAATCACAGGAACCTTGTCGCCTGGGAACTTGTAGGTTGTCAGAAGTTCACGAACTTCCATTTCAACCAAGTCTAGCAATTCTTTGTCATCGACCATGTCGCACTTATTTAGAAACACGACAATTGCCGGAACACCGACCTGATAGGCCAATAGAATGTGTTCCCGAGTCTGTGGCATAGGTCCGTCAGCTGCAGAAACAACGAGAATGCCGCCGTCCATCTGTGCAGCACCAGTAATCATGTTCTTCACATAGTCAGCGTGACCTGGGCAGTCCACGTGGGCATAGTGCCTTTTTTCAGTCTGATACTCTACGTGGGTAGTATTAATGGTAATACCACGCTCTTTTTCTTCTGGCGCGTTATCGATCTGATCATAGGCTCTTGCCTGAGCTAGACCCTTCTTTGCCAAAACAGTAGTAATTGCCGCCGTAAGAGTTGTTTTACCATGGTCTACGTGACCAATCGTCCCAATATTACAGTGGGGCTTATTCCTTTCAAATTTTTCCTTTGACATACTTCTTCAGGCCTCCGTCGTTTGGTTAGGTTTTCACGGAACCTAACAACCGTTTAATAGTGTCTGGAGCTCTTGACGGGATTCGAACCCGTGACCTCTCCCTTACCAAGGGAGTGCTCTGGCCAGCTGAGCTACAAGAGCGTTACATTTTCTTCCTTACATTCCGTCCTTAAGAGCATAAAAATCTCCTTGTACTTCAGTTCAAGCTAATTTTCAGCTCTTAATTCACAAATAAAGCCACACATTAGTTGGAGCGGGAGACGGGACTCGAACCCGCGACCCTCAGCTTGGAAGGCTGATGCTCTAGCCAACTGAGCTACTCCCGCATATGTAGCTTTTTGCGTCCCTTCTTCTAGCATCAAAATGAGTGAAACCGCAAGCTTTACGCTAAATTGAATTTGCGCAAACTCAGGCCGGCGGGAGATGGAGCCGCAGACCAGTTACCAACTCATTTACTTGACCATCTTTGACGATGGTGGAGAGAGAAGGATTCGAACCTTCGAAGGCGTGTGCCGCCAGATTTACAGTCTGGTCCCTTTGGCCGCTTGGGTATCTCTCCCCGATAATTCACGTCAAAAATTTACATGCCAGAATTTGGAGCTGGAGAAGGGACTCGAACCCACGACCTGCGGTTTACAAAACCGCTGCTCTACCAACTGAGCTACTCCAGCATGCAAGATTCTTCACTTACCTGATCAGGAATTTTAGTTCAAAGTCAGGCGCCGTTTAGTTCGCCAAAATTCCACTGATTGAGCGAAATGTCAATAGGTGTTCTATCGTGTTTCTAAAGGTTTTGTGCAGTTGCGGCAACCTGCCGCAAACTAAAACGATTTCATTTGACTTGGGTAGTTTTTCAGGCGAGTAGATTCAGATGACTCAGAAAATCAACAGCGTGTACCAACTAGGGGTTCTCTTGCTTTTCGTTTTGATGGGTTTTCAGGCTGACTGTCGTGCTGAACAGCGCGCTAGAATTAGAGCAGCACAGCCCGTACAGGCCGCCCAGCCTGTGAACCAGACAGCACGCTCCACTCGAACTGCGTCACCAGCTGCGTCCCAAAAACAGACTGTCGTCTATGAGCAGTCCGCACCTTCCGAAAGTACTGATATGGAATTTGCGGCTGGATTTTCGACACTCAACCCCGTGCCGTTTGGTAATACATCATTAAATCACCAGTCCCTTACGGCTATCTTAAAAATCAACGAATGGGACAAGATCCAAGGAGTTTTTGCAATTCCGGGTACCAGCCCTTTTCTGATCGGAGGCATGGCTCTTTATAAGAGAACTCTATTAAAGAGCCAAAATGCCGGCCTTCACGTCGGCGGCGGCCTGGGAATCGGGAACGGCAACGGGCAATTTGGGACTGGATTCGCGATGAGCTTGACTGCTTTGGCCGGTTTTTATTTCAATATTCCTAGCATTCCTCAAATTGAGACGCATCTAGACGGTGGAGCCCAGTTTACGCTCCGAGATGACTACCCTTCGTCGGATAAGAGTTTCAGTTTTGGTGCTCTTTCACCAACCCTAGGCCTCAGTGTGGTCTACTATTTCTGATCGCTATTTCCAAGTTTGGGAGATCCCGCCAGCCGAGAAATCAGAATTCCAGCTGCAACTGAAACGTTGAGTGATGTCACTTGCCCATTCGGGCGAATAGAACAAAGAACGTCGCAATTTTCTTCTGTGAGCCTTCTCATTCCACTTTCTTCATTCCCTAATACCAAGAGCCAGGGTCGGTCACGCTTCACCCCGAGATAATCATCGTGCCCGTGTTCCGAAGTTCCTAAAATCCAAAGCCCTGAGTCCTTGGCACTTTTAAAAGCCTGTTGAAGATTGGTGACCTGACAAAATGGAACATATTCGATTCCGCCTGATGCCACATCATAAACAGTCTCTGTTAAAGGCGCGGACCGTTCTACAGTCATCAGAAGGCCTTGCACTCCAAAAAAAGCGGCAGATCTAAATAGTGCTCCCACATTATGCGGATCCTGAATCGAATCCAGGGCAAGCCACAGACCTGATCCTTCGGCTACCGTCGCCGCATTTTCAAAAAGCTTTGAAAGCGAAACCGGACTTCTCTCGCGAACCTGCGCAAACGTATTTCCCCTCGCAATCGTATTTCCTGGGGTTTTTCTCCCAGTATCGCCACTCCGTTCTCGCTCACTTATTCGAACTTTGGCCCGAATTGCAGCTTCGCGAACAGAATCCCAGGCACCACTCACATGCTTATGGGGAAGGACAAGCTCAAGAACATCGCCTGGCCTTGTTTCAAGAACTGCTAAAATACTGTGCGGATTTCGAAGAATCATAAAACTTAATGCCTACTACCTTTACTGTCGTGGTTTTAAGCTGAGACTCTTGTCAACGACAAGTCTCGCAAAACCGCTTGAACTACTTCCTTGGGACGATCCGATCTAGTAATAGGACGTCCCATCACAATCGCATCCGCTCCCATTTCATGGGCAATGGCGGGCGTTGTTACTCGAGCCTGGTCATCCAAATCCGAACTCATACGAATTCCTGGAACTACAGTGAAGAGATTTGGATAACGACTCTTAATGCTTGATAGCTCGAGAGCGGAACACACCACTCCATCCAATCCGTGACCGATGGTATTCGCCACCAAACCCGTAACCGACTCTGCCACATCGACTGCATGGCCGGTCATCGACTTAGTTACTTCCGCCCATCTGACGTCGTCAAACGAAGTCAAAACGCTGACTCCCAAAATTTTTGGTCGCAGCAGCGGAATATCTGCCAGCTCTTCTGCAATCGCTTTGACCATTTGACTTCCACCTAACAAATGAATTGTCATCATTTCGACATGCATCAGAGCTGCTTGTCGAACTGCCTGGCTTACGGTACGCGGAATGTCGTGAAATTTCAAATCCAGGAATACGCGTTTCTTTCGATGTACGAGCTCACGAACTAGTTCAGGCCCACCTGCCAAAAAAAGCTGCAATCCCACCTTAAATATGACCGGTAGGTCACTGAGTTCTTCAACAAACTCAAGTGCTCGGTCGGCTCGAGAAAAATCCAAAGCAACGATTAGCTGCGTGGCATGGTGATTTTGAACAGAATGCATCCGTGGTCCTTTCTAACGCTAGTATGCTCTCGCAAAGACTGAACGCACCGCGTTTCCTGATTCCCCACAGACCATGCATTTTCCGGACTCACGAATCAGCTTATGCTGAGCATCTAGAGAAAGACACCGAATCGTCGCTTTCGTTTCTTCTTTCACCTTCGCTTCGCACTCTGCCTTTTGACACCAGGGCGCCACCAAAAAGCCACCTTTTTCTTCAATCGCTTTTTGAAATTCCTGGTAATTCTCCACTCTGAGAGTCATTTGCTCCCGATGTTGAACCGCTCTGTCTAAAAGATCTTTTTGCATTGCACTCAACAAACTAATAATCTTCCCAGACGCCTCGTCCAGAGAAACAAACTCTTTCTTCCCGATATCCCTTCTCGTAATTACCACCTGACTTTTATCTAAATCTCGTGGACCCATTTCTACGCGCACCGGGATCCCTATTAACTCATACTCATGGTACTTCCAGCCAATTTGCTTAGTTTCGTCTCGATCAATATCTACACACACTGTGTAAGGTAAACTAGCTTGCTTGGCCTCGTCCTTCACTTTCTCCGAAAGTTTCTCGAGCTTCTCTATAACCTTTGGTGTCGCATCGGCATTTGACAGTATTGGAATCATCACAACATGAGTTGTCGCCAAGCGCGGTGGCAGCACCAAGCCCTTGTCATCAGAGTGCGTCATGATCATCCCACCAATCAACCGCGTCGAAACGCCCCAACTAGTCTGATGGACCCATTTCTCCTTACTATCGCGATCTAAATATTTCGTCCCAAACGCCTTTGAAAAATTCGTTCCCAAATAGTGCGAAGTTCCCGCCTGCAGCGCCTTCCCGTCCTGCATCAACGCTTCAATAGCGAAAGTCTGATCGGCACCTGCAAACTTCTCACTGGCGCTTTTCACACCCATCAGCACTGGCATAGCGAGAACCTCTTCAGCAAAATTCTGATAGATCTTCGCCATTTTTTGGGCTTCTTGGACTGCGTCCTCTTCCGTAGCATGGCAGGTATGCCCCTCCTGCCAAAGAAACTCAGTCGTTCTCAGAAAAAAGCGCGTTCGCATTTCCCAGCGGACCACATTTGCCCACTGATTAATCATCAGCGGCAGATCTCGGTACGACTGCACCCATTTTGCAAACATACTATTAATGATGGTCTCTGAAGTCGGCCTTACCACTAACTTTTCCTCAAGGTCCTTCGCCCCCGCATAGGTCACGACTGCGCACTGTGGAGCAAACCCCTCTACGTGCTCGGCTTCCTTCTTTAAAAAACTCTCTGGGATAAAAAGCGGAAAATACGCATTGCGCGCCCCCGTTTCCTTTATCCGTCGGTCTAATTCTCTCTGTAGCTGCTCCCAAATAGCATATCCATTCGGGCGAATGACCATGCAACCCCGAACCGGGCTGTAATCTGCAAGCTTGGCTTGCAATACAACGTCTTGGTACCACTGGGAAAAGTCTTGTTTACGAGGGGTTATTTTTTCAGCCATAAGGTCGCAATATAGTACGCAAAGTGTGATGCTGCAAGTTGGAAGGTGGCTACAGTAAAACAGATAAGGGCGATTTTGCTTCCAATTAGCCCTTATCTGTTTTAAACATCCAAAATTTTATTTTTTTGATACCGGAGTTCCCAGAGCCGCTGCTGGAAGGCTAGGTGAAAGCCTTGATCCACAGAGCATTGGTTATTACTTTGAGAATTTTATCTTAAATGAAGTAAGATCCGCAAACGCCTATCTCGAAGCAAAAAGAGAACTCTTTACCTATCGGATTACTGGAAGTTATGAAATTGACCTGCTGATCGAGCTAAAAAAGGCGACTCGCACGACCCCATCCAAAATTATTTGCATTGAGATCAAGCATTCTAAAAAATGGGATTGGAGATTTTTTGAACCAATTCGTGATTTTTCTTCATCTTCAAAATCCGTCGAAGTCGTAAGAAAGATTGGAATCTACAGAGGCGCCGATCGACTTCAAAAAGACTCTTTTGAGGTATTTCCTGTTGAGGAATTCCTCAAGTGCTTACACCTCGGCGTTTTTTTTTAAGGTTCGTGTCTTGGGCTTTTTGCCTGGCATTGCGACAATCGAGAGGCACGCGCAGCCCCATGGAGGGGGCGGCCCCGAAACGGTTTCTCAAGGGGAAGACCTTTCCACTCAGTGACCACAAGAATTTAAGCCGAACCTTCGATCCCAAATAATTTTATCTTCCTGTGTAAATGACTCCGCTCTATTCCTAGCGTCTGTGCAGCTCTCGAAACATTCCAGTCATGTTCCTTCAGAGTTTTGATAATAAATTCTTTTTCAAATCCCTGGCGAGCATCCCGCAAGTTCTTGGTTGCGGTGGCGCACGCATCACTGGGGCGTTCGGGTATGCTGACTAGGCCCTCGTCTTCCATCCTCAATACGAACGCATCGTCATGCATATTGCGTAAAACATCGGCGGCGCTGATCGCACGTCCTTCTTCCGATTCCGTGGTGAGAATAATCATGCGTTCCGTCAGATTTTTGAGTTCTCGTACGTTTCCGGGCCACGAGTAGGCTTGCAGAACTCGTACTCCTTCTGGAGAAAGAGTGCGCAAAGCGCGTCCGTGGGCAGCGCAAAATTCTTTCAAGAAATATTCTGCCAGAATTGGAATATCGTCTATGCGTTCGCGTAACGGGGGCACAAGAAATGGAATTACATTTAAACGATAGAATAAATCTTCTCTAAAATTTCCGCCCTGAATCTCGGCTTTTAGCTCTTTATTTGTCGCCGCGATAATTCTAACATCGATAGAGATGGTTTGAGA
>Ga0207098_10466_pt1 | contig 12424 bp, 14 predicted proteins | sample Alteio_BWMinHeat_84_FD_153548 | JGI IMG/M metagenome (GOLD analysis project Ga0207098, IMG submission 153548) | Enriched cells from forest soil in Barre Woods Harvard Forest LTER site, Petersham, Massachusetts, United States -... | ecosystem: Environmental > Terrestrial > Soil > Temperate forest >...
TACGGCCAATGACGACGCCTACGGATGTGGAAGCTATGGTGTTGCTAGCGGTGGCGCCTGCGGGGCCCAGGGCTACCAGATACGCGACTACTGCGATTAGATAGAGGCCTGCTAGAACCAGCGAGCCTAGCAGGAAGGCGCGTGGGAAGGCTTTTTGGGGATGGACGACTTCGCCGGCGCTGTAGGTGCCGAATTGCCATCCCTCATAGGCCCACAGGACGGAAATCATGGCTAGGCCAAAGCTAGAGAGGAGGCCGACGCCGTGTTGCGTGGATCCGAGAGCAGGGGGCAGGTCTCCGGCGTGGCGGCCTAGCGAGAGCAGAATGGCACTTAGAATGACGATGATGCCGACTTTGACTAGCGTGGTCCAGTTTTGGAGGTTGGAGCTCTTGCGGGTTCCCCAGACGTTTACCGCGGTGACTACGGCAATCATCACCACGGAGAGGACGGACTTTCCGACGGCCGAGAGCGGTATGATTTCCGCGAGGTGTTCTGTGAAGGCTCGTGCTAGGGCGGCCACCGAGCCGCTGGCGATGACCAAGAACAGGCACCAGCCGTAAAGGAAGGCGGGAATGCGACCGAAGCCGTCGCGGATGAAGCAATAGAGACCACCGGCTTCGGGATTTGTTGCGGCTAGCTCGGCGTAGGTTAGGGCGCCGAGGAGAGAGAGGGTACCGCCGACGATCCAGACTAGGAGTGAGAAGCCCACGGAGCCGTTGAGTTGGCGAAGGATCAGTCCGGGAGTTAGAAAGATGCCGGAGCCGATGACGGAACCAATGAAGAGTAGGAAAAGGTCGCGTAGGCGGAGGGTTCGGAGAAGGGGTGGCATTAAGTTGACGGTGCGGACCTTGGGGCGCGGGTTCGAAGGATGCATCATAGCTCGAGTTAGGGGCTGGTCAATGGAAAGTTTGGCGGGCAGTTAGTTTGGCGGTGATAGAGCTACTCTAGCTTGAGAGTTGGGTGGTAGCGGCTGTCAAGCGCGAAAGGCAGCTGGCGCGGTGTTCGTATCCTCAAACGGTTCAAATTAGGGTGGAAGCGCAGGATTGGAGGGCGAAAGCTTCTGGGGGCGAAGGACTTGGGAGCGGAGGATTGGTGGGAGAAGGCTAGAGGCCAATGATGGGGGCGGGCATGAAACAGAGGATGAAGACAGCCAGGGTTAGGAAGGCGGCCAGACGGCGCGGCGGGTCGAGGGGGATGGGGTCGTAGATTGGGGAAGTGCGGAGGAAACGAAGAGCCAACAGCAGGCCTGCCCAAATATACCAGACAAACCAGATACGACCGAGTGGCAGAAGGGCCAGCGGAACGAGGATGCTGGTGATGCGGTGAAAGCTGGGGCTTATGGATCGGAGGATGTGGCCGCCGTCGAGTTGTCCGGCGGGGAGGAGGTTCAGACTTGTAGCGAAAAGACCGACCCAGGCGGCGCGGCCTACTGGGGGAAGCAGGAGGAAGTGGGGATTGACGCCGGGATGAATGAGGGCATCGAGAAGGCGGAGAAGTAACGGAGTGCCAAAGATGACGGTGTTTTGAGTGGGGTCGGGATTTGCGATTGCGGGAACGATGCTCGAATGGAGTACACCGTAGATTAGGGCGGGAACAGCAAAGATAAGACCGACTAGCGGGCCGGAGGCCCCGACATCAAAGAGAGCACGGGTGGTGCGAATCGGTGAACGAATCAGGATGAAAGCGCCGAACGTGCCGATTAGCGAGGGGAACGGGATGAAGAAGGGGTAGGTGGAGTGAATGTGATGGTGGCGGCAGGCGAAGAAATGGCCCAGTTCGTGGGCGAGAAGAATGGTTAAGAGAGTGGCCGCGAAGGGCAGGCCAGCGAGAAGGCCTGCGGGATTCTTGTAAAAGAGAGTGAAGGCGCGAAGAAACTCGTCGATCGAAGCAGCTTGATTGTTGGCGTAGGCGATGGCGAATTGCGTACCCGCGGTCAAGCAGGTGCACAGCGTAATGAAAAACAGGGCGACGGCTAGGATGAGCGATTTGACGGAAGGGCGCGGAAGAACGGGAACGTAGAATTGTGCGCGCGGGTGAAGGGCGTTCCAATCATTGGGGATTGGGAGAGTGTCTAGTGCCGAATCGGAAGGTGGTGTGGTCACAAAGAGATCGAAAGCTCGAAAAGATTTACCAAAGACTAGTACAGCATAAGTGGAGGAGTTTGCGCCAGCGGGTCAAATGGGGGGCGAGATTCAGTTTGAGAGACGGGATCTTTGTGTCTTATTGTCCGTCTCCTAATTGGTTCCGCTCAAAACCACCGATAGCGCGGCGCCTTGTGTTGCGGCCGTGCCTGCGGGGGTCAAGGTGCCATTGCTTTTAAGGGTGTATATCGACACCAAGGCGCCATTTTCATTTGCCACGTAGGCGAAATGGCCGGAAGGATCGATCGCAATGCGGAACGGTTGCGATCCTGTCGCGACCGTGGCAACCAGGGTCAAAGTCCCATCCGTGGCGTTGATGGTGAACATCGAGACTGTGTTGTCCAGCCGATTTACCACATAGGCGAATTTGCCGGAAGGATCAACGGCCACTGATGTAGGTTGGTTTCCAGATGTCACGGCGCTTGGCGTATTCGGGATCAAAACTCCGGTGACCGAGTCGATTGTGTATTGCGACACCGTGTTATTGGGGTCGTATGCATTGGGGACCTAGGCGAACTTACCTGAGGGATCCACGGTGACGTCAAAAGGAGAAGATCCTGTTGGCACTGTAGCAGGAGTTAGCCGCGTCAAGACTCCCGTCGCTGCGTTGATGCTGTACATCGAAACGGTGTCGTCATCTTGATTCGCTGCATAGGCAAACTTGCCGGAGGGGTGCACGGTGACCGAGAGGGGGCTCCATCCTGTCGCGACGGAGGCCGGCGTCGTGGGCGTCAAGATCCCTGTGCTCGGGTTGATGGTGAACATGGAAACGGTATTGTCGTCGCTGTTCGCCGTGTAGACGAATTTGCCGGAAGGATCGATCCCAATTCCTTGGGGCAAGAATCCAGTGGGGACCGTGGGTGGATTGGTCAGGGTCAAGATGCCAGTGCTGGAATTAATGGTGTACATCGAGATCGTGGCTCGGTCAGCCGCATTGGACACAAGATTCGCGACATAGACGAATCTGCCGAGCGGATCGACGACCATGCTTTCGGGGTTGATTCCGGTTGTGACCGTGGCCGGTGTCGTCGGAATCAGATCTCCGGTGCAGGAGTTGACCGTGAACATCGAAACCGCATCTGTATTAAGACCATTCAATACGTAGGCAAACGCCGGTTTGATAGATACAACACACGAAGACAACGGCATCACTTTGGAAGTTGGGTTTCCGCCACAACTAACGGCCAGCATCACCGGTAGTCCCAAAACCGCAACCCGCAAGAACGTTGCTCGCATGCAATCCTCCCGCTCGTCTCTTTTATAGCAAGTATGTTAGTCGGAATATCCTTAGCGAGGTGCAAACGCGGGAACACGCTGTGCGCTCGCAACTAAGTGGCTAGTAGCTTGGTTGTCATATTATGAAACGTACGCCGCCGGTATCCGGGTACGCGCGATGCCAGATAAATGTTATGGGATTGCTTTGATTTTTCCGGTGAGCGCGTTTCGACAGACGAACGGATGGTGTCCGAGTGGACAGTGACTCAAGCAGCACCGTGACAGCCATCATCAAGCGTTGTGATGGCAATGGCCGGGCGGGCGGACTATTCTGAATTATTCGGGACGGAGGGCAAAACGGATGGGATTCACCGAAAACCTTGGGGTACAACGGCGTTGTTTCCTCAGATGCGCAATCGGCATTGCCGCGGTCTTTCTCGTGGCGCCGGGTTGTCGTGCGCAGACTACTCCTCGAGCCTCGCCCGACATGCCGTGGTCCAAGGACCTAAACAAATATCCCGGATTGTTACCGGAATTCGGCAAGTTGATCGAGAAGCTCCAGCAGAACATGCAGTTTCCGACGGCGCGACGCGAGAGCCATCTCGTGGCCCTTTTGCCAGAATCAACGATCTCTTATGCTGCGTTTTCCAACTACGGCGACGTAACAGAACAAGCGCTGAAAATTTTTCGTCAGGAGCTGCAGGAGAGCGCGGTGCTGCGCGACTGGTGGCAACATGGGGACTTGGCCGCGGCCGGGCCAAAGCTGGAAGATTGTTTGGAAAAGTTCTCTCAAGTTCATCAGTATCTGGGTGAAGAAATTGTTGTAGCAGGCTCCCTGGAAGGCCGGGATCCCAGTTTTCTGCTTGTTGCGGAGGTCCGGAAGGCGGGGCTGAAGAAATTCCTTCAGGAAACGATCGCTCAACTTGGCGGAGGATCGAAGCAAGGTGTGCGTGTGTTAGACCTGCAGGAACTCGCCGCTGCCAAGGACTCTGGCTCGTCGCAGGACTTTGTCGTTCTGGTACGGCCTGATTTTGTTGTTGCAGCGGTCGATCTGGCCACGCTGCGTAGCTTTAATGCCCGGCTGGCCCACCACGGCCGGGAATTTGTCTCGACTCCGTTTGGCCGGCGTGTCGTGAAGGAGTATGAAGGAGGTTTGACAGTTCTGGTAGCTGCTGATGTGCAAAAGATCATGGAGGAAGTTCCCACTGGAGCTAGGCAGAACGCGACTTTCCAGCGCAGCGGATTTGCTGATGTGAAGTATTTGGTGTGGGAGCACAAAAATGTGGCGGGCCGGGATGTAAGCCAAACGGAATTGAGCTTTAGTGCTCCTCGGCATGGATCGGCATCGTGGCTGGCGAAGTCCGGACCGCTGAACAGTCTGAATTTTGTTTCTCCCAAGGCGATACTGGCGGGCACCGTGCTACTCAATAACCCTGCGCAGATCTTCGAAGATCTAAAGGAGTTGGAGAGTGCGTCGAGTTCGAATCCGTTTGCGTCGCTCGAGGCCTTTGAAAAGATATTGAACCTCAGCCTGAAGGACGATTTGCTCAGTACGCTGGGGGGTGAGCTCACCGTGGAGCTGGACAGTCTGGATCCGGGAAAGCCTGGATGGAGAGCAATTCTTGGCGTTCGAGATGCCAGCCATTTGCAGCAAACGTTGAATACGTTGCTGGCAGCGGGGCATGTCGAAGCGCAGCAGTTCGAGGATGGTGGAGTCACTTACAATACGGTGCGAATTCCTTCTTCGCCGGCGCCCATGGAAATCGGCTATGCGTTTGTGGATGGGTATCTGCTCATCGGGTCAAGCCGTGAACGTGTTGCGGAAGCGGTTCGGCTGCATCAGCACGGCGAGTCGTTGGGAAAGTCAAGGACGCTTCTGGCATCACTGCCATCTTCCCGCGCCTTGGAGGCTTCTGCGTTAATTTACCAAGACCCGATTGCCATGACTGCGCTGAGACTGCGGCAGATCGCGCCAGAGATGGAGGAGTCTCTTCGGCAGATTTCGCGAGGTGCAACGCCCGCGGTGGTCTGCGTCTATGGTGAGGAAAGTTCCATTCGCGAAGCTAGCAGCAGCGGCGCGTATGATTTGGGTGCGGTTTTGGTCGTGGCGGCAATCGCGATTCCCAACTTGCTGCGTTCGAGAATCACTGCCAATGAAGCGAGCGCGGTGGGTAGCGTACGCACGGTCAACACTGCCCAAGTTACCTATGAGGCCGTTTATCCGCAAAGAGGCTATGCCCCCGATCTGGCCACGCTCGGCATAGATCCCCATGGGCCGGTCGCCGGTTCGCAAGAGCACGCGGGTTTCATTGGCGAGACTTTGGCCAATGAAAGCTGTGCGGGTGGCGCCTGGTGCAGGAAATCCGGATACCGCTTTACGGTGAGATCTATCTGCAAACAACATCTTTGCGAGGAATATGTGGTGGTGGCTACGCCCGTGGATAGCAATACGGGAACAAGGAATTTCTGTTCGACCTCCGACGCGATTGTTCGCTACCAACCTGGCTCTCGGTTGGCCTCACCGCTCAGTGTGGCGGAATGCAGGGCGTGGTCGCCGTTGCAATAGCCGTACCAGCAGGGACCCTGGCGGGAATTCATTTTTTTCAAAAGGAATGTGCTGAAGGCCGTGGCTACTATCAACACTTGGGCCTCAGCGGGATCAACTGGCGCACGCCTGTTTGAAGCGGCGAGAGGTTATGACTTTTTTGCGGCCTCGATGCCTTGAAGTTCCTTGCCGGGTTTGAAGCGGACGGCTTTGCCGGGAGGGATGCTGACTTCTTCGCCGGTGCGAGGGTTGCGGCCGATGCCGGTTTTGCGGGGCTTGACGCTGAAGACGCCGAAGCGGCGGAGTTCAATGCGCTGGCCGCGGCCGAGAGCTTGCTTGAGGGATTCGAAGACCGTTTCGACAGCTTGCTCGGCTTTGGTGCGGCTGATGAGGGTTTTGGCTACAACCGCGTTCACGATGTCCAGCTTGATCACACGTGCCTCCCGCTTCTGTGGCAAATGCTAGAGGGTGCGCCGCAGGTTGTCAAGACGAGACGGGTAAACTACACTGTGTTTCCTTTTGGCGAACTTTTTTTGGCGCTGCAAACTTCATGGGACGATTGAGGAGGCGTGGATGTCCGTTAAGCCAGACCGGTGGATCCGCAAAATGGCGCTGGAACACAAGATGATTGAGCCGTTCACCGACCGGCAGGTGCGCGAAGGCGTGATCAGCTATGGAGTTTCGTCGTATGGCTACGACATCCGTGTGGCGGACGAATTTCAGATTTTCACGAATGTGAATTCGACAATTGTCGATCCCAAGCACTTCGATCCGAGGTCACTCGTGCCGTTCAAAGGCGACGCGTGCCTGATTCCGCCGAATTCATTTGCGCTGGCGCGGTCGGTGGAATATTTTCGGATACCGCGGAATGTTTTGACGATCTGTTTGGGGAAGTCGACGTACGCGCGCTGCGGAATTATTGTGAACGTGACGCCGTTTGAGCCGGAGTGGGAGGGGTTTGTGACGCTGGAGATCAGCAATACCACGCCTTTGCCGGCGAAGATTTACGCGAATGAAGGGTTGTGCCAGGTGCTTTTCTTTGAGTCGGACGAAGATTGTGAAGTGAGCTACAAGGATAAGAAGGGGAAGTACCAGGCGCAGAGTGGGATTGTCTTGCCGCGGTTGTAAATCTCTAGAGTTTTGACATCCTTCCCGCCCTAAAGGGAGGGAATTCCTACTGGTTCCGCGCCAAAGCGGGGACACCTTCGGTGGGTTCCTGCCACGACGGGCTTACCTCACCCGAAGACAACGAGCAGGCTAGCGAGGCGAGTCCCGCCTCTCTGATATTCACGGCACTGACGAAATCCGCATGGGCCGAGAATGCGCACCTGCCACAAACGAACTGTGCTTGCGACTTGCGGTTCTCCGCCGATATGTACCCACACGCGGGACACTTGCGGCTGGTGTTTTGTGGTGCTACCGCGACCAGCAGACCGCCTTGCCACTGCGTTTTGTATTCCAGTTGGCGGCGCAACTCGAACGGGCTGGCATCCAGGATGGCACGATTCAGCCCAGACTTTTGCGCCACTTTCTTTGTTGCCGATCGACTCATGCTCTTGACTTGCAGGTCTTCGACTACGACAACGGCGTGGTTTTTGCTGATGTCGTTCGAGACTTTGTGTAGGAAATCCTTCCTGATGTTGGCGACTTTGGTGTGCAACTGGGTGATGTGCGCTTTCACCTTTCGCCAGTTCATTGAGAACTTCTTCTTCCGGGCCATGCGGCGCTGCCATTTCGCCAACTTAGGCAGGAACTTTTTGAGTGGCTGACACGGATCTACCACTTCGCCGTCCGACAAGGTTGCCAAGTGGACCACGCCCCAATCCATACCCACCGCCGATGTCGATGGGTGCTGTGGTGTCTCGACATCACGCTCGGTTTGCACGCTGACGTACCACGTACCGCACGATTCACGCAGGGTGAGGTTCTTGGCTTCGCCCAGTACGTCTTGCGACTTGCGGTAGCGCATCCAGCCTATCTTCGGGATTTCGACACGCCCGTTCTGGTTGTCTAGCGCAAAGCCTTGCGGGATACGGAAACTCTCCCGCTGACCTTTCTTCTTGAACTTCGGAAAGTCGGCTCGCTTTTCGAAGAAGTTGGTGTACGCCCGTTCGAGATTTTTCAACGCTTGCTGCAATGCTTGCGCTGGTACGTCGGACAAGAACGGGTGTTCCTTCTTCCAGCCTGGCAGCAGGGCGCACAACTCGGCGTAGCCTAAACGTTTTTCCTTTTTCTCATAGCGTTGAGTGTTGATAGCCAGTGCTTTGTTGTAGACGAAGCGGCAGGACCCAGCGAACTGCCGCAGTTGGCGGGTTTCCTGGCCCTTCGGCCTCAACTCGAATTGGAAGGCTTGCCGTCTCAACATAACTCGATTATTCTCTTGGTCTATGCAATTGTCAAATGATATTCGTCACGGCAGGCATTGCGTGTCCGCATTACATGTTCACTTGGTCTTCGTCACGAAATATCGAAGAAAGGTGTTTGACGGAGACGCCCTCCAGCGACTAAAAGCCATTTTCGAGAAGGTCTGTCGCGACTTACAGGCGCAGCTGGTGGAAATGAACGGCCAAACCGAACACGTACACTTGCTCATCCACTACCCGCCAAAGCACTCCGTGTCCGGCCTGGTCAACAGCCTCAAAGGGGTTTCCAGCCGCCTACTCCGTAGCGAACGCCCTGATCTGGAGAAACGCTATTGGAACAACGTCCTGTGGTCGCCTTCCTACTTCGCCGCCAGTTGTGGCGGGGCACCGCTGAGCATCATTAAGCAATACGTCGAGCAACAAAAGAATTCGCTCTAACGGGCCTTATATCCCCGGCCTAAAAGGTCCGGGGCTTAAAGCCCGTGCGGTAAAATCTAAATCTGAGTGGAAATTTGCGTGAGTCTGGTGTTGGAGACAGGATATTTGTGTTCGCGCCAGGCTTCCAGGCCGCCTTCGAGGGGGCGAATACGCGTGATGCCTTGTTTTCTGAGGAGGAGCGCCACACGGGCGCTGGTGGCTTCGTTTGGTCAAGTGCAATAGAGAATGATTTCGCGATCGCGGGGCAGACGGTCGTTTTTCTCTTCGAGCTCCTGGGCGTCCATGCGGAAGGCGCCGGGAATGGTTTCGGGATCGGCTTCGAAATCCACGGAATGACGAAGATCGACGATGACGACGTCCTCGCCGGCATCAAGCTTTTCCTTCAATTCTTCGACGGTGATCCTTGCGATGCGGAGTTCGCGCATGAAGCGGCGGCGCCCCAGGAATTTATATCCCAGATAGGATGCGAAAGCGCCAACGAGAATGACGGCGAGCCACCCGCCGAGGGAGGCAGCATGTTCGGCGATGCGCTCGATCTGGCCGCTGAAAACGTAACCGAGTCCGAGGAAAGTGGCGGCCCAGAGAAGCGAGCCCGCGGCGTCGAAGATCAGAAAGCGCCTAAGGCGCATCTGGAAGACACCAGCTAGTGGAGGGGCGACGGTGCTGAGGCCGGGAAGGAACTTGGCGAAGATAAGCGAACGCGCTCCCTGCTTCGAGAACACTCCTTCGGTGCGGCGGACGCAGGAGTCCGGCTCGATGGAGATTTTGCAAAGGAATTGCAGAATTTTGATGCCTTTGCGGAGGCCAAGCTGATACCAGATGAAATCGGCGGACACCGCCGCCAGCGCAACAATGAAGAGCGACGCAAAAATATTTAACTGATGCGAGCCGGCCAGTGCGCCTGCGGCCAGCAGTAGCGGAAGCGAAGGAACGGGGACTCCGGCCTGTTCGGCGAAGACCCAGGCGAGCAAGACGACATGGCCGTGATGGAGGAGGAATGCTAGCGTGCGGTGCATTTGGCGGGGCTGAGTCCTCTGTAACTTTTGAAAACGACTATCGAGAGACGATAGTAGAAGTATGCCCCCAGCGGCCCGACATGACAAATTCGGTTAAAGGCTTGCGTGTTCGCGGAGCAACCTCGCGATCGTGCAGTTTTTGGGGGAGGGAATGGGGATCTCCGGGATAGCCGAGGGCGATGGCTGCAATGGGCTCCCAGTCCTCGGGAATTTCGAAGACTTGTCTGGCTTTGGCGGGGTCGAAGCCGGCCATTTGGTGAACGCCAAGACCTCTATGAGTGGCTTCCACGGTGAGCAGGGCGGTGGCGGCTCCGGTGTCGTAGAAAGCGTTGCGGTTTGGCGTGCCATTGGCGTGGAATTTGAGGCCCGCGACGGCAAGAATGAGAACTGCGGCGTCTTTGGCCCAACTGGCGTTGAATTCTACGAGAACGCCGAGCGTTTTCGCGTAGCTTTCCGCGTCGTCTTTTGTGGCAACCAGGTAAGCCCAAGGTTGCTCGTTGTTGCTGGAGGGAGCCCAGCGCGCGGCTTCGAACAGGCTGGCTAGAACCGCGGGGTCGACGGGTTTGTCGGCAAAGGCCCGGGGGCTCCAGCGATCGCGGATGAGATCGTGTACGGGAAACTTTATTGGAGCTGGTTTCTGCATGGGTCTCTTCCTTTGGATGGATTCAGAGATTTGATGATCGAGCGCGGGTGGGAGGTACACGCGCGAAATCGGAATGTGCTCTTGCTTCATTTTCTCGGCCTCAACCGGAGCGAAGAGAGCTTTATCGCAGCGCTCCGGAGGAGGCCGAGTCTTCCGCCAGCAACACCGGCGGCGTTCTTTGGCTTGATTGCCTAGGCCAGGTGTTGCTTGGGGCCTGCTTGCTGACGGCCTGACAACTTGCGCCTGACTACTTGGCGGCCTTCGGAATCATTTCCGCGTCGATGGTGATGGAAACGTCGTCGCCAACGACGACACCGCCATTGTCCATAGTGGCGTTCCACTTCACGCCAAAATCCTGGCGGTTGATTTTCGTGGTGGCGTTGATGGCCATGCGCTGATTGCCCCAGGGATCTTTGACCGGGGCGGTGGGACCATCCACATCCAACACGACTTCTTTTGTGATTCCGTGAATGGTCAGGTCGCCGGTGATTTTCAGTTTGCCGGGAGAGAGCTGTTCGACGCGCTTGGACTTAAAGGTAATAGTGGGGAAGTGTTCGGCGTCGAAGAAATGATCGCTGCGGAGATCCTTGTCGCGGTCGGGCTGGCGGGTGTCCACCGAATTGACCTCAATGGTAACGTCCACGGACGATTTGGTGATGTCTTTGTCATCGAACTGAACGGTTCCCTTGACGCTGGTAAAGGCACCGCGAACCGTAGAGATGGCCAGATGCTTGACGGCGAATTGTGCCGCGGAATGTGCGGGGTCGATTTGCCACGGGGAAGTTGCCGCGGCGGCGGGCAGGGAAAGAGCCGCTGCTAGTCCGGCGGTGACTGCGATGCGAGAGAGAATTTGTCCCATAGATGTTGCCTCCTTATGTTCGTCGTCCGTCTGAGCAGATTTAAAGTTTGCTGCGTTTACTCCGGTCCGCGAGCGCGGACTTCCTCCAACAGCTGGGCGAGAGTCTTTAAGCGTCGAGCGGGCAGGTGGTGGAACTGACGCTTGTGAAGCTCGCGAACAGGCTGATCGAGACTTTTTAAAAGAGCTAGACCCGCGGCGGTGATGCGGGTTTTGATGACGCGGCGGTCATCGGTCTGGCGAGCGCGGCAGATGAGGCTGCACTTTTCGAGGCGGTCGAGGAGTCGGGTCATGTCGGGGTCGTGCGAGATCATGCGTTCGCCGATGGCGCGGCAAGCGAGGCCATGGGGTTCAGCGCCACGGAGTATGCGGAGGACATTGTACTGCGTCCCGGTCAGGCCATGGGGCTTGAAAAGCTGCTCGGCTTCGAGGCCCAGGGAATCGGCGGTCTTCTGGAGGGAGATGAAGATGGTCTCCTCCACGGGAGCAGTGTGGGAGGGCGGGCGGCGACTCATGGGGTTACGATAGTTGTTATGACGACTAATGTCCAGAGGAAATAATGAACGGGGGGAGATAGAACCGGACGGAAGCGATGAGGTGAAAAGGCTCCTTGATCGGTTCGCTTAGGCAAGTAGGGGCGTAGCGTGCGTCCTTACAAAAGATTCGCCGCGCGTAGCTCATGGCTGGTGAAAAATCCGCGCTACGGTTTGCGAACGGGGCGGAGGTGGATTTCGCTGAGGAAGCTTTGCGGGCCCTGGGTGACGATCATTTCGACGGCGTGGGCTACGTCTTCCGGTGAAAGCAGTTTGGCGGGGTCCTTTCGGCCGCGGGCGGAAAACTCGGTGGCCACACTGCCAGGGCAGATTACGCTGACGCCGTGCTCGCGGAGATCTTCGGCCATGCAGGCGGAAAGGCCTAAGAGGCCCCACTTGGAGGCGCAATAGATGCCGCCGCCGGCGAAGGCGTTGCGGCCGGCCAGAGAACTGATGTTGATCATGTCGCCGGAGCCGCGCTGGATCATCGTGGGGGCGACGGCGCGCGAGACCAAGAAGACGCTTTTGAGATTTGTGTTGAGAACGCGGTCCCAGTCGGCTTCGGTTTTTTCATGGGTCGGGCCGAACAGACCTATACCGGCATTATTGACTAGGATGGAAATGGGACCTAGCGTGGCTTGGGTTTTGTCCACGAAGGCGGTTACTTCGGCGGA
>Ga0207098_10469_pt1 | contig 12403 bp, 12 predicted proteins | sample Alteio_BWMinHeat_84_FD_153548 | JGI IMG/M metagenome (GOLD analysis project Ga0207098, IMG submission 153548) | Enriched cells from forest soil in Barre Woods Harvard Forest LTER site, Petersham, Massachusetts, United States -... | ecosystem: Environmental > Terrestrial > Soil > Temperate forest >...
CGGGATCAGGGACTCGAACATCTCCTTCGCTTCCTTGGTGAGAACTTCTTCCTGCATCGGTGTGGCGATCGGCCATCTGAAGTCTGCAAACGTAGGCTAGTGGCTGACCTTCCGGACGCACGCAGAGTGATCTACTGCGGGACGTCTACGGAAGGTCGCCACAGAACTGAACTTGATGTCCCCGGCCGTCAAAGGTCGGGAATCAATACCAACACGGATCGGAGATACATTATGAGCTACGCAATTGTAGGATTCGGAAAGATAGGTCAGGCCCTCGCCCACGCGTTCGCCCGTAAAGACATCAACGTGATAGTCGCAAGTCGCCGACCGGCCGAAGTGTTGGCGCCGCAGGCTCAGGCGATCGGACCCACGGTCGTCGCCAAGTCGCTGCGGGATGCGCTCGAGGCCGACACAATCATCTTGGCGGTCCCGTTCGGGGAACATCGCGAGGTTGCGAAGGCCCTGCCGAACTGGAAAGGCAAGATGGTCATCGACGCGATGAACTCGTTTCCAGTCCCACCTGAGGAACTGGACGGTCTCCCGTCCTCCGCCTTCGCTGCGAAGTCCTTCACCGGCGCTAAGTTCGTCAAAGGTTTTGATCACCTCATTGCAGCCACCCTGGCGACCGATCCGGTCGTCGAGGGGGGCCATCGGGTCGTCTTTCTGTCGAGCGACGACGAGGACGCTATCGCTCCCGTGGCGGACTTAGCCAAACAACTCGGATTCGCACCCGTCACGCTTGGAAAACTCAACGAGGGTGGCGCGCTGGTGCATGCACGCGGCCGCACTTGGGGCCGGCTCATCTTCCAGGATTTGTTCAAGAAGGAGCAGTAAGCGATCGTCCATTGTGTGATTTGGCCCGAGAAGGATGGTTCCGAAACGTCCGATTAGATCGGACACTGATGTAAGCGAAAAGAGAGATTTCGATGAGCATCGAAAAGAATGTCGAGATTGTGAAGAATTTTCTTGCGGCAATCGGCCGCCGCGATAAACAAGGTTTGCTGGCGTTGTCTGCTGAAGTTATTGAGTGGATCATTCCGGGCGAGCACTGGCCGCTGGCCGGCACGCACCGCGGGCACGCAGGACTGGAGAATTTACTTCAGAAGGCTAACGAAACGGTGGAAACTTCATACCCAAAGCCCCCCGAATTCGTAGCGCAGGGAGACCGGGTTCTGGTCGTCGGCTTCGCTACGGGGAGAATCAAAGCCACGAATAAGACGTTTGAGGACCACTGGGTCTTCGACATTACCGTTCGAAATGGCAAACTGACGAACGTCCGGGAGTATATCGACACGCAAGCACTGGCGCGGGCCTCCGAGATGGCCGCGAGCCCCAGGCCCTGACACATCGACACCGAATACAACACGAAAATTCCCGCTGGATGTAGTGCGGTCGGCATTGACGTTTTATCGTCAGGCCAGTTTCTGCCTTGGGTAGCTTGCGCTAAGCGATGGCTTTTTTTGGTGCACTCTTGGTGCACTTTAGTCGGCAAATGACGCGAATCGGGGCAAATGAGGGCACCGTAATTCGTTCAAAACAAATGAAAGGATGTGAGTACGAACAGGGCAGGAAGATTTACCAAACCGCCGCCAGTCTTCAGCGATGGCCCGGAGGATCACCAAAATAATCTGCGTCTCAGGTGACCGGCGATTCGCTTCGGTTGAACGTGCTTCTGGCGGCGGAGAATATTTCACCGCGTTGGGAGTCGCAACGCCATCGGAGCCGTGAAGTCAGATGGCTGTGGGTTGGATTGTGGGTTGAGCTCTTTCGGAGCAACTCTCACGAACCAACAGGAAATAAACGGTGGAAACGTGGGCGTGAACCAGTAACCTCGTCCTTTATCAGTTCGAGTTCTACCGGCATTTCGGGCATGACTGCTGTGGATGACGCTCAGAACGCATAAATCAAATTACGTGAGATTTTCTGGGTATCTTAAAAGGCCTGAAAAAGAAGAAAAACTCAGGTAAAGCGGCTTTCCTAAAGACAGTATAACACGCTGCGTTCGGATTCCCGGCTGGATTTATTTCGCAGCGCGAAGCGAGAAATGCTGGACGCCGCGAAGGAAATTTGGCTCAATATTTTTTGGCTGAATGCTCGGTTGGTGGCCGCGTTGGACGCGATTCCCTGGCGAAAGCCCCCCATACCCAAGGAGACCTCCGATGGAAAGTAAACGGCAGGCGGCGCTGGGATTGCGTCGCGTCGCCGCAAGTGCCAGGCGCTTGAGTGCCTAGAGATTGACGTACTAAACTAAACCGTTTAGTATGCTGAATCGACGAAATCAACGGCAGGGAGGCAGGAGTGGGCGCAATGATTCGCGTGGATGGCTTGGTGAAGAAGTTCGGGGACTTTACGGCGGTGGACAATATTTCGTTCGAGGTGCCCAAGGGGGAGATTTTTGCGTTCCTCGGACCGAACGGTGCGGGAAAAACGACAACGATCAAGATACTCACCACGCTGCTGAAGGCCACGAGCGGAACGGTCGAGGTGGACGGGCGCAATCCGACGACGCACGAGAACGAAGTGCGGCAGAGCTTTGGAATCGTGTTTCAGGATCCGAGCCTGGACCAGGATTTGACGGCCTGGGAGAACATGGACTTGCACGGCGTGCTCTATCACGTGCCGGCGAAGGCGCGGCGCGAGCGCGCGGAAACTCTGTTGAAGCTCTTCGAGCTTTGGGAGCGGAAAGACGCGCTGGTAAAGACATTCTCCGGCGGAATGCGGCGGCGGCTGGAAATTGCGCGCGGCTTTTTGCATACGCCAAAGATTTTGTTTTTGGACGAGCCGACGCTGGGTCTCGATCCGCAAAGCCGCAACCAGTTGTGGACGCACGTGAAGCGGCAGAATGAGGCGGACCATGTGACGGTGTTCCTGACGACACATTACATGGACGAGGCCGAACGCGTGGCCGACCGGATTGCGGTGATCGATCACGGCAAGATCGTAGCGATCGGAACCGCCGACGAATTGAAACAAAGAACCAATGCAACATCGCTCGAAGAGGCGTTTCTGGCGCTGACGGGCTCCACGATTCGCGACGAGTCCGCGACATCAAAAGATCACTTGCGGCAAGTGGCGCAGATGTTTCGCGGTGGAGGCCGCCGATGAACGCGATTTATATTTTGTGGTTGCGCGAAGTAAAAAAGTACGGCCGGTCGAGAGTGCAAATTATCGCGTCGCTCGGCCAGCCGCTTTTGTATTTGCTGGTGCTGGGTTTCGGGCTTGGGCCCGTGTATCAGAAAGCCGGCGGCGGAAGCTACTTGCAATTTATGGCTCCGGGAATTGTAGGAATGGCGGTGCTGTTCACCTCGGTGTTTTCCGGCATTGCACTCCTGTGGGACCGGCAGTTTGGATTTTTGAAAGAGACGCTAGTGGCGCCCGTGCCGCGGATGTACGTGATGATCGGGCGGACGCTGGGCGGCGCGACGGTGGCGATGCTGCAAGGCACGCTGATCGTGGTGGTATGCCTGATTGCGGGATTCCGCCCGGTGAGCTTAATCGGGATACCGCTGGGATTTGCGTTTATGGCGTTGATCGCGATCGTGTTTGCGGCGTTGGGGACGTCCATCGGTTCGAGCTTGCAGGACATGCAGGGATTCCAGCTGATCATGAATTTTCTGGTGTTGCCGATTTTCTTTTTGTCGGGAGCGCTGTTTCCACTGAACAATTTGCCGAGGGTGCTGTCGCTTGTGACGAAACTCGATCCGCTCTCGTATGGAGTGGATGGATTGCGCGCTGCGCTGATTGGCGCGTCGCACTTTGGCGCGATCGTGGATGCCGTGGTGCTTGCGGTCGTCGCCGCGGGGTTGCTTGGTCTCGGCGCGTGGCGCTTCTCGAAGATCGAGATTTAGCAGATGGCCCGAGGATTGAGCGCGCGCGCCCACAGCAAAGTGCTGGAGTCCGCGACGGAGCTTTTTGCGGCGCGGGGCATTGATGCCACGAGCGTGGACGCGATCGCGGCGACCTCCGGAGTAAGCAAAGCGACGATTTACAAGCACTGGGCGGACAAGGACGCGCTGTGCCTGGAAATGATGCAGTACGTGCACGAGCTCGATGGCGGCGCGCCGGAAGTGGACTCCGGAGATTTGCGGGCGGACCTCATCGCCTTTCTGAAGTACGAGCCGTCGCGAGAAAAAGCGGCGATTATCAAAAAACTCACTCCGCACTTGATCGCGTATTCGGCGCGGAATGAAGCGTTCGGCCGCGCGTGGAAGACGCGCGTGATGGACCGCGCGCGCACGAGCTTGAAGAATTTACTGCGGCGTGGAATCAACCGAGGAGTCTTTCCAGCCGTCCTCGACGAGGATTTAGGCGTAGCGCTGCTCCTCGGGCCAATGATGTACCGGCATATTTTTGGGTCGAGCGTGAGCCTCGATTGGCTGGCCGAGGGCGCTGTGGATTCGTTCTGGAAAGCGCACGCGCGCCCGGCGCAGAAAACGAAATCCCGCCCGCTGAAGCAAAAGCCGCACAAGTGACGCTCTTTGTTCTGCACTGGTCTGAAGTCGTGCAGCTGGTCTCCGAGGCGGTGCCACGCTCTACCAGGGTTCGGGACCAACCCTTCGGTTAACAGCCAACAAACTAATTTAATCAGAACTTGCCGGAGTTGGCGCTGACCGAACGAAATCAGCAAGTTGCGATGAAACCTGACGAATCACTTTCTCCTTCTTTATTCACCTTTCATCGCATTTTGCCCCCATTCATCACGATTAGTATTAAGTTTTTATGACAGGGTCGTTCTTGACGCCACGGCGGCCACCGCAACCTCGGGCGTAGCGCCGGCGTTTGTTTGGACGCCGTGCAACTCGCTCAGCCAGTAGGACGACAAGCCCACCTTATCAGCCAGCTGGGCCAGTCCTATAGTCGTTGCTCAGGTTCCTCTTCCGTCTTGCTCCAACTGGAATCGAGGTTGTATTCCTGCATGGCCTTGCCGAGCGCTTCGGTCTTCTTGCCCAAGTCCTTCTGATACACAACGCCATCCTGGTTCACGATAAACGTCATCACGCCGGACGAGCGGTATTCCGCGGGATAGGCCACGAACGCGAAGCCCGCGGTCATTTTGCCGTTCACAATGTAGCTCTTTGAGCCGCCGGGCGCATCCTTCCCCTGGCGCGCCAGAGAATGAAAGAAATAGCCTCGGTAAGGAGTTGACGGGGCGTCTTTGCCTTTTAAGTAGCCCTCCGCGACGGCGGAAGCAACCAGTGGTCCGATTGGGCTCTGCGGCTCGCCGTCTGGGACTTTCCAATAGAGGCCATTGTGCTGGCCTTCATCACTGTAGACTTGCCTGGCGTACTCATTGTGCTGCATCGCGTAGTACTCTTTTTGCGCAACCACAAGCTCGTGGAAAACTCGGATGGCTGAGTACTCGTTGCGGCCAATTCGGCGGAACAAGACTTCTTTCTTCCCCGCTTCGGTGTCAAAAAACCATAAATTCCCCTTTATTGCGAGCGGTATCGGGAAGGGCCAGTTTTCCGCGCCAATGTACATAACGATGGAGCCATCGGGTTCCTTTAGGAAACGATGCATCTCCTCGTACTTGCGTGCAACCTTCGCGCGACTCTCTGCGTCCTCGGTTGGGTCACCCGAAGACACGATCTGCTTGGCGTCCGGTCCGAGAATCTCCAGCATCGCCTTTTCGTCGTTGCTCTGCAATGTGGCGACGAAAGCTTTGCTCGCTTCTTCCGGCGACGAGAATGTTTTCTGGCCTTTTTGCTGAGCCGCGGAACCGGCTGCCGAGCAAGCGAGCAGCAGCGTCGCGAGCGCGGCGATCTTCAGAAGATCAGACAACTCGCTTGCTTTGCACTTCAACTTCGTTTGTCGCATCGTATAGTTCTCTCCTTCTGAATATGAGAAATGAATAGCAGCGTAATTCAAAGCTGAGTGGACTCAGTGGCGCCCGCCGCCGCCGTGAAAGCCGCCGCCGAAGCTGGCGCTTCCGCGCGACGAAAAACTCCGTTCCTCTCCGCCACGGCCGAATCCGCTGAAGGCGCCGGAGCGAACACCACTCTGGCCGCGAGGCTCAGCGTAGCCGCGAGCAGCCCCGTGGTCGCCGCCGAAAGGTTGTGGCGTCGTTCTGGGACGGTTGTCTACCCCGCGCGCGCCCTCACCTTCCCGGCCGGAAGGCTGTGGCGTTCTTTCGGCACGGTTGTAATCACCGCGGGTGCGTTCGCCTCGATAGAATCTGTCGCGGTTATAAAACGTCCTGCTTTGCGAGTAATAGCGCTCGTGGTCGTGCGCCGCGTAGTGGTGATGCCAATCGCATCCCCAGTGGTGCCAGCCCCACCCGTATCCCCCAAAGAACACGAGGCCGAAGCCAGCTCCGAAGAAGGGCACCGGGCCGTCGTACCAAATGCCTGGATAGGGATACCAGCCCGGCCAAGCAACAATCGGGCCACCATAGACGATCCAGGGATCGTAGGCAGGAACGTAGACGACTTCGGGGCTGACCGGCTCGATCTCGATGTCCGAGTCTTCCGTTGTAACGGTTTGTTGTGGCGTGGAGTTGAGATGGCCCGCTTCTTGTGCGCGGCGGCGCATCACTTGAATGGCATCCATCACGCCCTGTTCCTGGTTGTAGTAAGCGTCCCCGAGGGACGAGGTCCACGAGAGGTTTTTATCCATGTTGCCGAGGACGGACGGAAACGCAACGAGTGCTTTGACACTCGGGTCCCAAGGCAGTTGATCGACTGCTTGGCCCAAAGCGTCGCCTTTCAAATCAGGATGCGACTGCACCCACCGGTCGGCGTCGACAACCTGTTCGGGAAACGTCGCGGCCGCCAGTATTTGCGCTACGAGTGAATCGGGATACAGGGCGATGGGCGCCACCAATTCTTGCAATTGTTCTGGAGTTTGTTCCTGGTACGGCGGTCCAGACGGGGCCTGTAGCGGACCTGGCTGTTCCTGAGCTACGAGACTTTGTGGATACGCTGCGAACAACAAAACCAATGCCAGCAAAGTCGCCAGCGCCCGCTGCGCAATGTGCAGCCTCCAGAATTCCGTTGCAAGTCCTTGACAGTTGACGCTGCTGAGTTTTCTCTTAAGAGACATGTCCATTCGACTCCCACTTGATAGATGTAAATTCAGACGGAACGTTCCAATGTTTTATCGTTGGCCGCTGAAGCTTTGGCGCGTCGCGGTGCACCATACTCTTCTGGTGTCTGAAGCACGATGGATCTGTTCCTTGCAAACCTGTAACTTCTACCTCTGTTTAGGTGGGTAGTTTTTGAGTACTCTCGCCATGGCTTTGTCCAGCTTTTTCATGTGCTTTTCGTGGTCTGAGCCGGTGTCAATTGTGTTAGTCGCGCTTCCAGTCCAGACGAGCTGCTTCCTTCCCGAGTCGTACATGTCAAGAACTAGAGTCCCGACACTGATCGTCGAACTAGTCCACGATCCCGAGCCCATACCGAAGGCTCTCGAGCCTTCGACATCCCATTGTGTTTCCTGATGGACGGCGGTCTGGTAGCCAATATACAGATCCGCCTTGTCGCTATCAGTTTTGGTCATCCCTTTCGCCGCCAGTTGTGAGTCGACAGCCTGCTTGATTTCCGCGTCCATAATCTGGTCGGGGTGAGCGCCCCCAATGTTCACCCACTTATATGTGCGGTATTTCGAGAAATCTGCTCCCGGCATAAAGTTGTAGCGCACGTCTTGCGCAGCTAAGGTCCCCGCTGTTACCAACAGCAGCGCTACGACCAGTGCCGATGAAAGCATTTTTCGGCTTTGTTGTATTCGCATTTGTGTCTCCTTCAGCATCGTATTTCCTGTTACTCGCAAGAGCTCTTGTTGTACTTTTCTTGGAGCTCGTGTTCCGCCTGCAGCCACTCGTTCAAGTAGTTGTCCATGTCGCAAACGTGGCCGCCACGTTCAACGTGGATCTCACGCGCTCGCTGATGGATTTCTGCGAAGGATCGCCCGTTCTTGCCTGCTTCTTCCGGTACGCCCGACCGAATGCCTGCCATGTTCTGAGCTTCCGTGGCCAGGTTAGGTGATTTCATAGCCTTGTCCTTCCTTACAAAAGCTTCCTTTGCCTCCGATTGGTAGTGCTTTTCGTTTGCCGGATCCCTTCCGGGAATTTACAGTTAACGTCGCTCGGCGCGGGCAACGACGGCGGCCGATTCGTTGCTCCGTTTCAGGTAGTCGAGTTTCGTTTGCTGTTCCGGCGCGAGAAGTTTGTAGATCTCGGATTGCATGCGAGCATTGGCCACGATCAACTTCGCCAACAGACCTGCCTGAGTATCAGCAAGAGCCTTTATGCTTTTATCGTCGTGCTGCCGATCATCGGCGGCCAGCAGCTTCTCCTTTGTGGCTTTCAGTTGCGCAAGCAGAGGCTGATCGTTGCCCCGTTCGCGCGCCATTACTTTCTGGATGGCTTCAATTTGTGATTGACTTAAGTTCAAGTACTCAGCCAAGGCAGGATTGAGTTCAAATGATGAGAACGGCAATGCAACCATTACGATTTCGTTGTTTTCATCTAGGCCGGGACCTGATTGAGCAGAGGTCGGAACTCGCGCTAGATCCTGTTCCAGCATGACACGCCAGGCGCTGAGCAATATAAATCTCATTTGCACTACTTGATATAGCTCAGTGGTGACTTTTTGCCCTTGCTCGCTGGTTAGTTCTCCTCGCCTTACAGCCTCGGCGATGCCCAGGACGTCTGCAGCAAATCTCTGCGTCATGGCCTCCATTTCTGCTTCGTACTCCTGCAACAATTCCTTCGGGCCGCGGGACACGGCATCCGGTGCGCTCTGCCCGTCCTTGAGAGCTGTGCCGTCCTGTGCCGAATCCAGAATGACAACTGGAGCGATCGCGCTACCATCTCCAGACTTGACTTGCGCGGATAAGGTGATTGGCATCATCCCCATTAACAACGCCAGAATAACTATCGATTTCGCTTTCATGCTTCCTCCCACTAGCCATAAGGCACGGAGCACGCCAAACCTGGGGAGCCGTAAGTCGCTGAATTTTCAGGCGAAGCTCGCGAGTAGTCGAAAGTGTCGACGCTGAAGCTGTTGAAACTGTCGAAGCTGGCGAAGCGATGCGAATAGGAATGCGTTAATTCGTTGCGATTCCGCGCGAGACGATGGAGCGCCGCCAAATTTGACGGCGAAAACGTATCATTCACCTGCGCTCGCCTCGCGCTGCTGTAATTTCAAATGTCGCTTTTCATAGGACTGATCAGGATCACTGATGAGAGGATCGCGCTTCGCGGCTGACAAGCCGAGTGACTGTCGCAAAGAGAACGCTCACGGATATTCCGCACATTAGAACGCCGATAATACTCTCAAGCGGCCCCAACATCCGCCAGTTTGATGGCAGGACTACCTCGCCATAGCCCACGGTGGCATAGCTGCTGGCCGAAAAATAAAGAGCAGATTCCCACGAAGGTAAACAGAGCCAGCGATAGCAGGCGGCCCAAAAGAGAATTAGTACACCGTGCAAAACGATCACCGCGGTTGTAAGTTGCACCACCAGGGCGGTTGACCGAAACGGCCCGAGTCTGCGGAGATCGCCGGCTACAGCGCGTCTGACCCAAAATATGAGGGCCGCAAGCCCGGCAGACTGTAGCCAGAGCGTAAGTATGATAAGAAGAACCGCCGTACCGATTTCATGAAACAAGGTCATCGGTGAAGACAATCTTCAGTGAACGGCAACTTGGCCGCCTTTGCCCGGCTCGTTTTTGGCTAGCAGGAAGCACAATAAAAACATCAGCGCGGAGGTCGCGGCGAGCAGCCAGTAGACGTCAACGTAGGAGAGGGCTTGAGCCTGTGCCATCACCACGCCGTACATTCTGGCAAGCGCCTGTTGCTGGGCGGAGTGCATGCTCAAACCGACATGCGTCAGACGGCTCGTCAAGCCTGCGACGGCCTCATTGAATCGATAAGACCGCGTGTACTCGGCGAGAACGGACTGGTGGTATTGACCTCGGCGCGCAAGCAACGTAGTCACAGCCGAGGTTCCTACGCTCTGCCCGATATTGCGCGTGAAGTTGATCAAACCGGCCGCAGCGTTGCTTTTCGACTCCGGCAGGCCGACATAGGCAGCCATCGTGAGCGGAACGAATAAGAATCCAACCGGAAGATACTGCCAAATGCGCATCCACGCGGCAGCACGAAAGCTGATGAGTAGATCGATGTCCTTGCATGAGAAATACATGGCCACGGCGAGTGCGATCCAGCCGAAAGCGAGAAGGTGCCGCGCCTGAAAGCGTCCAGCGAGGCGTCCGACCAGCGGTAGAAGAAAGACCAGAAGAATCGCCGCCATCGAAATGACCATGCCGGCGTTTTGCGCCGTGTAACCCATGAGCGTTTGCAAAAACTGGGGAAGAAGGACGGTGGAACTGAACAGAACTGCACCGAGCACGAACATCATGAGATTGCAGCTCGCAAAATTAAACTGTTTGAACAAATGGACATCCACGATGGGTTCCTTGTGGCGCCACTCCCAGATAACGAGTGACACCAAACCCACGGCGGCAATAATGATCAGTGTGGTAATGAACCGCGACCCGAACCAGTCGTCCTCTTGTCCTTTGTCGAGCGCAATCTGTAGAGCGCCTACGCCGACGGCGAGCAGCGCGAACCCAACATAGTCGAACCTCGCCATCGTAGCTTTTAGACGGGACAAGTAAGGCGGATCTTCGATTAGCTGAGAAACCAGAAAGACGGCCAGAATTCCCACTGGAACGTTGATATAGAAAATCCACCGCCAGGAATAGTTATCCGTAATCCAGCCGCCCAGCGTGGGACCAATGGCGGGGCCACAGATAACCGTGATTCCGTACAATGCGAAAGCCAACCCGCGTTTCTCCGGCGGGAAAGTGTCCGCCAGGATTGCCTGCGTCATCGGCTGCAGTCCTCCGCCGAAGGCGCCTTGCAGCACGCGGAAAAGAAGCAGCAGTCCGAGGCTCGGCGCGACCCCGCACAAGAACGAGCTAACCGTAAAAAAGGCGACGCACATCAGAAAGAAACGCTTGCGTCCGAGCCAGCCAACGAGGAAGCCGCTGATCGGAAGCACAACGGCGTTCGACACCAAGTAGCTGGTCAAGACCCACGTGCTCTCGTCATTGCTCGCGCCCATACTGCCCGCGATATGCGGAAGGGCCACGTTGGCAATGCTGGTATCGAGCGCCTCCATGAACGCGGCCAGCGAAACCGCTACGCCGATGATCCATGGGTTGACCTTTGGCTGCCACGTCGCCTGTTCAGCCGTGAGTGAGCCAGCAGTACTCATCGCACCCTCACGTCCGGCACAACTGACAATCCGGGCTTCAACATTCCCTCTGCATTGAGATCCTGTCCTGCGGTGCGATCGAAATCGATCCGCACCGGTACCCTCTGTACGACCTTCACGTAGTTGCCCGTCGCGTTCTCCGGAGGTAACAGACTAAAAACCGACCCAGTGCCGCCACCCATGTTGGTTACATGGCCTTTCCACTTGCGGCCATATGCATCAATGTTGATCTCAACGGGTTGACCAAGCCGCATATGCTCCAGCTGCGTTTCCTTGAAATTGGCGGTAACCCAAATGTCATCGAGGGGTACGACTTCCAACATTTCCTGCCCAATGCTCACGTTCTGACCGACTTCAACGCTCTTCTTTCCAATGATTCCCGTCACCGGCGAGCGAATGATGGTGTAGCTGAAATTGAGTTGTGCTTGCGCCAACTGAGCACGACGTTGCTCGACTTGCGCATCCGCTGCGTCTGCCTGGGCGCGGATTAAGGACACGTGTTGCGGCGCGGTCTGGGCACTTCGCAATTCGGCCTTGGCCTGCAAGAGTTTCCCTTCTGCCTGCCGCACAGCCTGCTCTGCGGCCTTGACAGCGGCGTCGGCGGAAGTGACTGCCGCTTGGTTTGCTGTTGCTGAAGCGACCGCCTGATCGAATTGCTGGCGGGAGATGTCTTCTTTAGCGACGAGCTGTTTAGCGCGTTCGAGGTCTGCGTTACTCTTAGCAGCATTGGCCTCGGCCTGCGCCAGCAACGCCTTGGCCGATTCGTGATTGTGCTCGGCTGCCCGGAGTCCTGCCTCAGCGTTAACCACGGCGGTCTGCGCCGAATCGAGATTGCTTTGCACGGTCACAGAGGTGATTGGTACATTCCAACGAGAACTCGTGGCACTGGCTTGCGCGTCCGCCAGGGCCGCCTCAGCTTGAATCACGGCGATCTTGAAATCCGCAGGGTCAACGATTGCGAGGAGATCGCCCTCATGGACCAGTTGGCCTTCGACGAAGTTCACTTTCATTACCTGGCCGTTGATGCGGGAACTCAAGGGCATCACGTGCCCGTCCACCTGTGCATCGTCGGTGTCTTCGTAAAGAAATGCGTTGCGGACGAGATACCCGGCAATGATCAGGATTGCCAGCATTGCAACTACAACGAACAGGACCTTTAGCGGGTGTTCGCGCAGGCCAT
>Ga0207098_10470_pt1 | contig 12341 bp, 12 predicted proteins | sample Alteio_BWMinHeat_84_FD_153548 | JGI IMG/M metagenome (GOLD analysis project Ga0207098, IMG submission 153548) | Enriched cells from forest soil in Barre Woods Harvard Forest LTER site, Petersham, Massachusetts, United States -... | ecosystem: Environmental > Terrestrial > Soil > Temperate forest >...
TTTCGAATGATGGTAAGATACAATTGATAACGTTTGAAGATTGTACCGTTAAAGATATTGAAGGCAGCATTTTATTTAAACCCGAATGGGGTGTTTATGATATGGCCGTGGGCGAAAAGATAACTTCGGTATTTTGTGGCGCCGCGGATAAAGAAGCTTTTGAAGATATTGCGTATCAGCCAAAAACCAATACTCACCATCCGGTTTATAATTCGAAACCCGAGGCCCTGCACAAACTCTATCAGCAGGTGCGCGATTGTCGCCAGGACCATACCGACTATCCGGTTCTGGCAAACGTTTGGCGACAACTACAACAACATCACCAAGATGATTGGCTTTGTGCCCTGGAAATATTGGAAATTCTGAATCACGAAGGATTGATGCCTGAGATAGCAGCACAGATCAATGACTTTTTGCAAAAGAAGATTACTGACGAACCCGACCTGAAAAAACTGATCACGGATGGTTTATATCTGATCAAACATCCTGTTGAGCAAAAATTGATGATCCATTAAATTTTTTACCTTAGTTTTGAAATAAAAAAATCAATTTTGCCGTCAGGCGAACAGGTGGCTTATGAACATTATAATAACAGGAGCAAGCAGCGGCGTGGGTTTTGAAGCAGCTTTGGAGCTGATCTTATCCGGCGATCATCAGGTTATTGCACTGGCACGATCGGAAGAAAAATTATCGCGACTACTCGAAATTGCCAAAGGACTTAATCCGGATTGTACCATATACCCTGTAGCATTTGACATCGTGCATGATGATTACCACGATCTAATACCGTTTATTGCTTCGCGTTTTGATAACCGTGTTGATATACTGATTAATAACGCCGGAGTTTTAGTGAACAAACCTTTTGCAGAGCTGCTGGAAACCGACTTTGTTGAAATGATACAAAGCAATTTTTTGGGCCATGTACGTATTACACAAGCTTTACTTCCGTTGCTGGGTGCGGGATCACATATCGTAAATATAGGCAGTATGGGCGGCTATCAGGGTAGCGCTAAGTTCGCAGGATTATCCGCTTATTCGGCGAGTAAAGCAGCCTTACATACTTTAACCGAATGCCTTGCCGCCGAGCTTGCCGAACAACAAATTAAAGTAAATTGCCTCGCGCTTGGCTCAGCACAAACCGAAATGCTGGAGAAAGCTTTTCCCGGATATGAATCGCCGGTAATGGCTTTTGAAATGGGTAAGTATATTGCTGATTTTGCCTTAACGGGACATAAGTTTTTTAACGGCAAAATCATCCCTGTGGCCTTGAGTACACCTTAAAATCGATGTGCAAATTTGTAGATGTGCAGGTGTGCAAATGATAAAATTTAAATATCACAGTGCAAGGCCTTTCTTAAACCAGGCTTACTTTTTGACGAACAATAGCATTATGGCCAACATAGCAGCAACCTGTCCTATCCAAAAAATAAACATCCATTTGATAGTATCAGCTTTGTTCTCACTGGCTTCCTTGCGGACGCTTGCAATGTCATCCTTTGTAGCTAATGTTTTAATGGTTGCTTCCACGGAGCGTTCTGTTTTATTATCAATGTATTTAAACATAGCTTCGGTGGTATCGGTACCCAATTTATCGGATAACAATTTGTATAACCGGGCCGTTTCTTTTGCTTCTAAGTACATAACAAATATAAGTAATTGTGTTTAATTATTTCATAGCATCATCATTGTCATGGGGAGCCTGCCGAGATATGCCTGTTAATCCAGGTGCATAAACGGCAGGCTCAGAATGACCACTTACTACTATTTACACTTTTTTAGCATTCATCTTTAAAAATTCGTTGGCCACAATTTCGGTTACATAGCGCTTGTTGCCATCTTTATCAATGTAATGCCTGCTGGCCAGTTTACCGTCGATGGCTACTTCGTCGCCTTTCTTTAACATCTCTTCGGCAAATTTTGCCTGCGCGCCCCATATCACAATATTGTGCCACTGGGTTTCGGTTACCTTTTCGCCTTTGTCGTTCTTATAATTTTCGTTGGTGGCTAATGCAAGGCGCACCAGTTTGCGGTTGTTGTCAAAATTTCTCACTTCCGGATCTGTCCCTAAGTTGCCTACCAGGCGTACGCTGTTTTTTAATGTACTCATCATTTTGTTTTTTACTTTATTGGATAATATTCTGATTATTCGACAGCACAAAGTTGCAGCGTTCGCCTCAACTTAGCCGTATGATAAGCATTTATAAATATTAATTTTCGTTTGTAAGCGTTTGCAAACGAATATATTATTGCTAACTTTATGTAAAACACTCATTTATGCCCGAAGAAAGAGTTTGCCTTGATTGCGGCACGGTGCTACATGGCCGGTCGGATAAAAAGTTTTGCGATGATCAATGCCGTAATAATTACAACAATCAACTTAACAGCGACAGTTATAACCTGGTGCGCAACATCAACAACACCTTAAAGCGCAACCGCCGCATTATGGAAGAGTTGAACCCCACCGGTAAAACCAAAACTACGCGCAAAAAAATGCAGGCAAAGGGTTTTGATTTCGACTATATCACCAGCATTTACCAAACCAAAACGGGCTCAACCTATAATTTTTGTTATGAGTACGGTTACCTGCTTTTAGATGGCGACGAGGTGTTGTTGGTTAAACGGGAAGAAAAAGAAAGTTAAATTATTTGATGAGAACTCTTTAGGGTGTATTTTTATAGCAGATCAATTAAGCACCAATCATGAAATCAATCAGTATTATTTCGATCCCGGTAACGGATCAACAGGCGGCGAAGGCATTTTATTTGAATCTTGGCTTCAACCTCATTGTTGAAAATCAAATGGGTCCGAACCAAACGTGGATACAACTTGGCTTTCCGGATGCGCAAACTACCATTACGCTGGTAACCTGGTTCGAAAACATGTCGCCGGGATCGGTAAACGGTTTTGTGATAACGGTTGATGATCTAGATGCTGAGATAGCCATACTTCAGGAAAAAGGGATTGAAGTTGGCGCGATAGATAAAACACCATGGGGCAGGTTTGCCGCGGTAAAAGATCCCGATGGAAACCGGTTAAGTTTACATCAGCACTAATTATCCAGGTTGTAGCAGATGCGGCAACGGGGTTCGTAAGTTTCTTTTTCGCCTAAAAGGATCTTGGATGAATTTTCGACCAGGCGGTACGAGTATAAAGCCGGATTGCCGCAGCGTACACAAACGGCGTGTACCTTGGTAACCGATTCGGCTATGGCCATGATGGCAGGCATCGGTCCGAAGGGTTTGCCTAAGAAGTCCATATCCAAGCCAGCAACAATTACCCGGATGCCTTTATTAGCCAGTTTATTGCAAACTTCGGGCAATTCATCGTCAAAAAATTGGGCCTCATCAATACCAACAACCTGTGTATTGCTGCCAAGCAGTAATATGGAAGATGAATTTTCGACCGGGGTTGAATGGATAGAGTTTAAATCGTGCGAAACAACGGCGGTTTCATCGTACCTTACATCAGTTTTAGGCTTAAAAATCTCCACGTTAAGCCGGGCAATCTGTGCCCTGCGCAAACGCCGTATCAGCTCTTCGGTTTTACCCGAAAACATGGAACCGCATATTAATTCTATACTCCCGCCAAACTCACTCCGCCTTTTAAAAACATCCTCGCTAAATAGCATCTTACCCTTATTTGGCTCCAAATATCAGAATTAAATGGTATTTTTGAGTAAGTATTTTACCAACATTATATACCCTAAGGTAGTTATGAAGCAGAAGGAAATCATCAAAAAGATAGGTGTTATTATAAACGAGCTGCAGGATCAGTACCAGTATATTGAAAAAACCAAAGGAGTAATAAACGACCTGGAGCTGGAACTTTTTGTTGCCAACACCCATTTTTTAAACGATCATATAGAGGTATTAAGAAAAATAAACGAACAGCAAATTAATGCGATGAGCGAGAAATCGCATATCACAGAGAAATTTTTCGAGCCTGTTGTTCAGCCTGTGCCCATCCCTGAAAAGAAAGATATTAATGTGGGATACCCGGATTTTACACCTGCGGCAGAACCTACAGAGGAAACCATAAACGATGATGAGCCGGCAGAAGAAATAACGAAAGTTGACGAGCCTATAGAAGAAGTTACAACATTTGATGAACCTGTAGCAGAACCTTTCGCAGCAGAAGAACCTGCACCAGAGCAGGAAGAGGAAGCACTCATTAAACATGAAATGTTACCGGAAGATACAGATGAGGAAGTTGATGATAACGAACCCTACACCTTTGAAACCGAGGAATTGGATGAGCAGGAAACCGGGCACCAGCATGAGGAGGAAGAAGAACATCATTTCATGTTAGCAGAGCCTGCCGATGAGCCGAAATCTACAGTTTACGAATGGGAAATTGAACTCGAAAAAATGGCGGCTGAGCTGGAGCAGAAACCTGAACCAGTTGTTGAACCAGAACCTCAATCGGAAACACCTATAGTTGAGCCGGAATCTGAACCACCACTACCAATTGCCAAATCTGAACCAGAGCCTGAATTACCTATTGCCGAACCGGAACCCGAAGTCATCGAAACGTCGGTTGAAACAGAACCAGAAGTTATCACACCGGTTACAGCCGAACCAGAAGTTGCTAGACCTCCGGCTGTTGTAGAAAACTTTGATGCCGACAGACCTGTACTTACCATAAACCAAATACTCGCGGCGCAGCTTGCACATGCAAGTCGCCTGCAAGATCAGCTACCGCCTATTAAAGATTTAAAATCGGCCATTAACCTGAATGATAAAATGCTTTATGTGCGTGACCTGTTTAATAGCTACAGCCTATCGTACAGCGAAGCTATAGAGATATTAAACCGGTTTAAAAGCTTTGAAGAAGCCGACCAGTTTTTGCAAAACAACTACGCCGTAAAAAATAACTGGGCCGATAAACCCGGCACGGTTGAAAAGTTCTACGGATTGTTAAGACGAAGGTTTGCTTAAGTAGCTACACCACACCCATCCGGTTAGAGTCGAGTTTGAGCAGTGTGAATAACAGGAAGGTAAAACTCCACAACGATGAGCCTCCATAACTTATAAATGGCAGCGGTATACCAATAACCGGTACTACACCTATGGTTAAACCTATATTGATAAAGAAGTGAAAAAAGATAATACAGGCTACTCCGTAGCCGTATATTCGTGAAAAGGGCGATCGCTGTCGCTCTGCTATCAAAATAATGCGGAGTATTAAAAACAAATACAACCCGATTACAACAACCGAACCTGCAAAGCCCCACTCCTCGCCTACGGTGCAGAAAATAAAATCGGTACTTTGCTCCGGCACAAACGAGAAGCGGGTTTGTGTGCCTTTTAAATAACCCTTACCCCAAAGTTTGCCCGAGCCTATGGCTATTTTTGATTGGTTAACGTTATAGCCTGCTTTCTTTTTATCGTTGGTTAAGCGAAGCCATTCGTCAATACGTACGCGCTGATGTTCTTTAATAACATGACTGTACACAAAAGGTACAATAAACACAAAGGCTACGGAGATGACCAGCCCGGCCAATACAATTAATGCCCGTTTCCTATTTCTGCGCACAATAGCTATGAGAATACCGAAAACGATTAAGATGCCGCCAACAACATAAAGCTGTTTAAACAAAAGAGACAAGATAAACAAGGTTATAAACAGCGCACCCAATATCAAAAAGTAAGGCGATAAGCCTTCGCGATAGAGCACAAATATCAATGAGCAAAACACCAGCGTCGATCCGTCGTCGGGTTGCATTTTGATGAGCAGCATCGGGAAAAATATTATAGCGGCTGCGATGAAAAATGATTTAACCTCGGTTATCCGGATATTGACCCCGCTTAAATATCGCGCAAGCAACAAACAGGTGGCATATTTGGCAAATTCGGACGGTTGTAACCGGAAAGCACCAATGGATATCCAGGCCTGGTTACCGCCCACATTACGCCCCACAACCAGTACCAACAGCAATAAAAATATGGTGATCCCATAAAAAACCGGGGCCAGCGCGCTAAAAAAACGACTATCCAGCAATAGTATGATCCCGGCCAATGCTACCGCCGAAAGTATCCAGATAAACTGTTTGCTGTAATCGGTTTTCATGCTATCGAAGATGCCGGGATGGGCCTCATCAAAAACAGCAGCATGAATATTGAACCAGCCAATGGTACAAAGCGCAAGATAGATGAATACGGTTATCCAATCTACATTAAAAAAGAAACTACGCTGGCTACTGCTCCTCATTTTTACTGGTTTGAATAGCTAATAATTGTTTGTAAGGTTGTTCTTTTTTCTTCCGGTTTGCAGCGTTTTTTAAACCTGCTTTTAGTTTGGCATTATCGGCAACCTGCTTTTTGGTTGTATCCAATTTAACCGGTTTTTGTTTAATTTCCGGCAATAGGTTCTGGTTCATTATCCACTCGGGAGTTTTACCCGATGGGCGCGAAGTGATGCTATCACGCAGGTATTTCTCTACAATAAAGCTGGCAATAGGTGCGGCCCAGTCGGCGCCCTGACCTGAATTTTCAACTACTACGGCAACAACTATTCTGGGATGATCGCGCGGGGCAAAAGCTACAAACAACGAGTGATTTTTACCATGCGGATTTTGCGCGGTACCTGTTTTGCCAACCATATTAATACCCGATATGCGTGAGCCAGCGGCAGTGCCACGCTCAACCACAGCCTGCATACCATCAATAACAGGTTTAAAATAAACCGAGTCTATTCCTACATCGTGTTTTACAGTAAATTCGGGTCTGATAACTTTGTTATCGCCAATTTGTTTGATCAGGTGCGGCTCGTAATAATACCCTTTATTGGCTATAATGCAATCGATATTGGCCAGTTGCAAGGGTGTAGCCTCCAATTCGCCCTGACCAATGGCTAAGGATATAAAAGTGCTTGAGCGCCATTTGCCGCCTTTAAAAACCTTGTCGTACCTACTCGTATCAGGCACATAGCCTTTCCCCTCGTGCGGCAAATCAACATCAAGTTTAACACCATAGCCAAATTTACTTACGCGGTTTCGCCAATCGATATAATTACTGCGTGTATTTGACATCCCGTTTTTGTTCATCAGTTTATCAAACACATTACAAAAATAGGTATTGCAGGATACCGCTATGCCAGTTGTCAGGTTAGCAACACCATGCGGGTATTCGCAATGTACGGGATGGTTGCCCGCCCAGTAAGTGCCTGTACAATCAAACGATGTTTGTGGTGTAATAACGCCTTCCTGCAAAGCAATTAAAGCTGACAGGGGTTTAAATGATGAACCCGGCGGATAGTAAGCCTGTATTGGCCTGATAAAGAACGGATGATACGGATTTTGATTAAGCGCTGCCGAATTGTTGCCATGCTCGCGGCCAACCATCAGGTTAGGATCGTACGTGGGGCTGCTTACAAAGCATAAAATTTCGCCGGTTGAAGGTTCGATGGCCACAATGCTGCCCACTTTATTTCTCATCAGCTTTTCGCCGAGTTTCTGGATGCGGATATCAAGTGAAGATATCAACCGTTCGCCGGCAACGGCTGGTGTATCCAGCATCCCGTTAAGGTAACTGGCTTTCTCCACTCCCCTCGAATCGACAAGCGAGTTTTTTACACCGCGTTGCCCCCTCAATAGATTTTCGTATGATTTTTCAACCCCGGTGCGACCGATATAGTCGCCGCGATGATAGTAGCCGTGTGAACGTTGAATATCCACATCGTTTACCTCGTCGGTATATCCTAAAAACTGTGCGGCAATAGAATCGGGATATTCGCGTACAGACCGCTGTACAGGTAAAAATCCGGGAAACTCGAATAAGTGCTCCTGGAAAGATGCATAAAGCTGCACGGGCAGTTGCTTTTCGAAAGCCGAGCTTAAGTTTTTAGAATAGGCAACGGCTTTTTTCCAGCGTTTATCAAAGCCTGCTTTATCAATGCCGAGAAGACTGCAAAATTTTACGGTATCAAAAGGTTTTACATCGCGCGGAGTAACCATAATATCGTAAACAGGTTCGTTCTGTACCAGGATCTTCCCGTTACGATCCAATATTGGCCCGCGGCCCGGGAACAACAAGATTGTGCGAAGTACGTTTTTATTTGCTGATAAGGTGTACTGATCGTCGACTATCTGGATATAATATAGGCGACCGAGCAGGCCCAAAGCCATGACAATAAATAACCCCTGAATAAAGTAGCGCCGCTCAAAAAAACTATTCATTAACGTTCCCTCTTCCTATAAAACAACAATCCGGATATCAGCATTAAAAATACGGTAAAAACTGAACTTAACAGAAAACGCACAAACGTGTATTGTATTTCGGATATGCGAAAAACTTCCAGGTTGAATAAAAAGAAATGATGGATAAGGGTGAGGAAAAACGCGTAGGCAAAAAACCACCTGAAACCCATTATGCTTAGCGTAGGTTCGGGCTCGTTATCAAAGCCTTCTTTTTGTACAGTGATGTTAATAAATAATATGCGCACAAAAGCCAGCAAAGTACAGGCCGCGGCATGCAGGCCGGGCGTATCGTAAAAAGCATCGATAGTAATGCCTATAATAAATGCCAGCAGGAACAAGATAATATTTGGTATTTCGAACGGCAACAGCAGGATGAACAGGATGTACGGATACGGCGTGGCCAAGTTATAAAGCGTTACGTTTTTTAACAGAAATACCTGTAAAAACACGAGCACCACAAAGCGGATAAAGTTGATCAATATTGTCCTACTCATCTTTTATCCTTGTGGCCTCCAATTCTTTTTGTTCAAGCGCCAGTTTATTATTTACAACGTATACATAGTTGAGCTTACTGTAATCAACAGCTAAAGTAATATCCATGTTTAAAAACAAACCGCCCTCTTTGGCATGTAAGTTACTGATGGTACCGATGGGGATACCAACCGGGTATAACGAAGACAGTGTTGAGGTAACTACCTTTTGACCGATATGCGGTTTAACATTATTTGATACATCAACCAGCAAACCATGGCGCGGATCGAGATTATCGCCCCATAAAAAATCGCCCAGGTCTTTGGTATCGGCCAGCATGGCGCTGATACGTGTTTTTTTATGCAGTATCGATTGTATGTTAGCCAGGTGTTCGGTTGTATTAACTACAAAGCCTACAACACCATCGCCGCAGATAACGCCCATATCTTTGGTAATGCCATCTTTACTGCCTTTGTTTATGGTGATGTAGTTATTACGGTGATTAACGGAATTGTTAATTACTTTGGCTACAATGTAGGTGTATTGCTGCTTGTAAATGCTATCGGTAACCTTACGTTTGGTTAAGGTATCGAGATAAAACGATGACCTTAACTCGTTACGGAGCCTTGCGTTCTCGCTGGCAAGGCTATCATTAATTTTGCCTAACGATAAATAACCACTAAACTCATTCATCTTTTCGTAAGCAGCGCCGGTAACCTGATTAGATGAACTGATGTAGGTGGCTTTTTGAAACGAGTTGTAATTAACCAGTATGATGAGCGAACAGACCTCGAATATAATAAACAGGAAAAATGCGTTGTACTTGCTGATAAATATCAATAGGTTACGCATCGTTCTTTCAGTATTTAGTAGTTAGTATCGAGTATTGAGATATCAAATCCTAAAGTTAGATTTAATATTAAAAGTAAACAATGGATGTACTTTATCTAAATACTAAATACTAACTACTTTGTACTCCCTTACTGCATTAAAAATTTAAAGTTGCCTATATTTTTTAAGGCTATGCCTGTGCCTCTTACTACGGCGCGCAGCGGATCTTCGGCAACGTGAACCGGCAGCTTTGTTTTGGCTGCCACACGTTTGTCTAAGCCACGCAGCAATGCCCCGCCCCCGGTTAAATAAATACCTGTCTGGTATATATCAGCCGAAAGTTCGGGCGGTGTAATTTCGAGCGCTTTTAAAATAGCTTCTTCTATTTTCGAGATCGATTTATCAAGGCAATGCGCAATTTCGGTGTACGATACCGTGATTTGCTTTGGCACACCGGTCATTAAATCGCGGCCCTGTACTGCAAAATCAGGTGGTGGTTCCGAAAGCTCGGGCAATGCGGCTCCAACCTCTATTTTAATTTTTTCGGCGGTACGGTCGCCTATCATGATGTTATGCTGGCGGCGGATATATTGTACGATATCAGAGTCGAAGTTATCACCCGCTACGCGGATGGATTGATCGCAAACAATTCCCGATAAGGCAATTACGGCGATTTCGGTAGTACCACCGCCGATATCGATAATCATGTTACCCATAGGTTCTTCCACATCAATACCAATACCTACGGCTGCCGCCATTGGCTCGTGTATCAGGTAAACTTCTTTTGCACCGGCAATTTCGGCAGAGTCGCGCACGGCACGTTTTTCAACTTCGGTAATACCTGATGGAATACAGATCACCATCCGTAAAGATGGAAAAAACCAGCCTTTACCGTGGTTGATCATTTTGATCATGCCGCGTATCATATGCTCGGCGGCATTAAAATCGGCAATTACACCATCTTTCAGCGGACGGACTGTGCGTATATTATCGTGAGTTTTGCCTTCCATCTGCATAGCCTGGCGGCCGATAGCGATCACCTTATTGGTGGTACGATCGAATGCGACTATGGATGGTTCGTCAACAACAACTTTATCGTTATGTATAATGAGGGTATTTGCGGTACCTAAATCGATGGCAATTTCTTGCGTAAAAAAATTAAAAAGACCCATTGGCTATAATAAAATAATTTGCAAAGTTAAAAACATATATACACGAATATCACCAAATGGTGCTAATTAATTAACAATAACTTTATTTTTTTGTAATTAGTGCAATTTACATTAATTAGCATTAATACGTACTAACTTGATTAATGTTTAAAATGACGTACGCCGGTCATTACCATAGCAATACCCTTCTCATCGCACATTTTAATCGAGTCCTGATCTTTAATTGAACCGCCCGGCTGTAACACGGCTGTAATTCCCGCATCGGCAGCTATCTCCACACAATCAGGAAAAGGGAAGAAAGCATCGGATGCCATTACAGCGCCATGCAAATCAAATCCGAAGTTTTTAGCTTTCACTATAGCCTGCAGCAACGAATCAACACGTGATGTTTGCCCTACGCCGCTTGCTATCAGGGTGTTATCTTTAGCAAAAACAATGGTGTTTGATTTGGTATGTTTAACCACTTTATTGGCAAAAAACAAGTCGCGCAGCTCGTGTTCGGTTGGTTGTTTTACCGTAACGGGTTTCATTTGCTCCGGGCCCTCAATCACAGCGTCTTTATCCTGCTCAATTACACCGTTCAGCAAAGTTTTAAACTGCTTAACAGGCAATTCAACCGGGTTGCGAATCAGTATAATGCGATTTTTCTTTTCAGTTAAATGCTTTAGGGCCTCATCAGTATAAGCAGGAGCAATCAGAACTTCGAAAAACAGTTTATTGATCTCGGCAGCTGTTTCTTCGTTGATCTCGTCGTTAGCGATAATCACTCCACCAAATGCCGAAACCGGGTCGCAGGCCAGGGCATCAAGCCAGGCTTCTTTAATAAACGAACGCGAGGCTATGCCGCAGGCGTTGGTATGTTTTAAAATGGCAATGGTTGGTTCGGTAAATTCATCGATCAGCAAAACGGCGGCATCAACATCCACCAGGTTATTGTACGATAGTTCTTTACCGTTCAGTTTGGTGAACATGGCATCAAGGTTGCCATAAAATATGCCTTGCTGATGCGGGTTCTCGCCGTAGCGTAATACCTGGCTTTTCTGGATGCTTTGTTTAAATACAGGCTGCGGATCGGCCTGATTAAAATAGTTAAATATCGCGCTATCGTAATGCGATGATATGTTGAACGCCTGTTTGGCAAATTTGCGGCGCTGATCGATGGTTGTTTCACCATTTTGAGTTTCCAGGATCTGGTTAAGCTCGGGATAATCATCTTTTGAGGCTACGATAACTACGTCTTTATGATTTTTGGCTGCAGCGCGGATAAGCGATATACCGCCGATGTCGATCTTTTCGATCACGTCTTCATCACCGGCTCCCGATTTTACAGTTTCTTCAAATGGGTACAGGTCAACTATTACCAGGTCAATTTCCGGAATTTCGTATTGTTTCAGCTGCTGTTCATCGCTGATTAAACCACGGCGACCCAATATGCCGCCAAACACTTTTGGATGCAGCGTTTTTACGCGTCCGCCAAGGATGGATGGGTACGAGGTAAGATCTTCTACGGGTATTACATCAACACCTAAAGCACGGATAAAGGTTTCGGTGCCACCGGTTGAGTAAATATTTACCCCGAGGCGCTTTAGCTGCAAAATAATGGGCTCGAGGTTATCTTTATAATATACAGAAATTAAGGCGTTTTTGATGGAAACGTTGCTGCTCATGGA
>Ga0207098_10472_pt1 | contig 12324 bp, 17 predicted proteins | sample Alteio_BWMinHeat_84_FD_153548 | JGI IMG/M metagenome (GOLD analysis project Ga0207098, IMG submission 153548) | Enriched cells from forest soil in Barre Woods Harvard Forest LTER site, Petersham, Massachusetts, United States -... | ecosystem: Environmental > Terrestrial > Soil > Temperate forest >...
CTTCACATTGGGCTTCACCGTCTTCGATTTTGTCGAAGTTCCTTCAACAGGTCATGCTTGAGAACTTGATGAGAACAGCAATCGATTGCATCAAATACCTTGGTACTTTACGAATGGACCCTGCCGATAATTTCCATGAGAGTCTCTCCATTGGCTCCAATCGCCACGATCTTATAGAAGTGGTCGAACGTTTCCGATGGCAATTGCTCATCCCTAAAAGACTTTTGACTGCTTGGCAATCTGTCCGAGTTGAGTTTTTTCCACGCCCCTTGAGGAGTCTCGCTGCGGTAAACATCAAATCCCGCCGATTGAGCGACATTCCATCTTATTTCAACTATCCGATCGTGTTTGAGAGGTCTTGAATAGACAGCCCAATCTAACCTATTCGATTGGCTCTTGGCGTTACTTGATGAGGACTTCTGATCGGGCTGACTCGGCTCATGCGGTTGCGTGTTAGGTGAAGTTGAAGATGACCCGTTAGGTTGCGCACTGTTGGCCTGCAGGTTCCTGTCGGGCTCCGGCCACTCCCATTGCGCTGGCAGTCTTACAAGAAAACCATTTGCCCAAGTTGCATGGTCACCTTTGGCGTCCTCTGCTACAGGACTACGCGGTAGAAATGCTCGGTCGCAAGAAATACCAAATGATAATCGGGATTTCGGGCCGTAATCTAATGGTTCGGCGAAGAGTACGCATTCTTTTCTTGCTCGATAGAATCGAAAATGGAACCGGTATCCGTTCATTTCGTTTTGATATTGAGTTATCTCTTCACCTAACCAAGCTGCCACCAGAACTTCATCGGGAGGTTGCAACGCATGTAAGTAATGTTCTTTTGTGAGCGTCTGCAAGTCATTAGCCCACGCGCTGTTTTTCAGCCATGTCAGGGTTTGTGCATCCCCCAGTACAATGAGTCTCCGCAAAGCCTCCCGTTCAGTTGTAGACATTTTGTTAGGATCGGTTGTTGTGAAGACGTACCGATACGTGCCGAAAACGAGCAGAAATAGCAGAGTCGGTGCGAATACGCCAAGAACGAAGCCAGACGTATAGAACGAGCGGAGCGCCCTTGCAACCATCCAGCTACCAATGAAGAACGGCGCTATAGCTAAAAGACCAAGCGATAGAACGATGGCCGAGAGAAGCACGAAATTGCTATCCGACAAATCATCGAAAAATGCACTGCCGGAAATGTACGTTCCAGTGATAATTACGAAGGAATAAGCAAGAAGGGCGTAAAGACTGATGGGTCCGGAAACCATATAAATCAAGGAACGATACAAATGCGTCCACTGAATTCTAGGTGTTTCATCTGCCCTTAATCGTTTTCTTAGCATCTTCCGCCGTAGCTGATTGTTCAAGGAGCGGAGCCATTTCCTGACAAGAACTGCCGTAAAGATCCAGATCACTAGATAAACCGCTGTCCAAACAAATAACGTCTTATCTGAAGCGAAGGCGGTCGTGCTTGGAGGGTAAAGGGGATAATCAAATACCCATAAAACGCAGTAAACAAGTACGCCGAAAACAGCGAGGTTGGACCCTGCGAATTTTAAAGACGAAAGAACTAGCGGGTTGGCATCATTTATCTGTCGAATGAAAGTGAATGGATGGGCGATTAGTTCGCTCCACGTTCTCAGATACCGGCCAAGCCATCGTAATGAACGAGATTTTAGACCAACAAATATCGACGTCAGTTGTTCCATATTTGGTTCCTATCCCGGTGAGGTTCATGTGCTCTAGAGGCACGCGACACTCACCTTGAACTTGCTATTTATTGGTTCTTTTCCGATAGTCGCCAACCATCTTCTGCGTAACGTCCTTGTCGTAGCGGAGCGGTGATGCTCCAGCGGGCCGACTATAGGCGCTGCGACGTCCACAACTATGTCCGGCTCGATCGACGCTGTAAGGGCAGGGACAGTTTCCCTTGTACTTGGCGATGGACTCTTTGGTGATCTCCTGTTTGATTTCTGCGTCGGTCTTTGACTTCGTGGACTTCCATTGGCCGAATGCAATTCCAAATGAAAGTGCCAAAACTATGGGCAAGGCTATCTGTTTCACGGCTGACTTCATTGAGCTTCCCCTGCTGAAGCATTAGGTGCAACAGTGCGGTTAACGCCATCGCAGCAATTAAGGCATCTGTAATAGGAAGACGTAAATTCCGGCCGCACTCCCGCATCCGCGACCAGTTTGGTCGAAGCGAAACCGTCCGCCGAACTGTTGCCGCACATCTATTGGGGTTGGCAAACCGCATAGCAGTAATTGAAGCCGTACGGTAAAAACCAGCAGTGGAATGCATTGAAAAAAGCATCCTCAGGTACTGGACTATTCCATCCATGAGCCCAGTTTGCCAGCCATACCTGTCCACCCTCCACTTTGTGGACAATCGGCCAGTGAGCCCCCCACCAATTGCCGCCGAGGGCACCAGTATCAACGAGTGTCGCAACTGGATGTCCGTTCACTACCCAATTCTTAACATCGGTCCACTGCTCATCTCCGCTTCCAAATGGTGGGGAATAACGGAACCCGGAGTACAGGCCGTAATGCTGCAGCGCAAGCGTAATTTGACCAGCATTGGTCCCGAAGACCCCGAAGAAAACATTAGGACCGAATCCGTCGCCGATGATGCGCTGAATTACTTCTTCGTCATCCCAGTGACCTTGGTTCCACCTTTGTAGATTCCAAGGATTGAGCTTATTAAAATCGAGCAGAGCAGCGATCGCTGCTTGACCACACGTATTCCCTTCATTTCGATTGAAGTAGGATTGCATCCAATCGATTCCGCCCTCGGCATCCACTCCCACGGGAGCATCACGAATCGTTGGCGGGGTCGACACATTCTCGGTTGAATACTTCTCTAGGGAGTTGAGCCACTGGGCAAATTGCGGATTGTTCGCTTTATAGTCGTCCAACTGTTTCTGTTGTTCATTTATAGGTAGGCTCATGTCTCCCTCCTCAGTTCTTGACTGCTTAGCTCACGCAATTCTACTCGTGCGCCAGCGTAAGCCACAGGCTCAGCGATAGGAAAACGGACGTTTATGGTTTAGCCCTCTTGCGGTTGTCATCAACCATCTTCTGCGTCACATCCTTGTCGTAGCAAAGCGGTGATGCGCCACCGGGCCGACTGTAGGCGCTACGACGTCCACAGCTATGTCCAGCACAATCGACGTTGTACGGGCACGGACAGTTTCCTTTGTACTTGGTTATGGATTCCTTGATGATCTCCTGCTTGATTTCGGCGTCGGTCTTTGCTTTTGTGGATTTCGTTTGGCCGAACGCGACTCCGAGTGCAACCGCCACAACCAAAAGCCGCATCATCCATTTCATAATAAGTCTCCGCTGTTCAGCGTCTTAGTGCGATGCCTGTGAAAAGACTTGCCGCTATTGGCTGCATTTCCCCACAAGTTCGCCGCACCCTTTCGTCCTATGCTTGGAGATATCCGCATCAGGTGTTCGACTCATTTTTTGCCGCAAGTACAAAAATAGAGGTGATTCTTCGAGAATTGGGCAATGTTTGTGATATCGACAGTTGTGGTAGTGATCTGTTTCTTATTGTTTACTTCAATTTCCCCGAACGAAGTTAGTTTGCATTTTGCGTCACCACAAACGGCCGGATCTGGTGTGCATTTAATCGATATTGCGGGAGGCTTTTCCTGCTTATCCTTAAACTTCTTTATACGGTCTTTCTCTTCCTCCTTCGCTTTGTCAATGGCGTCACTCTTCTTCTTGATGATTGCTCCATCGGCCTTGTTGTGACGCTCATCTTCCTCGCGCCCTTTTTTTGTTTTCTGAGCAGGATTTAAAGTGGGGTCATCTTTTATCGCCTTCTTGTTCGCGTCGTATTTATCTTTCTCTTTGGCTTTTTCATCGCTTTCAGTATCTTTTGCGGCTCCTTCCTTGTCCTGTCGTTCTTCCTTGGCTTTTTTCGTCTCTTTCTTCAGATCGTCCTTCTGAGCTTCGTCAGTCTTGGCCCACTTCTCCAATGCCTTATTGATGTCTTTTTCGACATCCTTATCCGCAACGTCGGCGACAGAGATCTTGCAGAGCTTGTACTTCTTGAATTCCGCTGCGAACGTGTTGGGGATGTCCTTCTCAGCGTCGATAGGCTGACATTTGCCGTTGTCATCAATGTAGATCGCGATTAATGCCATAGTGTATGGACCCCGGTTAAGTACTTAGATTGTCGTTGGGAGCTTGGGCTGCCCGGCATTATACATACCTTGCGGAAATCCAAACACGTTTCCTGCGCGGTGGCCTGAACCCGTGCCTTTCTCTTTTGTTGTCGAGGTTTTTTCAAGGAGGCGAAATTTCACTGCCTGCCTCCTACGGGGAAAAGCTTAAAAGATGTCATCTTGACTACCCGTACAAATGTTCGGTATATCTTCAGGCCGAGTTTTTCGCGCCTTTATGGTGTTCTGCCGGGAGTGTCAGAAGAAGGTTGAGGACTGTCCACATCATGTTTATCCGATCCAAGCGCCCCGTGTCGCGGTCTTTGATCCCAAGATCGAGGCATTGGCATATGACGAGAAGCAACGGACTCTGGAGATCACATTTAAAAGCGGACAGGTTTGGCAACTGTTCGGAGTGCCACCGGCGACTTACAGTGAACTTCGCGACACCAGCATTTCCTCATTCTTAAAGTTCATCGCTCCGCGTCACAAATCCGCACCCGTTAAAACAGGTCTGAACGCCATACAAGTTCCGGAAAGTGAGATTTGTCCGAAATGCAAAGCGGCAATGGCAGTCCGTCATCGGATTAACAGCCAGTTCGATGTAAATATTCGAATACTCTGGGAATGTGCCTCGTGCAAACACCATGAATGGCGGCAATATGGTCAGGGCTTAAATGTTCGAGAGCGTAAGGGCAGATGGCATTGAGTGCTTTGCGATGTCGCACGCGCATTGATTTGGTTTCTTGTTACGATGACACCAATGCGCTCGTCGCTGTGGAAGTGGAAGCTGCTTTGGACTGGAATCGCATTTCTGATGTTGACCGCAATAACATGGATTGCGATGAAGATTACCGTGATGCACGAGTTGGCTGGCGGTGAGAACAAATTCGGACTTGCGATGCTCGGTGCAATCTTTGGCCTTCCCATTGTGTTCCTCCTCGCCGCAGGAACGCTGTGTATATCAACGGCGGCGATCATTTACGTATACAAATCTCGATGAACACCTTAGCGACGACCTGAGAAAGTATGAGTAAAATCACAATGCATCTGGAATGCGGGCCGATAAGTTTGCGCCAAAGACAAAAACTCCGGTACTTGTCGCGGCGAATTGGTTATTGGAAGAGTTTTACTTCCTCAGATTGAAGTTCACTTCAATATTCAACAAAACGCTTACTGGCTCGCCGTCTTTCCGTGCTGGGTCGAATCTCCACTTGGCGACAGCTTCCGCCGCGCTTTCTTCAAGTCCCCAACCGAGCGGTCTTATCACGCGGGTGATTTGGACGTGTCCTTCGGCGTCTATAATAGCTTCGAGTAATACAGTCCCTTCCACCTTTGCTGCCTGTGCGATCTGCGTGTATTCGGGATCACTGCGAGATCGAACGTGAGGGAGTGTCACGTCCTTGCCAACCTTGTAAACACCCGGATAGTTTGGCTGCCACGAACTTGAAATACCTTTCACGTTGTAGACATCTGGCTCCCACGACTTCTTTTCATAGAATGCACATTCTTCCGTTAATGGATTCGTCAGACATATAAGGAACGGCTTCCAATAGGGCTGTATGTTTTCAGGATAACCTTCACCGGTGCCAAGGAACGCTTTTCGCCATTCATTTTGGATATTGAGGGTCTCGTTATCACCTGTCGTCGTTGCAATCTCGATACTGAGCGTCTCAGGAGTTTTAAGCAGAGCGAACTTGTGAATTGATCGATTGTAGTTCAAAAGAATCCGATGCGCTGCAACTCGGAGAATTCCGGACTTAAATTCGATCTTCTCTATTTCTACCGCGCTATGCCATGTCAGCAGGCCGGGATGCCACTTGCCAACGAGATTGCCATGTACGTCGTATTTAATGTTCGAATCCGACACCAAATGCCGTAAGGTTCGGATCTTGCCTTTGTTCGCGGAGGCAAACGCTTCGATTTCGGCCGTAGACACCTGAGAAAAGGAAGAGGAGGTAAAGCAGGCAACCACGATAAGAATAAGCAGGACAACAAACGTGATATTGCCCTTGAAGGTCGCATCGAACCGAAACTGGTCGCGCATCCGGCGACATTCTATTCTCTGAAAGATGTCCGTCAAACTTTAAAGCGTGGCGGTCGAGTTTTCTCTTTGCGGAGCTTTTTGACTAGCGTAGTTCCCAATTTGATTCCCTTACGGAATTCCCGAACCAGCTTCTTGTCACGTCGCAGATCTTCATTGAACGCCAACTCCATGCACATCCAGTTAATCTGCTGGAGTATTTCTTCAATTTCTTTCTGGAGTTGTGGTGACGGGCACATAAGGTCGATCGCTTTTAAACGTTCGTCGAGCAGTACGATTTCGAACACGAGCCGCCTTTTTCGACGGCTCCGTTCATGTTTATGGGTTATGCAGATATCGGTTCAACGTCGATGATCTCGCTGTCGAGAACATCGGCTTTTACGACATTCCGCGGTTCTGGCATCCACTCCGATACAGATTGGAATCCGCGATTCACTTCGGCGAGCAGTTGGATCGCTCTTTGAGCGGATTTTAATCCGTGCGTTGCGAATGCTGTCGCGTCGTTATAAATGTCAAAAACCGATGACATCGCAGAACGCTTTGCGAGCAATCGATCGGCATATCGAGGCGGGAGATTTTGCAGCGCACGACGATGATTTTCTTCGGACGCTCCGATTCCGGACCAATGCGCGAGTAGATTCAAAATCTCATCAAACCGATTCAGGAAATTCCGCAACTGTTGACCGGCTGCTTCGATCCTAACGGCACCGGCGTGAACACTCATGAAGCCGCCAGTCCAGATTCCTGAACCACCGATGGAGAGGTTACTGCAAACCCACGAATATGCGCCGATTTCGACTGACACTCGGCTGGTTCCGTCGAGACTGTTCTGAACCTTTATGAGGGGGCATAGCCGGTCCGTCTTGCGATCCAGTGCGTTTACATTAAGCGTTCGTTCCAAGGCCGGGAATTTGTAAATCGCGTTGAGTTTTACCCCTCCACCGCTGACGTATATGCCCTTCGGAACTGGCCCGACGTCCAGACCGGCAATAGCCTGATCGATCGTTTCTAGGACCGTTGTGTGCGAAACAAGGGCATATCTGTCACTGACTACGGATAATGCTCGTCCCGTATCGGCTCGCGTGACGATCTGCCGATTATTCATTTCCTCGATTTGTCCGGTGGTTGGATTCTTGTAAAGGGCTGGTGTGAAGATTAACGGAAAATCCGCTGGATTCCCGTGAATGTGGGTCTGGTTCAAGTGGTCATTGAGATCAACGTAAGCTCTAGGCACAACTCTCCTTTCGACCGTTTTGGATTTTACGTTCCGCAAGGACGGCCTTGCCTTGCGATAACGGTCTTGCAAAAACTGTTTCTGTGTGCTCAATACTCTACCATACCGCTCTGGTATGAGCAATCTTTTTTGCAAGGTTCAATTAGAATAGTCACATGCCTAAAAAGAAGAATCCTCATGCTCAGGCATTAGGCCGTCTGGGAGGACTTAAAGGTGGAAAGGCTCGGATGGAGAGTCTGACGGCAGAAGAACGGAGCGAATTAGGTCGAAAGGCGGTGCAGGCTCGCTGGGCGAAAGCCAAACGCGGTAAGAAGAAGCCGGGCGGGAAATCAGCCTGATGAGGACGAAAATAAGCCGTCGCGCAAAGAGAAGAGAGGGCTCGAATTTCAAAAGGCCAAGGAACGGTCGCACTATCCTTCGAGCCTCACAGAAAAAAGGAGGGTGGTTCAGGCGTTTTTGCAAAACGCGTCTCGACTGAACCTTACTAATTCGGAGAGATCCTCCGTACCCTCTCGGATCACCACGCTGCGGCCTTTTTGCTGTTCCGTCACGATCCATTCATATACATTCAAAGCATCTATAACGGTTTGTAGAGGTGGACGCCCCGTAAAGCGCGAAAGCCTCTCAAGAGCCTTCAATGATGGACCTTGAAGTTGGACGTACATGCCATTCATAAGATGAGAATTACAGCATGTCCGGTTCCAGAAGATTGTCTGCTTTCAAGTCATTCATTACACGGGCCGAAGCACGGATGACCAAATTCGAGACCAGTGTCGAATTCGCTCACCCCTTCCACCTTGTGGTCGATACCTGCCGAAGAGGTTACTCGCCTGCCTTCTCAGGCTGCCCGAAATACCAGCCCAAGATAAGAGAAGTAAAAGTGATCAGCGCCGTTAGGCTCCTATCGACAAATGTGCTGTTGGCGTAAAAGCCCCACACCAAGGTGCAGACGAGGGCGACCGCCGCTACCTTGATGACGAAAATGGCAATCTCACCCAGAGTGATTTCACGGATGTATTCCGCATCGAAGGATCGGTCGCCGGATGTTCTAGGATCAATTTGTTCTGGCATTTTAGTTCTCTCAATGTTGACCGGTTGCGGATCGAGCTTTAGAGGCGGCACCAGATTCCGCTGGCGGCACTCCTGCTACCTCTGCCGGTCTAATCTCTACTCCGCCCGTAGGTGTCATTGGCTCGTTGCCAAACCGCTGCAAGAAATATTGCTTTGCGAATTCTTGCTCCCGAATCATTCCAACGAACTCTCGTACGGTTAGTGAATGTTCACGTACAAATGAGACGACCGATCCTCGTGATTGTTCACAAAGAACTCGTTCGTACACTCGGAGGGCATCACCTATAACCTCTAGACGGTCCCGTTGCGTAATTCGAGCGAGAGCATCGATTCCAGCAGTGTCTTGGAAAACAATTTTAAGTTTTTGCTTCTTGACCATCTTAAACTCCTGCGTGGGACGTTTATCTAAAATGGGCATGATGCAGTCGTTCCGTCCGTTTCGCAACGAAAAGTCATCTTGCGGAAGCGACCTTTGTCTGAATCGGATTGTTCCTTTGAAAACGCGGTCTCAATTCCGATAATGCAATAATTCGTTGCGCCGAATTCTGAGGAAGGATCAAACGGTAATGAGCAATTCATCGATACAGTTCCACAAGATCTGGATTGAACAATGTGCGGCCACCGTAGCCATTCGCGAACGTTTCGGACTGGACGACGCTCTCAACTATCTGATCGGCGAGAAGCTCTTCAGCTTCGTTCATGCTTCGGAAGAAGATCCCGACTTCGCCGCAGAGTTACCGGCATTCGTGGCTGAAATACGACGGCTCTTCTCAACGGCAGAGATCGCCGAGTTTCTCGATCATCTTGAGCGCACAAAATATCTTGCTCCACCAGAACCAGAACTGGAATTTGACGATCTCGACGAAGAAGACGATGAGCCGTGGCTTGGCAGTCCCGTGTCCGGTGCGAAGGAATTACTGCGGTTTTTCCGGATACGACAACTTTTGCAGGAATAGGCCGGGCGAACTGTTGAATTGGGTGCAATAAGAAACCCTGCAGACCTGATTAGCATTTCCGGCCATCTTTGATCTTTGACTACGATCGATCGGCTAATTCCACATTAAGAGTGGTCCCCGCAAGTTATTCCGATGAATAATGTTCAGCGACTTACATGGAGTGCCCGCATTGCGGGAAGCCGATACCAGATGAGTGGATCTTGAGGGCAGCAGGGGAAATCACCGGGATGAGACTCTCAAAAGAACGCGGTCCTGAGTACTTCCGTAAGATTCAAGCAAAACGCAAGACCCGCGCTGGTGGCCGACCTCGCAAGAAGTAAGCTTCGACCGGTCCCCTAGATTGACACCTCGCTTTTGACAAAACAACACGCATGTTGTTATAACCTGCCCGGAATGCTTTCCCTGCTCAAGACGACCTTCCGCCGCCTGCTTGCTGTGTCGGCGGTGCTGGTGTTAATGCTCTTCGCCCTCTCCTATTTTGGTGAGTTGACGTCTCGCCTCGATGCCAGCTTTCTTGTTTCCGGTGGGACCGCGTGTATTTACGCCTTCCCTATGACCCTCAGCGGAATAAGTCCCAGTTCGGCTCCGGTAGGTTCGAGTGACGTCAAATTGTATACAACCGTGAATGGAGGACTTGCGGACTGCTCTGTCATCGCTGTAAACGGTTCACAGTCTCCAACGACATGGGAGGGCGGGTTTTCCACTGTATTGCCTGCGAATCTTCTAAGTACTATGGGAACGTTAAGTGTCACCGTTGTTACTCCGTCGGTCTTTTCCCCTGTCACAGGAAAGCCCACCTCCGGTTTCACGTCCAACGCTCTGCCTTTCACGGTAACGCCATTGAATCCAGCACCTGTTGTCACTCAAATCAGTCCTGTGTCAGCAAGAGTCGGTTCTGGCGATGTAACGTTGAATATTACCGGCAGCGGATTCATCCCCTCGTCCACTGTGAACGTGACAGGAACGGTCTCAGGCGCGTTTGGAAGCCTTACAAGCTCATTCGTTAACTCCAGTTCGCTCACGGCTGTAATACCGGCAACCGTATTGTCAGCAGGGCAAACGCTAAGCATCAGCGTAACGAACCTTCCTCCGGGAGGCGGGATTTCCAGCGGATTACCTTTCACGGTGGTACCGGCTATTCCGACGATCAGCGGGATGACACCGACAATCGGCTTGCCGGGAACAACGTTCATTATGGCAGTGACGGGCACGAGCCTAATTGGGGCGACGGCGGCGACATTCAGCGGATCGGGCGTTTCATCCAGCATTGGGCCGGGTGGTACGCCCACAAGTGCAACATTATTAGTCACCATCCTCGCCAGTGCTCAGCCGGGTTCGAGGACGGTGACCATTACAACACCCACCGGCACTTCTTCACCCTTTCCGGGATTCTCGGTTCTGCAGCCGCGCCTCCCGCTCCCACCAACGGCACCGCAAACGATTCCAGAGGTGGAAACCGGCAACGTTCAGACAGGCTATGCCCTGATCACACCAGATCCCGGTTCTTCAGCGCCACTGACGACCCTAACGTTCGGAACGGTGCAGAACGGCGTTGTTCAGACCGAAGCCGGAGTCGTTCCGACCGACGCAACCACGGGTGAAACGTTTTCTCTGGATTTCCTTAGCGCAGTGGGTCGCAATCTCGGACTAGCGGTTGCAAATCCGGCAGGCGTCACGAATTCCGTCACAGTCACTTTGCGCGATGACGCTGGTAGTGTGATTGGTGCGACGGGACTCAATGTAGGGCCGTACAAGCAAATATCGATGTTTGTGAATGAATTGTTTCCCGCGGCCTCGCTGGGACAGGTTTTTCTTGGCAGCGTCAGCATCCAGAGCGGCACTCCATTCGCTCTCTTGGGTCTGAGATTCTCCGGTGCAGATTTCAGCACTCTTTCTGGGGGCAACATTGGGACCTCGACCGCCGTACCGACACGTACGCTTACCGCTGGCTCTGTAGCAGAAACACCGCGTGCCGGAATTGTCGGTGGTGTCGGTGCCATCTTGCTGCCGCAATTCGCAATGGGTGGAGGGTGGGCGACCCAAATTACATTGGTCAATACCAGCGGTTCGGCTTCCACAGGTCGGATCGACATTTTTGACTCAAATGGTCAGCCATTAGCCGTGAGGTTGAACGGGACCACAAAAAGCACGTTTACCTATTCAATTCCCGCAGGGGGAACATTTCTGTTAGCTCCACGCGATCAGAATGGACAATCGCCGCTATGAGTTCTGTCGAGACAACAACAGGGGTAGAGCCCGAGATTATCCACCTTCTTGCAACCGGTCTGACTCCTTCCAGAATTGCACAGCAACTGAAAAGATCCATTGACGATGTAATTCGAGAGATTCGCGTCCGAGTCGGTGAAGGTGAACTGCAGTTCTCGGAGATTTATTTCAATCTTTCCGATGACAAACGTGAAGCGGTGAATGTGGCAGACGATGAAGAGAAGGCTTGTGGTACGCCGGATACCAACCGACTCGGCAATAAAGAACTGTCACTCGAAGACTTCACCTTCTATCAATCCATTCGTCAGCGACATGTTTTCGCTGGTGATCTCTACGTTCATATTTCCGAATCAGAACTGTCCATTCACGATTTCGTTTTCGATGCACTAAAACGCCGATTTGGAACTGGGGAAGCCGGATACTGGCGCGAAGGTGTACCGTTACCCGTCAGGCAAAGGTGTCAGGCATGGCGCGAGGAGGACATTTTCGCGCCACGCGAGCCCTTCCAGTACACCACGCTTATCGATCTCTCAACCATCATAACGAAACAATGGGGAGTCTTCGCCGCGATCGTTCCTGATGAATACAAGACAAGTAAAAGGAATCTCGCGGCTGATCTGGCGCGGTTGAATAGCA
>Ga0207098_10473_pt1 | contig 12303 bp, 15 predicted proteins | sample Alteio_BWMinHeat_84_FD_153548 | JGI IMG/M metagenome (GOLD analysis project Ga0207098, IMG submission 153548) | Enriched cells from forest soil in Barre Woods Harvard Forest LTER site, Petersham, Massachusetts, United States -... | ecosystem: Environmental > Terrestrial > Soil > Temperate forest >...
ACGCGAGGCGAGCTCAATACGCAGAAGATTTTCGGGGCCGTGCGGCTGGACAACGCCAATTTTGTCTACCTGCATCAGGAGGACTATTTTCAGTGGGAGACCTATCTGGCCTTCCTGGAGCAAGTGGCGGTGCCCGCATTCTATCGGCGCTGCCACCGGATCTACCTGATTCAAGACAACGCCTCGTATCACAAGAAGCAGGAGACCTATAACTGGTTCAAAGCCAACCGCGGCTACGTGGAAGTCTTCCAACTTCCGCCGTACTGGCCTGAACTGAATGCTACCGAACGGATCTGGAATTACACCCGCAAGCATGTGACACATAATCGGTTCTTTGAACGGCCACAGGATCTTTGCAATGCGCTCTTCCACAATTTCGATTACGTGCGACATCATCCCCAGGAGATCGAAAGCCTGCTCCATCCCTTTTTTTGATCCATATGTCGAATTATTTATGCGCGGCTATATAGGAGCACCAGCATTATTCCCCGGAGGACCAGAATCGTCAGGATCAGGATCGGGCTTGGTAACTTTGGAGAAAAGAATGTTGAAAAGAGTATCGCAGTTACTATAGGGAGCCGGTGAGTTGACGCAATACACAAGAATGTCTGCGACCGAGTTCAACATTTTTTCGGGATTCGACCCTGCACCCAGTTTCACTGAAGGAACACCTTGCGGTACGAACACAAGATTGGTCGTGAGCAGTGTCCCGGCGTTGCTGATCCCGATATACTTGTCCGTTCCCGGCGGCCCGTCCGCTCCGAGCATCGCGACATCCGACTCATCGAAGAACCGGTTGAATGCGTACGCTGCGGCAGCGGTCGAAAACTCACTGATAATCACACGGTCGGACACAGTTTTGCACGGACCCACCATCGCGTTAAGGAGGATGTTTGGGTTGGGCCCATTGCCGGCGTCACCGCCCGACGCGGTCAAATAGAGTTGGGAGTCGGGGTAACGACAGTTGGGGTCAGGGAGCGAAAAGTCGCCGTGGCTGTCAGTGATTGTCGTAGCCAGGACCGTGCTGGAGGCCTTTCCCGAAGCTCCTGCTTCAACAAGGGAAACGGTCGATTCGGAGATTGGTTTTCTGCCGCCTATCAACGAGCCACGAAGGGTGAACTGCGGGCTGCCCGGTTCCGGAGACGAGCCCGAACCCCGAGCCCGTCGAGGGAGTAAAGGTAACGCTGTTGCAGCCGGTGAGCGCCAGAATGTTACCCAATACGGCAGTCAATATGACCTGAGTTGAAGCAAGGGATCTGATTCTGTAAGTACGCACGCGGAGTCCTCCTTGGGGGTAAGAGGATTCGTGAAATCAGGGGCCCTCCCTGTGAAGAACAGGGTGAAGGAGTTTAGCGGGACAAGACAAGCAAGGAGCTGAATTGGTTCAAAACTAGGAGACTTTTTATCGACGATTTAACGGGTTGTGAGAATTATGGTTGACAGCTAGTTGTGACAGATTTACGTTCGACACGGGAAGTGTACACTAAATTCGGTGGCGAGAGTCTAAAATAGCTTGGCCCTGGAGAAAATCGATGCGCATGAGAATGGTCCCCGTATTTCTCGGTGTCGCAGTTTTTCTGTTCGCCTCATCTACAAAAGCAGCCTTTGGCCAGATCACTGGGTGCGTTGATTCTCCAGAGGATCCGACTGTGGTGATGGCAGGTTTGGGTATCGCGGCCGGAGCTGTCCCGTTTGCGTGGTCCAAATTTCGTAATCGGCGCCGATAGAGCAAGCGATGGCTGCGCCTAGTGTAATTCACGCCTCGCCGCGACAGGCGGAGCCTCATCCCGCCAGAAATCAGGCGGTTGACTGGCTTCTTCTGTGCGCTGTCCTTGTTGTGTCGGTGCTCGGGCTTTGGTGGATGCTCGCCTTCCAGATTGTTCGCCTGTGGAGTCTCTGGACTGGAAACGGACTGGCATCGATCGGCATGTTGATGCCGGTCGCTGCTCTCATTCTCACTGTGCGCGCCTGGTACGGGCGTAGGTGGGAACGGCGCGGCACCTGGTGGGGTCTTGCCGTCTGTGCTGCTGCTCTGCTGCTGGGGCGCCTCGACCGGGCGGATCTGATTCCGTCTCTTGCTTACCACGTTGCGCGCCTGGCCGTTTTCCCGGTCGGCGCGCAGGTTTTTCTCTATGTGACCGGAGTTGTGTTACTGTTTGCGGGATTCAGGTATTATCGTGCCGCGCTCTTTCCTATCTCTCTGCTTCTTTTTGTGAACCCGGTACCAGGATTCTTCGTGAGCATGGTTGACCTGCCGTTGCAGCAAGCCGGCGCTTACACGGCCCGGGCAGTCGCTCACTGGGCCGGCGTTCCTCTCACGGGCGATGATCTGCGCATGATGTTCTCGCCCGCATTGGGTATGTTCATTGCGCCGGGATGCAATGGACTGCGCGGATCGTTAACCATGGGCTTTCTCACCGCGATCATCGGGCATCTATATGGCCTGCCGTGGTTACTTCGCAGCGCTTACATCGTGTCGGGTGTCCTCGCCGCTTATTTACTTAACCTGGTTCGGCTGTCTGGGCTGGTTCTCTGTTATCGACTCGCGCTTAGCTATGCGCCGCTGGCGAGACACATGACCGCCGCAGACTATGCGTTGGGCAGCATTTTGTTTTTCATGGCGGCGCTTTTCGTTTTTGCTCTACCACTTAGATGGAAACGACTCAGCAAACAACACGCAGGCTCGTAGCCCTGTCCGCTGTGGTGCTGCTGTGCGCAGCGGTTCCTCACTATCGCCTGGATCGGCCTGCGTTCACGATACAAGTGCACCATGGAGCGAGCGGAGTCTCCGGTTCATCCCTGTTGCCGTCATCCATAGGAAAATTTCGGGTTGTGAATCGCTGGCGGACTCCAATGCGTGACAACATCGTGGAGGAGGGAGGGATTTATAAGAATGACGAAGGGAACGTCGTCGCCCAGATCGCTCTCAGGACCAATAATCCTGGAACGCACAACGGATTGCGGTGCTACCTCGCTCGCGGCCTAACGCTGCAGAGACAATTCCTCGAGCGGGTGGCTTCCGCCGATTCGGCCGGCGATTTCAACATTTCATTCGTCAGCGATGAATCGCTCGCGGGCGCTGGAGAGAAGTATCTGCTAATTGCGACCACAGAGTGCAGGGCCGGGGGTTGCACCGAGACGCCATTGGAGAGCACCAACAGATTCCAGGTTCTCTGGAGGGGGGATGATCCCAACCGTCCAACACTCGAGAGTCACTTTGTGGTGCCGCTTTCTGTGATTCTGCAATCCACCGAGGGTTCTTCTGAGAGATGGAGCCAGGAGCATGCATTACAACAATTTCGGGAATTGATATCGAACTTCAAATTACTACCGCTGCGCAATGCGTATTCACCGAACTGACCAGCGTGCCTGGCCGGCTAGCGATCACAGTGACGGCCAATCAGATTTGCATGAGTTTGAGCTCCGCATCGGTCGAGAAGACCGAATTGGCCTGCGACTTGCTTTTTGCGCACTGCGTTGAGAAAACCAGTCATTGCCGCGCGATAGCCTGAGGTGACGAGGCTGAGGCGGTGCACTCCTGCGAGTTCAGGCACCGAAAATGATGTGCCCCGGATTCCCACATGAATTGGCGATCATGGACAGATTAGGATTTATCGAAGCTCCGCTGTGCCTGCACATCCTCCTTCAAAGCGACGCCAAGGACAAGCTGATCGCGATGAATTGCGCGGATGATCCGGATCACAGGCGCAGCCTCGGGGGTAAATTGGTGTGATAAATATCGACCGTGACCGAGAAAAAGACCAGCCGTGTGCCTGAAGAGAAGACGCCGAGCGGTTTGACTGCCGCCATTTTAGAGAATGGCCAAAGCGCTGCACCCAAGGGCATCATGGACGATGCGACCTACGAGAGGATCGCCGTGCGCCATCTGGGTACGCGAGGGGCTTCGCGTAGATTGGCCCCGCTGGGCGGCACCATGCCGAACCTGAACCAATCCCCCGGCGCAGAGCGACCGGACAATGATGAAGGTGGCTCTTTCATCGTGTAAGCAGCCATCAGAAACCTTTCCGCCGCTCTTTTGAGGATCGCTGGTTCTCGGGCTTCCGCACGGCGCAGAATCTCGCGGCGGAGCAGATCGCCCCCCTGAAGATGATGGTCGGCTTTCCGTTTGGCTTTCTCACTCCGCGCTTTTTCTCGATCCTTATCGATTTGCGCGGTCACATCGGTGACCGTCCACGGCTCGTCTGTGAGGTTGATTTCGAACACTTTTGGGGGTGGTTCTTCTCCAATGCGAAACTTCGTCGCAGTTAGAGCAACCCGTAAGGTGGTGCGGCTTTTACGTCTGGAACTGCGTGCCGCCCAGTTGCTCGCCCCCTGCGCGGGAAGCCCTCGACCCTAGGCTTGCTGCCAGTAGGACGGAATCCCGTGGCGTCCCGTACCTCGTACACGATGTCCGCCCGGTCTTCGACGACGCCGGACCCCGGCTGTGCTGGGCTGATTTAATCGTGTTGCCGAGTAACAGGACGGCCGGACCACTCTCGCGGCGGCAGACATCAAGCAACGGAGCCAGAGCGTGGGCAGGCTTCGATGAATCCTGTTCGCGCACGCCCTCGGCCATCGAGTCCCATGCATCCACCACCACGAGGTCAAAGTCGCTATAAGGTAGGCTGGCGCACTTCTCGTGCTCCGTCAGCTTTGGGCACCTCTGCCGGCTAATTGCTCTTAGATTCGGCCTCTGCTCTGCGAGGTCGTCTGCGCCGAGACTGTGTAGCCTGCCACTCATCATGTAGCTCGGGTTGTCGCGGTCGAGCATCAAGACGCGCTTGCCGGACGAGACCAGCGACGCCGCCCAATAGGCAGCAAGAACGGACTTGCAGATCCCACGGGGAGCGAATATCTGCATGAGACAGCTTCGTGCGAACACGTCCGGCACGAGGTATGGGATATCCACATCGTCTGAAGCAAGAAACGTGTCCATTCCCTGGGAGGCCCAAGAGTCATCGGCTGCTGCTCGATCCTGTTGTACCAATGGTTTCCATGGTGAAGCCGTCTCGATCATCCGTTCCAGATCGGCGATCAGTTGCTCAGGATCGTGGGCCTTGACCCAGTTAGTGATGTCAAACTTTTCCCGCTCGTCAAGGAAGGCGATGCGGCGCACACTATCGGCGACGGGATGGATTTTGAACGGAGACGTGCTCGGCCAGCGTTCTGCCGGGTGCATCGTTATCTTCAAAGAGCACTACGCCTTGTCGCTGAAGCTCTTGGTGTACTCGGTCCGCGATTTGGGTTTTGATCCCGGTTCCCATGCGCCTTCGGGATTACACGTTGGTGCAACACGCAGGCTGCCGTTCGCTTGCCGCTCCGGCCAGAGCTTGGGAATTAGGCCGCTCAGTACGTCGCAGCACCCCTCCCCCTCGGCCCACAGGACCGGATTGGCGCACACAACATGGGATTTGAGCAGGAGGGCGCGCCGTCCAACTCGCGGTACGCCTCCTGAGTTGATCTACTTGGATGTAGCCGCCCCTTGGTGAGCATGGTGTCTCTGCGGCAGCGGCTTGCGAACCTGCGGCTGGACGGCAGTCTCGTCCACCGGCGTGGTGCCCTGCACGTCGGACGAGAAGTTGGCGCCAGCCGGGACCAGGTAGTCTTCCACCTTCTGCCCGTCGGTGGTGCTGGTGGCCACGCTGATGCGCGAAGGATCTATGCCCTTCTCCTTCACCAGATAGTCCTTGGTGTTGACGGCGCGCTGCCCGGCGAAGTCGTCCACGTTGGCCTTCTTGTGGTGCTCAGCGTACTTCCGCTGCTTCTCCATTGCCTCCTTCTCCTTGGCGTTGGACTGGCCAATCAGGACCTCCCTGGCATCGGACTGCCGCTGCAGATCCAGCGCCACTTCGTCCAGGCAGGCCTTGGCTTCGTTGTCCACGCGCATGGGACGCTTCTTGTCGTTCTCGAAGTTGATGGAGCACAGCGCCTGCGCGTGCGGCTGCGGCGGTTTCGGCGGCTCCAGAATCGTCAGGCTGCTGTTCGCCGAAGCATTGTGGCCCTTGTCGTCCGCCACGTTGCAGGTGATCGAAACCGGGCCCGTGGGTGCGCCCGTGGACGAGTAGGACGCCGAGGCGCCGGTGCCCGTCACGTTGCCGGCCGAGGCAGTGTAGGTGTAGGTCAGCGGGCGGTTCTGCGGGCTGGCCGCGGTGGCCGTGACGGTGGCGCTGTCGCCCGGCTTGATGGTCGTCGGGTTCACCGAGCAGGAGATCGTCGGCGGCTCGAATTCCTTCACCGTGAAGGTGGCCGTGGACTGCGTGGCTACCTGCCAGGGCTTCGCCCCTTCCTTGCCCGGCTTGCCTTCCTTGGCGTCGCACCGGACGGTGTGCTGCCCGGGCGTAAGATCGGCGGTGTTCGCGGTCGCCGTGGCGCTGTTGTTGGCACCCGTGATGCCGTCGCCGGAGATGCTGTAGACCACGCCCAGCTTGGGATCCTGCGAGCCCACCGTGGCCGCCACCGTGACCGGCTCGCCGGGGAACACTGAGGTCTGATTGGCCGAGCAGGCAACCGTCAACTGCAGCGGCGGCTTGATACCCATGTTGAATACAACGCCAGCGAGGAAGCGGGTACTATTCTCATTGGCGCTAAGGTGGTTGTCGAACGTGGTACGGAGGTAGCTGGCCTCAAAGGGCCGGATGGAGAAACGCGGACTGACAGCTATATCGAGCCCAACGCCAAAGTCCATGGCGAACGCATTGCTGGATGGCGTCGAGCCAAATTGAGTAAAGCCCAAGTTGCTGTATGCCTTGCTATAGACGTCACTATGCGCGCCGCCAAAAAGAGCCTGCCCATACGGTCGGAAGATTCCACGGCGCTTGCCGAACTGGGGACCAAACATGTAGGTGAAGATGTTGCCTTCCACACCGGCGGATGCGCCGGCAGGATTAAATGTATTGCCCGGCGGAACAACGACGGTGCGTGTTTCGCTACCATAGCCCTGGAATTCAGCCTTAAGTCCAATTATGGGGCCGAAGTTGTATACGAACGAACCTCCGCCCCCATTTAGGTTGTAGGCCTGCCCGAATTCATATTTTCCACCGAAGCTCTCGTAGTCAAAGGCTTGGAAGTGCAAAAAGGAGTAATCGACCGAAACTTCCGCTTTTGGGTGCTCCTGAGACCACGCCGGCGGGCCAGTCAGCGTGACAGCGACCACGACAAGTGCAGCTGTGAGCTTCATCAAACTCCTCCGTAACTCGGTATTTTCCTTCGCTTTTGACAACTGGCCGGACCCGCTGGAAACCACGTGCGTCGACGCTTCTGTGCCGGGGAGACTGGTGCGAGCTTCCTCCGGCCCTCTTCCACATCAATGCATCGTGAGGACCTTCTGATCCGTGGCGGCACTTCCGTTTATGCTGCCCGAAGCCTTCACGGTAGCTGTTCCGGGTCCGGTGATGCTGGCAGTGCCGAATCCATCTACCACAGCTACTCCAGGGTCCGAAGAAGACCACGTCACCTGATTGGTCAGGTCTTGCGTTGTCAAATCACTGAATCTCCCTGTGGCCTTATATTGCTGTGTTCCGCCGAGCGCAACATCTGCGGGAGCTGTTGGTGTGATCGCGAGACTCGCCATGATTGCACTCGTGACGGTTAACGGTGCCGTTGCAAATTGGCCACCGATCTCCGCGCCGATGGTGGTTGTGCCTGGTGCGAGTCCGGTTACCCATCCCGCATTAGTGATTGTGGCGATGGTCGGCGTCGTCGAGACCCATGTGACAGAAGACGTGACATCCTGTGTCGTCCCGTCCGCTAGAGTGGCCGTCGCTGTAAATCGCCGCGAGGTCCCTTGCGCGATGGTGACGGGATTCGGAGCGATCGCAACAGAACTCACGCTTTGCACGCTGAGCACTGCGGTCTTGGAGACCACGCCGAGCTGCACCTCAAGCATTGCTGATCCGGATGCGATACCGGCCACACTCACCCCGCTGTAACCCAGTCCCGTGATTTTCGCGATCGAGCCATCTTTCGGCGTAATACTCCACGCTGAGCCCAGATTTATTTGCTGTTGGGTTCCATCGCTGAAAGTGCCGACCGCCCGGAAACCCACGTTCGATCCGATCAGCAGTCCTGCCGGTTCCGGGGTAAACGCGATGGAGATCAGCGACGCCGAACTAACCGTGAGGGGATCGTTTCCCTGGAACCCACCAAGAGAGGCCTGGATCATTGTTGAGCCTGCGGCGACTCCGGTGGCAAAAATATTTGATCCTCCGAAATTGTGGATGGTGGCCACAGCGGGTGCCGTGCTGCTCCACGTCACATCCTCGGTAACGTTTTGCGTTGTATTGTCGTTGAATTCTCCCACAGCCGCAAATAGAAGCCACGTGAGAGGTGCAATGGTTTGCGCTACTGGCGAAACTACGATGCGCGTCGGATTCGCTGCGGTCACAATCAGCGTAGCGCTGCCGGATATGGAAGTGGCAGGGTCAGTTGCGATAATGGTGACCGTTCCCGGGCTGAGGCCGATGGCACGGCCTCCATTGATCGATGCAATCGAATTCGGGTTCGGTGTAACACTCCAGACGGCCTTCACGATATTCTGGCTACCATCGGAATAGATGCCCCAGGCTGAGAAACGATGACTCGTACCACGGGCGATTTTAGTGGTCACTGAACTTCCAATGGGAACGGGATTGGAGGCGTTGAGGACCACAATTGAAACCAGCGCCTGCGCCGTCACTGTAAGGGTGGCTGTACCAGAGATCAAACCACCCGGTGTATTGAAAGCTGCAGTAATATCGGCTGAGCCCTTGATGTAGGTCTTCGCGAGTCCGCCGGGGGCAATCGTGGCCACCGGCGCCGTCGCGGTCCAGGTTACGAGATTGGTGAGATCTTGCGTCGTTCCATCGCTGAAGGTTCCCTGCGCGGTAAATTGCACTGTATGTCCTGCTGTTACAGTTGTAACCGCCGGTTGCACACTGATTGAAACCAGCGTCGGCGCCGCCGTCACTGTAAGGGTGGCTGTGCCAGAGATCAAGCCACCCGGTGTATTGAAAGCTGCAGTAATAACGGATGAGCCCTGGGTGTAGGTCTTCGCGAGTCCGCCGGGGGAAATCGTGGCTACCGGCGCCGTCGCGGTCCAGGTCACGAGATTGGTGAGATCTCGCGTCGTTCCATCGCCGAAGGTTCCCTGCGCCGTAAATTGCACTGTATTTCCTACTACTACAGTTGTAGCCGCCGGTTGCACACTGATTGAAACCAACGTCGGCGCCGTCACTGTAAGGGTGGCTGTACCAGAGATCAAGCCACCCGGTGTATTGAAAGCTGCAGTAATAACGGATGAACCCTGGGTGTAGGTCTTCGCGAGTCCGCCGGAGGAAATCGTGGCCACCGGCGCCGTCGCGGTCCAGGTCACGAGATTGGTGAGATCTCGCTTCGTTCCATCGCTGAAGGTTCCCTGCGCGGTAAATTGCACTGTATTTCCTGCTGCTACAGTTGTAACCGCCGATTGCACACTGATAGATGCGAGATAGGAAAGAGTTGCATCACTGCATCCCGTGAATGCACTTAAGACCGCAAGCCCTGCGACTAATTGGAGTCTCTTCAAGCAGCACCTCGCATTTTCAATGGAATGAACGCTGTCGTAACCGGGTCGTAATCGATTAACGATGACGGCGGACGAACCTGTCATTGGGCAGATGGGGGGAAAAGGAACGGCAACTAACAGGGATCTGGTTCGGCAAATGGAAGGCACCACATCGCGCCTTCACGCATTATCGACTGCGTCTGCGATTGTTGGTGACACAAAATCCAGCATCGAGTGTGAAGGTTCGCGACGCTAACCATTGAACGTCCGCCAAGATAGAAGCCCCGGATCGTCTCGACAACTGGCAGAACTATCAGTTGGTGACACAATCAAGATAGAAGCCCCGGATCGTCTCGACAACTGGCAGAACTATCAGTTGGTACCTGGAGCCCTTGCCAGGCGCCTCATTGCAGATACCCCGTGAGATACCGCCCTTCTGCGAGGTCCGTTACCTGTGCGGTATGGCCTCGAGAGCACTAAAAATCCGAAGGCTGCGCTGGTTTTTTCGTGCCCTCGGGAATTTTGGGGCGACTTCCAGAAATGGAGGGGCTTCCGATGTGGTGCGTGTGCGGCGGAGAGGGATGACCACAGGGGGATGGACTCTATGGTTTCCAGGTTGTGAATCGAATGTGGGCGACATCAGCGCAGCAAAGTGGCCGCTGCATACAATCACGTCGGGTACCTGAGTCAGCGTGCATCGATGATGCAGTGGTGGGCAAATTATTTGGACGCTCAATTGGCCAAGGGCGAGGGAAGCCAGGGCAGCGCAAGCTGGAAGCGCGCTGCGGTCACAGACGGCCGGCATGAAACCGCGCGGCAGCGTTAAGCCACAGATCGCGACGCATGTACGCGATCTAAAGCCCACTGCCTGACTTCGGATCTGACCCACGCAACTGCGCGCGGGCCAAGGCGGACTGGCGCAGGAAAGCTCTTGTCCCGGATCAGCTCGTAAATGCCGGTTTTCCCCAGGCCCGTGACTGCCTTCACTTCTGGCAGACGCAAGAATTGGACCTCTACCGGAACCTCTTGGGGATTCTTGAGCAGCGATCCCTCAGGTGCACGCACCTCTTTGGCAGGCGGCCTTTGGTTGCGGTCCTTCCGCCTTGAGGCACGCCGGACCGAAGTCTTGGAATTCCGAGAAGCACGAGTCTTCCCGGCAGCATACGCTCAGGCGCGGGCGCACGGGCAAAACCAAATGCGAGACTCAGAGGTGAGCGCTCGGTGGGCCGTGACCTGGGGACGAGATCACATTTTCGAAAGATCGGCGGTCCACGACAAGCGCGCGATTCTCGAATCCGCCCTTGCGCGCGGCATGGGAGAAACCACATATGCCGCGGTTGAACGCGAATTCGAGCGCCGGGTCAGGACAGGCGAGTTCCGCGAGGTCCCTCTAGGGGAGCAGATCAGCAATTCACGACGACGGAGATGATTTGCCTGGAGCGCGAAATCATCGACCGGATGCGAGATAGACGCACACCGGATGGATCAGGCTAGGATTCTTGCCGCCATCAATATTGCAAACGCAGAGCAGTCCAGAGCGATATCGGCCTTCAACGCTCTCAAGAACAAACCTCCCAACAAATCGAGATTCAGCGACAAGCAATGGGCGAAGTACCAGAAGGATTTGCAAACTGCAAAAGAGGACCGGGACCGTGACGGGCCGAGAGGCTGCCCCAAACAATTGGCTTCTGGAGTGGAGTTCAAACTCAAGGAACTTCGCGATCAGTCCGGGGAAATTCTTGATTGTAACCGAGACGCCCTTTCTGGGAAGGACATGGGGGACAGGCGAATATTCGGCAATAACGGTTTGCAGGTCAGGGGGAATTCTGCCGGATTCATTCGCACCACCAACCCAGAAGCATCTTGAGTGTGCAGGGCATCACACGAGTCCCATGAACGTTTTTCTGACCACTTGACCCCTGTCCTTCTGCCGTGAGAAGCTCTTCTCTCTATGCACCAAGGCCAGAAAACCGTTGTCTAACTTTTGGAGTCTCGGACAAATAAAAACGTACCTCGGCCTCGGTGTCGCGGTTTTGCTTTCGAGCATAGTGGCCTTTGCGCAAACCACACCTCTCACCAGGATAATCACCCTCGGAATGACTCCATTATCGATCAAAAATTCAACGACTGTCCTGGCGTTGGTCATAAATCCCACCTATTCTCCTCTTACAGGCAGTCAACTTCCGGATTTTGGAATCAGCGTTTCTGCTTCTAATTTCACGGTTCAGGGCGGTCAGAACGTAGGAGCGAGTATTCTGATCACACCCAAAAATGGGTTCAACGAGAACCTCAGCCTGACTTGCAGTGGACTCCCTTCCGGAGCTGCCTGCATCTTTGGCAGTCCTCTGGCTCAAGCTGGTGGCTATTTCATCATTCCGATGACTATCAGCACTCGGCCTTTGAGTTCGGCGGTTGCGTCCTCAACAACGCCGTTCAGTTTTCCTGTCTATATAGCGTTTCCACTTGTGGTGTTCTTGCTGTCGAAGCGCCGGAATGCTAACGCGAAGTATTTGTTCCAGGGTCTCGGCCTGGCGATTCTCGCTGTTGCATCGCTGGGCTGGGTAGGTTGCGGTGGAGCTTCACCAGTCACATCGGTAACAAGCACGATCATCATCACTGCTCAAACCCAGAGTGGTTTGAGCCATAGCACGGAGTTTCCACTTACAGTTTTCGGTTGAATATACTGAAATTGATGAGGGAGACCTCGAGAAGGAAGTCCCCTGATGGATTAATCCACAAACCGGTAAGAACGTCGTGGCCCCGCAAGGCACCGGGACGCTGTG
>Ga0207098_10475_pt1 | contig 12249 bp, 9 predicted proteins | sample Alteio_BWMinHeat_84_FD_153548 | JGI IMG/M metagenome (GOLD analysis project Ga0207098, IMG submission 153548) | Enriched cells from forest soil in Barre Woods Harvard Forest LTER site, Petersham, Massachusetts, United States -... | ecosystem: Environmental > Terrestrial > Soil > Temperate forest >...
TCCCAGCCTGAAATGTCCCGTCGCCATTGCAATGCCCAGCCGTCATGCCTGTCAATACCTCAATGCCCTCTTCGATCTTCGCCACCGGCCAAATGTGAAACTTCCCCGCCGCCACCGCATCCAGAATATCTTCGCGCAGCATCAGATCCTCGACGTTCGCTGCCGGAATCATCACGCCCTGCGAACCCGATAGCCCCTTGATCCGGCACACATCGAAAAATCCCTCGATCTTCTCGTTGACCCCGCCGATCGCCTGTATGTCCCCCTGCTGATTCATCGACCCGGTCACCGCGATATCCTGCCGCAAAGGCAATTCCGCCAGCGCCGACACCAGCGCGTACACTTCCGTCGAGCTCGCGCTGTCTCCATCCACGCCGGAATACGACTGCTCGAAGCAAATACTCGCCGCCAGCGAAAGCGGTTTATCCTGCGCAAAGCGGCTCCGCAAATATCCCGAAATAATGTGCACGCCCTTGTCGTGAAAGCGTCCGCTGAGATTCGATTCGCGCTCGATGTTGATCACGCCAACCTTGCCCAGCGCCGCAGTCGCCGTGATGCGCACCGGCTTCCCGAACGAGTACCCGCCAATCTCCAGTACGCTCAATCCATTCAGTTGCCCGACGCGAGCTCCCTCCAGGTCCACCAGCAGCGTCCCCTCTTCGATCATCTCGCGAATGCGCGTTTCGATCAGGTTGTGCCGCTCCATCTTCGAAGACAGCGCTGTGCGCACGTGCGCCGCCCGCACCACCGATTCCCCGGCCGCCGCCGCCGCGTAGTGCGCCTCACGCGCCAGGTCCGCGATATCCACAAAGCGCGCCGTCACCTTGTTCCGCCGCCCCGCCTGCCGCACGCCATACTCGAGCATGGCCGCAAAAGCCCCCCGGTCGAACGGCGACAAGCTCTCTTTCTCGCACAGCGCCCGCAACCTCCCTGCGTATTCCGCGATCACGCCATCGCTCATGTGCATTTCTTCGTCGAACTCGACGCGCACCTTAAAAATCTTCCGGAAATCTTCTTCGTAGTCGTACAAGAGCTCGTAAAGCTCACGGTCGCCGATCAAAATCACCTTCACATTGATCTGCACCGCTTCCGGCTTGATCGCGCTACCGCCAAACGGATAAAACATTTCCAGCGGCTGGATTTCCAACCGATTGTGATTCAAGGTGCGCTTCAGCGCTCGCCAAACCCCGACCTCGGAAAGTGCCTCCAGCGAATACATAATCAAAAACCCACCGTCCGCCCGCAGCAGCGACCCGCCGCGCAAATCCATAAAATCGCTGGTCCATCCGCCCCGCGCGTCATACGCCCGCTGGATGGTGCCAAACAAATTCGCATACGTAGGCGTAGTCTCAAAAATCACCGGCGAGGCATCTTCATCGCTGTGGGCCAAAATCACGTTCACACCATACAAGCGGAACGGATCGCGCTCCGGTCCGCCCTGCGGCTTCGGCATACCATCCGGGACAGGCTCCCCCTCCTGCTCACCCTCGCCTTCGCGTTCCTTGAAGGGATCGAGATTATCCAGCAGGTGGTGGCGCACCTCTTCCAGATACTCAGACACCCCGTCATTCGGATATTTTTCCTTCAGCTCTTCGATCACTCCATCGACCAGCACCGACGCCGCTTCCTGCTCCAAATAACTCAGCTCGCTGGCCAGTTCCCGCGAAAGAGTAAGCGTCTTGCGATACACCACCGTAAATTCCTGCCGAAACTGCTCATACTTGCGCTCGATGTCTTCCGCCACTGGGCCGTCGAGCTTGCCCTCGTGCACCATCTTCGAAATATCCTCGATGGGCACCATCTGCCCCTCGAGCACCGGAAAAATCTCCGGCAGCGCTACCGCCCCCACCTGCATGTGGCCCAGAGCAAATTGTTCCCGCGCGATCCGCCGCGTGAAATCGTCCATCAATTCCTTTTCCCGCACGGTGAAGCGCTCGACGATGCGCCCCTTCTGCCGCTGGAACGGCTCGCCTTCGAACACCTGCGGAATTCGCCGCCGCAAAAAATCAATCCCCGCCTGCATCTCTTTCTTGAAAGAATTGGCTTGCCCGCGAGGCAGCGACAGCAACCGGGGCCGATCGGTGATCTTGAAATTATTGACGTAGCAGCGGTCCAGCGAAGGCTTGGTCGGCGGGTGCAGTTCCTCGATCATCCGCGCAATGGTGCCGCCCCGGCTCGTGCCCGCCAGCCCGCACACAAACACGTTGTACCCGGGAGCCGACAGCTCCACGCCCATCTTCAGCGCCCGCAGCGCCCGCTCCTGCCCGATGAACCCTTCGCGCAATTCGGCCTGCGCGGTAGTCTCAAAGGGCAGACGCGAGGGCTCACACCGCCAGCGCAACTTCGCAGCCGGCAACTCGGCGTGTACCGCGGCAGGTTTGTAGCCGTTCGAGCTCATCTGAGGCGGGTACTCTAGCACACGCCCACGTCCCCGCACGCATTTTCGCCCCGCCTGTTTCGCACGAGTGCAACCCCTCGCGCCCGTCACCCTTGTTCTTTGTGAGGAGGGATCGCTTACCCAGCTTGCCCCGAGCTTCGAGGGGAGCCCCGAAGGGCCCCTCCCTCTCCCTGACACTCCGGAAGCTGCCAGAGCCCCAGGATCACTCGCCGTCGCGTCCGATTCTCATTCCATCCGCAGCGCCTGTACCGGATCCAATCGCGACGCCCGCCACGCGGGCAGCACGCACGCCGCACTCGCCACGCCCATCAAAATCACCGCCACTGCGACAAACACGCTCACATCCAACGGCTGCACCCCGTACAACAAATCCCGAATCATCTTCGCCGTCGCCGCACCTGCTGCCAGTCCCAAAACTAATCCGACGCTAGCCGGCCGTAACCCATCCACCAGCGTCAACCGCAGCACCTCGCCCCGCTGTGCACCAATAGCAATGCGAATTCCGATTTCCGTCTTCCGCTGCGCGACCAGGTAGGAAAGCACTCCAAACAACCCTACAGCCGCCAAAATCAGCGACAATCCGGCGAACGCTAACAGCAGCGTCGCGTCAAAACTCGCGTCCACCGTCGATTTGACGATCATTTCGTCCATGGTCAGCACGTGTGCGACCGGCAACTCTCGATCGAGTTCTTGCACGATCCGCTGGATCGGCAATGCCAACTGGCTCACGTCCCGGCTTGAACGAACCGCAAGCGTCGCGCCGTTCTCGGTACCCGCATATAGAGGGAAATACATCATGGGCTGCGCAGGTTTGGCAATCAGGAAGCGCGTATCGCCCACTACGCCCACAATTTCGTAGGATTTGTCACCCATGGTACGCAGGTGCTTGCCAAGTGGATCTTCGCCAGAAAAATATTGCCGCGCAAACGAATCACTCACAATCACTTTCATCGCCCGGTCTAGCCGATACCTTGGATCGAAGGTCTCTCCGCGCAGGACGGGTATTCCGAGCGCCGCGAAATAACCCGGGTCGGCGTAACGCACGACCGCATATTGCATCTGGCCCTGCGGCAGCGGCGGATGTTCCTCGATCGTGAAGCCGTTATCTTCAATATAGCCTTGCCCAGGAACGGCCGTGCCCAGCCCCGCGCCCTGCACACCGGGAAGATTGCGCACCCGCGCAAGCAGCGTTTCAAAAAAGTTCAGCCGCTGTGCGGGCTCGGTGTATTGAGCATCGGGCAGACCGAAACCCATGGTGAGCACGTTGTTCGTGATGCACCCAAGATCGGACGACCGCAGCCGTTCGTAGCTCTTCAACAGCAAACCCGCCGTAATCAGCAGCACTACGGTAAGCCCCACTTCCAGTGAAAGTAGCCATCTGCGCAGCTTCGCCCGCCCTTGTCCCGCACTGTTGGAACGTGAAGATTCCTGGAGCGAAGACAACATCCTGTCGTCCGTGGTGGAGGCCCAGGAAATTAACCCTGCGAACGCCGCGCACTCAAAGATCAGTCCCACCGTAAAGGCCACCACGAGACCATCGATGTGGATTGCCTCGGCACGGCTCATGTCCAGCCGCGTCCTTACCAGCCATTGAATCGCGGAAGATGCCAGCAACAGGCCAGCCACCCCGCCCGCAGCCGCTAGCACCAAGCTCTCCATGAATTGCTCGCCAAGCAGGCGCCACCGGCTGCCGCCCAGCGCGGCGCGAATGGCCAACTCCCTCCGTCGCGCTGCGGCCCGCGCCACCAGCAGATTGGCCACGTTCAGGCAGGCAATCAGCAGCACGCAGCCGGTCGCCCCCAGCAGCACGTACAGTGGTGTCTTGATCTCTCCGACCATATCTTCCAGCAGCGGCCGCGTGTTCGCCGCCTTGTTCACGAACGGATTGTCCAGGTGCTCGTCATGCAGCCGTCGCACGATAAGCGAAATCTCCGTCCTTCCCTGTGTTTCCGCAACTCCGGGCTTCAGACGCCCGATTGCTGCGAACATGTGAGCGTCCAAAGCCTGCCACCGCGTGGCAGGCTGCTCGTGATAAATCGGTGTCCACACTTGTATGGCCTGCTCCGGGAACGTAAACCACGCCGGCATCACGCCGACTACCGTGTAGGGTTTTACATCGAGGTGTATGGTCTGGTTCACAATGGAAGGATCGCCTCCGAAGCGCCTCTTCCACAGCCCCCAGCTCAAGATAACCGTCGCATTCGCCGAAAGCTGATCGTCCGCCGCGGTGAAATTTCGCCCCAGCGCGGGCTCCACCCCAAGGGTTTGAAATAAGTTCCACGAGCACTGTGCCGCCCGCACGGTTTCCGGAAGCTGCCCGCCCGCCGTCGACAGATTGTATTCCGGGAAATCCAGCAGAATCGCCAAATCCGAAAAACTATGACTTTGCTTCTTCCACTCCTCGAACACTCCTCCCGCGACTACGTTGTATGGAAATTTGCCGTCGACGCTTTGTTCGTACAAGTGCACCAGACGCTCCGGCTCTCGAAACGGCAGTGGCTTCAGCAGCACCGACCGCACGATCGTGAACATCGCCGTCACCGCCCCGATCCCCAGCGCCAGCACCACAATCACCGCCAGCGCAAACCCCGGCGCCCTCCGCAGCGTCCGCAGCACGTAGCGTAAATCCCGCATCACTTTGCTCAGCACTCCAATCGTGTTCCACTCCCACAAGTCTTCCCGCACGTTCCGCCGGCTCCCGAATTTCACCAGCGCCCTCCGTCGAGCCTCTTCTGCGGACAAGCCCCGAGCAACGTTCTCATCGATCTCATGCGCGATGTGCGCCTCAATCTCCCGTGCCAGCTCCGCATCCTCCTCCCGCCTCTGGAAAAATCGCCCAACGTTCATCGCAACCTCCAGCCTCGTGTGCCAGCTCCCTTGTAGGTGCGTGGGATTCCTGCGCCCTGGCTTGGCCTCTCCTGTGTTTGTCCTGAACCTTGAAGGGTGTTCCGGCCCTCAGTCCGCTTCTCGCATGACCCGCCCAATCGCTTGCACCATCTGCCTCCACCGGCTAGTCTCGATTGTCAGCCTCTTCCGCCCGGCCGGAGTCATCTTGTAATACTTCGCCTTGCGGTTGTTTTCGCTCGTTCCCCAGTACGACGTCACCCAACCTCGATCCTCCAAGCGGTGGAGCGCCGGATACAGCGATCCCTGCTCGACCTGCAGAACTTCGTCCGAGCACTGCTCGATCGCATGCGCGATCGTGTGCCCGTGCGCGGGCCCGGTCACCAGCGTTCGGAGGATCAGCATGTCCAGCGTTCCTTGCACCATCTCTTGCTTTTCCATCTGCCGCCCTCGCCCCATAACCCTCCACTCGCCTTCTCGCTTACTCACCTAGAACATCGATGTGAGCGACTATACTCCACTCGATTGTCTATGGGAATCGGTAAAATACCTGCGGCGCACTACTGCTGCTTGTGCCACCACTCGCGGAGGGAAGTACACCGGCCGTCTGCATCCAGCGCTATCAAAAAGATTCCGTCAAGCTTCGTGGGCAAGCCCGGCGGCACGCGGACGAAGGACGCACGCCACCTCGCGATGCCATAGTCGTCAGTCACCGCCAGGATTTCGTGGCCAAACTCGATGTTCTCCTCGGTTGTCGCTACCTCCCGCCAGTACTCGAAAATCGCTGCACGGCCTCGCAGCGGTTCCAGGAAGGGTGTAACTTGATAAGTACCGTCATGTGCGTACAGTGCCGCAGCTGCCTCTGGATCGCGATCGATCCAGGCCCGCCCGTAGGAACTCAGCCACGAATGCAAAGCGTCTCGGTCCATGATCGGGACAACCTCGGGATTTCGGTTTTCTATTTGCGTGACATTTCGCCGAGATGCTATCCGGCAGGCGCGGCCTGTTCGTCGCGGCGGTCCATGTACACCCGGAACACGCCCATCGCCGCAGCCACAATCGTCGGCCCGGCCACCAGCCCCAGCAATCCGAACACTTGCAAGCCGCCCAGCACGCTAATAAACAGCAACAGTTCGTTCAGGTGTGTGCGGTTGCGCAGCAGTAACGGCCGCACGATGTTGTCCGCGACCGCGGCTACCCCGCCGCAAATCACCACCACCGCCAATCCCTTGCCCCAGTGGCCGCTGAATCCCAGCCACAGTGCCGCGGGAGCCCAAATCAGCGCGGAGCCGACCACTGGCACGATGGAAAAAAACGCGATCAACACGCCCCAGAAAATCGGCGTGGTAATGCCGCCGATCGTGAACGCGAGTCCTCCCAGAAGCCCTTGTATGCATGCGATCACCAACGCCACCGCCACGCTGGCGAAAATTAGGTCCTTGGATTCGCTGAGCATCTCCGTCTGGATCGATTCGTCAAAGGGCATCAGATGGCGCACCCCGCGTACTACGCTCTCGCCGTCGCGAAACATGAAAAACAGCGAAAAAATCAGGATGAACAAATCCACAAAAAACGCGAACAGATTTTTCACTAGCCTGGTAAAGCTGCCCGCCATAAAGGATGCGATTTTTTCCGCTCCCTGGCGCAGCGGCTCGGAAAAGTCCGCCGATCCCCACTCGCTGGGAAGGTGACTGCGGATCCAGGCGATCGCGTGCACAGACAAGGCTTTATCCGGATCGAGCAGCGCCGTCTGTATCCGGGCGGTAGCGACCAGCGCCTCGCGAGTGGTATAGACGAGCACTACGATTCCCGGCACCACCAGCAGCAGCGTGACGCCCAGCGTGCTGAGCAGTGCCGCCGACGTCGGCCGCAACCGTCGCTCGATGCGCTCGTGCAAAGGATAAAAAAAGATCGCCAGCACCGCCGACCAGGCCAGTGGCACCAGAAACGGTTCCGCGATCCGGAACACCAGGTAACCGAGCAACAACAGCGCGCCGTACGAAAGTACGGTGGTCAACCGGTCGCTCGTGGTTGCCTTGGAAGAAGTAGTGGGCTTCATGCGCGGTATATAATCTCAAACATCAGACGAGGGGGGGCACTTCGCGGTCGCCCCAGACCAGGCCACCCGCAGGCGACGGAAACATACTCGACGTGTCATCTAAGCCCAGTCCACTCACGCTTACGTCCTATCAGTATCGCCTGCTGGCGGTGCTGGCGCTAATCAATTTTGTCAATTTCGCCGACCGCCAGGCCATTCCGCCGCTGGTTCCGCTGATCCGCGATGAGTTCGGCCTCACCAGCACGCAAATCAGCTATCTCCAGGTCGCTCTGCAAGCCGTGCTCGCACTTTCCAGTATTCCCTTCGGATTTTTCGCCGATCGCTTCAATCGCTCGCGCATCATCGCCGGTGGCGTGATCTTCTGGAGCTTCGCTACCATTTTCACCAGCCACGTCCATACTTTCGCGATGCTGCTGCTCGCGCGCGCCTTCGTCGGTATTGGCGAAGCCGCGTATGCGCCCGCCGCGCAATCCATGATTTCCGGCGCGTACCCGCAAGAAGACCGCGCCCGCGCGCAATCCATTTTCGCCGCGGGCATGCTCATCGGCGGCACAGCGGGCCAAGCCATTGGTGGGATCGTGGGTCAATGGCTCGGCTGGCGCGCGGTCTTCTATGCCATCGGCATTCCAGGACTGCTGCTGTCCTTCGTGACTCTCGGACTTGCCGAACCGCCGCGCGGGCCGCGCAGTGAAGTTGTGCCGCTGACGCGCTTGCTGCGCGTCCCGGCGTTTCTGACGCTGATCGTCAGCGGCGTGATGATTACTTTTGCGAGCGTGGCGTTTATTACTTGGGGAACGGACTTCGTGGTGCGCTACAAAGATTTTAGTTTGAAGGAAGCGGGCGTTTCGTTAGGTCCGACCCTGCTGGTTTCCGGACTCTTCGGCGTGCTCGGCGGCGGTTTTGTGGCCGACCTCTTACAAAAGCGTTTTGCGTTCGGCCGCATCCTTACCGTAGCGTGCGGCTTCTTGATCGCGGCGCCGTTTGCGCTGTGGGCCATCACCAGCGAGGACAAACATCAGATCGTTGCCGCGTTTTTCATCGCCGGATTTTTCATGTCCTGGTATCACGGGCCGCTCACCGCCGTGATTCACGACATGATGCCGCGCCGCGCGCACGCTTCGTCGGTGGGCGTATACATGTTCGCGACGCAGCTTTTCGGCGGGATTCTCGGCCCTTACGTTGTGGGGCGTCTGGACGATCTCGCCGACTTGATTCTCGGCTTGCAAGTCGCCGTGGTCGTGATGGTCGGCGGCGCCTTGCTGATGTTCCTCGTCATGTACTTCATCCGCCGCGACGGCCTTCGCCATCCCGCGCTCGAAGCCTTTCACGCCGAAACTGGCGACTGAGTCAAACCGCCCGCCTCCCTTCGTACCTCAGGGCAAGCAGAAGGCGGCCGCTACGAAGAATGCAAACTACTTGATGCCGATTTGCTCGACCAGGCGCAGAACGTCGGCTTCGGAGACGTCGTAGAGTGGGCGCTCGTCTTCTTCCTCTAGGCGCTCGCGCAAATATTCGGCGGCGATGAAGCTGGCTTCGCGGTCGGTGAGGTCGCGGTTGGTGCGGTCGCGGAATTTTACGAACGCCATATGGGCCAGGCCGAGCACGATGGCTTGGCCATCGACATAGAACTTGGTGTCGATGGTGTCGCTGTGGCGCGTGGCGATGCCGTTCCACATGTGGGAGAAGCGGCACTGGTGGGTCTGACCGGTGAGCTTCGAAGTCACATCAAAAACGCCGACAAACGTGCTCATCTGGCCGACGTTCGCCAGCGACGATCTAAATTCCGCTTCTTTTCGCTTTTCGTTGAGTTCCGTCGGCACTCGCTTGACCTCGCTGGATTTCTGGGCGGCCACCGCTGGCGGCGCGCTTCCCTCTTTAGCGGCTGACCGCGGCTGCGGTATCCACATGTACGTAGCTCCCCACGGCGGCGCCGACGCCCGCGCCGCTCGGCACACGGAAGCCCTGATCGAGCAGCGTCTTTTCCAGTGCCGCGAGGAACAGTAGAACATTCGGCTTCTGGCTGCAATGGCCCATCAGGCCAACGCGCCAGATTTTGGCTTTCAGTGGCCCCAGACCGCCGGCGATTTCGATGCCGAATTCGTCGAGAAGCTGATCGCGGGCCTTTACATCATCGACGCCGCCGGGAATCATGACCGCCGTCACTGTGGGCAGTCGGTCCTTCGGATTCTTTACCAACATTTCCAGGCCCATGGCTTCGAGGCCGGCGATCAGCGCGAGTTGATTCAGGCGGTGGCGCTCCCAGCGGGCTTCCAGACCTTCTTCGACGACGATGCGCATGGCTTCGCGCAAGGCAAAGATCAGCGAAACCGGCGGAGTGTGATGATACAGGCGATCCTTGCCCCAGTAATTCATCGCGGTGGTCAGATCGAAGTACCAGCTCTGCACTTTGGTCTTGCGAGTGCGGAAGGCCTCTTCGGCGCGCGGGCTCACGGTGATGGGAGACATGCCCGGCGGGGCGCTGATGGCTTTTTGTGTGCCGCTGAAGCAGACGTCGATGCGCTCCTTGTCAATGTGCAGCGGCACGGCGGCCAGGGAGGCGACGGTGTCCACCACTAGCAAAGCGCCGAGTTCATCGGCGACCTTGCGGAATCCTTCGAGTTGGGTCAACACGCCGGAAGAGGTTTCGCCCTGGGCCAGACCTACGATCTTGATTTTCTTGCCCTTGCCCGCCCGGCGCACGTCTTCGGGATCGACGGCCTGGCCGTAGGGCGCTTCCACTTTGGTGACCTTTGCCGGAGTGTGGCCGGCGATCACCGCCATGCGGTCCGAGAACAAGCCATTCACGCAGATGATGGCCTCGTCGCCTTCTTCCAAGGTGTTGACGACGGAGGCTTCAATGCCGCCCGAGCCGGAAGCCGAGAGCGGCATGGTCAGGCGGTTTTCGGTCTGGAAGATTTGACGCAGGAGGACTTGGACGTCGTCCATGCAGCCGCGGAACCAAGGGTCGACGTGACCGACGATGGGTGTAGCCAAGGCGCGGTAGACGCGCGGGTCCATGGAGGACGGGCCGGGCGTAAGCATGAGCCTGTTGGGAGGATTGAGTTCGCCGATTGCTGGGTGAGTCATCGCGTTAGCCCCCTAAGAACAGTGCGGGACCCGATTCTCCCGCACTGGGCGGGAGAGGCGCAACCGACAAATTGGTAGGAGGCACCCGGTCACTGGTGACCGGTGCTGAGGGTGGATCGTTAGCCTACTCATACCCCACTCCTGGGGGCAGTTCGCATAAACATCAAAATAAAGGACTTAACAAAAAAAGAAGTGCGTAAGCTGTTGAAAATAAAGGGCCGATTTGCGATTCGCCAAAAAGTTAGCTCGTTACGGCAGGCGATTACCTCCGACGTAATGGTCTGCTCTCCGAGCTTGTGCTATCGTCGCTTCGCGATGGCATCCGCACAACCCGTCGGCGATCTTCTCCGCGAATGGCGCCAGCGCCGCCGCTTGAGCCAGCTCGAACTCTCCTGCGATGCGGAAGTCTCCACGCGCCACTTGAGCTTTCTCGAAACCGGGCGCTCGCAGCCAAGCCGGGAGATGGTTCTCCACCTCGCGGCGCAACTCGATGTGCCCTTGCGGGAACGCAACGTTCTCCTGGTCGCGGCGGGGTATGCTCCGATCTTTCCTGAACGCCAGCTTGCCGACCCAGCGCTGGAGAATGCGCGCAAGGCCGTCGATTTGGTGCTCCGGGGGCATGAGCCGTATCCCGCGCTCGCCATTGATCGGCATTGGATGCTGGTTGCCTCCAATCGCGCGGTGGCTCCCCTTCTCGTCGGCGCAGACGCGAGCTTGCTGCACCCTCCAGTCAACGTGCTTCGCCTCAGCCTGCATCCCAGTGGCCTAGCGCCGCGCATTGCCAACCTGGCCGAATGGCGTTCGCATCTGCTCGCTCGCCTGTATCATCAGATTGAGGTCACCGCCGACCCGGTTCTCGTGGAACTCATGAATGAGCTTCGCGCGTATCCCATTCCCAGCCAGCGCAAATCTGCTGGTACCTCTGCTGCAGATCGCGACCACGCTGGAGTAGTTGTGCCTTTCGAGCTGATCACCGAATGGGGCCTTCTCGCCTTCTTCAGCACTACCACCGTTTTTGGCACGCCAGTGGACATCACACTCTCCGAACTCGCGCTCGAAGCATTCTTCCCCGCCAACTCCGCCACTGCTGAAGCCCTCGGGAAAATGTAGGATCGCCCTCTCACGCTGATCCTTCCGGATCTCACTCCTCGACTGCGCCTCGATCCGTAGGAAATCCCGCAAACATTACCTCTCAGGTTATCGACTCGCTTTTCGCCATCGGCTATCAAGGACATGCGACAAGACTTTTCGCCGAAGGAGAAAACCATGAATCGGAGAAATCTACTGACATCGGCCGCTTCTGCGGCCGCAGGTGCCGCGTTATTTGCCACCGATCCGGAGGCCGTCTGGGCCAACGGAACGAAGAACGCAGACGCGAAAAGCAGGCTTCTGCCCACGCCGTTTCTTGAAACGCGCGATCGCGCCGCACTGTTTTACAAAGACTGGGGCACCGGCAAGCCGGTGGTCTTCGTCCACAGTTGGGCTTTGAACTCCGACATGTGGCAGTACCAGATGATCCATTTGTCCGGACAGGGCTTGCGTTGCATCGCCTACGATCAGCGAGGTCATGGCCGCTCCAGCCAACATGGTTACGGCTACGAATACGACACCCTTGCAGACGATCTGGCATCGTTACTCGAACAACTGGATGTTCGCGAAGTGACACTCGTCGGCCACTCGATGGGCTGCGGCGAGATCGTTCGCTACCTCTCGCGGCATGGCTCCAGCCGCGTCGCCCGCGCCGTTTTCATCGGTACGGCAACGCCTTTCGCCTTAAAGACCCGTGACAATCCAGACGGAGTGGACAAAGCCGTCATCGACAAACTCCGCGCCTCGTGGGCCAAGGATTTTCCGAAGTGGC
>Ga0207098_10476_pt1 | contig 12247 bp, 14 predicted proteins | sample Alteio_BWMinHeat_84_FD_153548 | JGI IMG/M metagenome (GOLD analysis project Ga0207098, IMG submission 153548) | Enriched cells from forest soil in Barre Woods Harvard Forest LTER site, Petersham, Massachusetts, United States -... | ecosystem: Environmental > Terrestrial > Soil > Temperate forest >...
ATCTGGCCCGCACCACCACTATTGGGATTCTCGTGGCAGCTGACACATGCAGTTGCGTTATATACGGGCCCCAGTCCTGTCTGCACGGAATGATTCAGTTCGTATACCTGCTGATCGAGGGCAAAGGTATCGCCCGCCGGGTCGGCAATGCCGTTACTGACGCTTTGTGCGCTACTAAAGCTGGGAGTATTGAATCCCGCCGGGGCTTCCTGTAGTGGTTGTTGACGGATTCCAGCAAGCCCGATCGACAGTCTCACTGCACCAGTTAAAACGCATCCACCAAGAAGAGCTGCAATACGAAGAGACATCGATGTTCCTCCTCATTTGGGTGCGGCGGTTTCTGCAGCGCGCGCCACTGCAAGAACATTTGCGCCGGCCTACACTCTCGCTAACTGTTGCGTATGGGAATTTATTCCCACTGTGGGGGAGTTTTTTTGCGTGCTGGCCACATTTGCCTAAGAGCACGCTGAGGTAACCCGATATGTCCACAAGTTCGTTTGCCATAGGAACGTGGAATCCATGCCGTTGTTTGGAAAGCGTGTTCAGCATCGGCGGATGCGGCTGCCGCGATCAGATACCCGCGGCGCCGTCCGCAGTTTCGGCCATTTGTAGTAATGTGCGCAGGAATTCCGGCGATTGCCCTACGAAGAGCCCATTCTGAGTGAAGCCGTTGATCGTGGTTACCGCCCCGCCGAATTGATCGTCGACAGGCCGAATGGCCGGGTAGCACGTAACGGCCTTGCTGATGGAGTCGCGAGGAACGGGAAAGCTTAGGCAGGTCTGGCACAGGGGACCACGTGGATTACCATTTGGATTCGGGAACGTCAGGTCGCGATTGTCCACCGGTGACTGACCGTTTCGGACATTAAACGGTGACCTCTGGATGGCATGGCCTGCGAAATCCACCCATGTCAGAAAATGGGCGATCTCGTCGCCTCCGATGCCGAGAATGATCTTCAGAACCGAAGCCCGCTTCACGTTTTGGCTGAGGGAGGCGTAGAGACTAGAACCCGCGTTCTCAATGAACCCAAAGTGAAAGGCGGCAGTGTCGGCGATGACCTGAACGCGTTGTGCATCGTGGAGATCCGCGTCTGTTCGGGGAATGCTTTGTCGATTCACAATCCGAATCACCCTCGGCAACGGGACTCCAGAATCCGGATCTTCCACACTGCGATAGCGAAGGTACCAGCTGTTGTCCATGTCGAGATGCATGAGATTGGTCAGGCGACCGATGCTCTGCGCGCCGGATGCGGTGCTGCCACGGAGGTTTCGAAATCGGTCAAGGTCCACCGGATCGGCGCCTTCCGATTCCAGATAAGCGTTAAGATACGTGGCGTGGCTGATTTCGTCGAGGGTGTTGCTCGTGATGTATCGCGCGCCGTCGGCGTCAAGGAATTGCAATGCCAATTGATAATTGTTCTGAGGGCCTTGGGTCACGCCGCCAAGCTCCTCATATTGCTGCCATAGATCGGATTTGATTAACTCGACGGCAGCAAGAAACCTGAGAATTGCGATGTCGCCCTTGGTCAATGTGCTAGTGTCATAATCCAGCCTCTGCCCATACGCAGTTCTGCATACCCGCGTGAGCATAGCGCCAGCCGCGCCTACACTCGCGGCAATTATTCCCCTCGTCATGAAGTTCGGTCGATGCGGCAGAGATTGTTTGGAGATATCTCCTTCAAACATGGCTTTGCTCCCATTCCTGGTGCGATCGTCGAGCTTCGTCGTGCGCTGTGATGAGAACTGGAATTCGACGACTTTATTCCAGCCTTGATCAAATTAGAGAAAAATAACCTTGCTTCGTTGCTTCTCGGAATAAACTCGACGCCTCGCAGTTATCACCTCAGACTGCGTAAGAAGGAACAGACACTTCGTTAAGCCGTCGACGCAGATCGTTTGACTTTTGAGGTGAGATTGAAATGTTCAGCAGAATTCAACGCCTTGTGCTTCTCGGATTGCTGCCGTCTCTGGCTCACGCGCAAGCGGGCAATAGCTACACGCAATCCAACCTGGTTTCGGATGGTTCGGTAAAAGCTCAGCAGACGGATTCTCAACTGATCAATCCGTGGGGAGTGGCGATCGGACAACAGACTCCATTCTGGATCAACACTGCCGGTTCTGGATTGTCAGAGGTCTACGACAGTGGCGGTAACAGGCAATTCGTTGTCAAGATCCCGGCGGCGACCGGGTCAACCAAGGCCGGTTCTCCGACAGGAATCGCCTTCAATCCCTCGACGACGGATTTCGCTCTTCCGCAGGGGGCGGCGGCATTGTTCATCTTCGATTCGTTGGATGGCACCATTTCAGCGTGGAACTCCAGCGCGACCAATGCCGAAGTGGTCGTAGACAATTCGGCCACCGGCGCTGTGTACACCGGGTTGGCAATTGATAACAACGGTACCGGGAATTTTGTACTGGCCGCCAATCTCGCCGCGAACAAGATTGACGTGTTCGACGCGAAGTTCGTCCCGACAACACTGAGCGGCAACTTCACTGATCCTTCGATCCCGGCCGGATACGCGCCGTTCAATGTGCATGCAATTAACAACCAGGTGTTTGTGATGTACGCACAGCATAATCCCACTGGGGGGCCGCCAACCCCCGGATCAGGCGCGGGGTACGTAAGCGTCTTTGACAACAATGGAAACTTCATCGCCCGAGCCATCTCCGGAGGCAATTTGAACGCACCATGGGGAATGGCTCTCGCGCCAGCGTCCTTTGGAGCATTTGGGGGAGACCTCTTAGTGGGAAACTTCGGTGACGGAACGATCAATGCATTCGATGCGACCAGTTTTGCGCTCAAAGGCCAGTTGCTGGACGCCACCGGCAAGCCGATTCAGAACGATCGCCTGTGGGAGATCCTGTTTGGAGCGAACGGGACCGGAGACCCAAACACGCTGTATTTTTCGGCAGGCGTGAACAATGAGACAGGCGGGCTCTTCGGGGCGATTGCTGCAACGGGACCTGCGGCTAAGGGAGACTTCACCCTCAATGTAGCGCAGTCCAATTTAACGGTTGCTCAAGGAGCATCCGCAACCGTTACGGTCGACGTTCTTCCTGCGAGCGGCTTCAGTGCCCCGGTGACCTTTACGGTTTCCGGATTGCCAACAGGCGCGACATTTCAATTTTCTCCGACTTCGGTGACGCCCGCTGCCGGCGCGTCTGCCAGCACAACCTTGACGATCACAGCGGGCACCTACACGAGCCCCGCGCCAAGTCCTTACTCCACTTCGCGGCTGCATCGCCCTCCGGGGAATGAACTGGCCGCGGCTGGAGGAATACTCCCTTTCGGTCTTGCAGCTCTCTGGCCGGTACTGCGGAAGCGGAGAAAGAGCTTCAAATGTCTCTCCATCGGTGGTGGAGCTTTGTCCCTTCTGCTTATCCTCACTTTCCTGAGCGGGTGCAGTGCATCCAAGAATGGTTCCACAAATCTCAATCCCGTTCCCGCAGGAACCTCGACGGTAACCGTTACAGCCTCTTCAGGCTCGCTCACACACACCACGACACTCTCACTAACCGTTCAGTAGTGCTGAATTGAACCATTCCGCCGAGACCGGCAGAGACATAACTGAGAGAAACCCCGCAGAAACATGCGCGGTTCAGTCTATCACCCAGCCTTCTCGCGAACTGACGTTCGCGAGAGGGCGGCCTTGTTAACATCTCCGAGCAGCGACGCTTCAGCGTATCTGCTTGGCTTCGGCGATTCGAACAACTCGTTTGGGAGCGCCGTCGACCATGCACAAAGTCTCTTCAAGTTTAGTCACTATGGATATGCTTCGAAGTGATCTGCGTGTGCCTTGTCGCCAGATGCTTAAGGCACCGGCCTTTGCCGCAACCGTAACCGTGGTCTTGCCTGCGGGATTTGTCGTCAGCAGTTCAATATTCAGTGTCGTTGGCAATGTGCTCTCAGTTTTCTTCCATACAAGGAATCCGAGCGGCTGGTTCAGATTGTCAGCGGTGGCCCGTGAGCCATCAAGGCGTCCGGGAATGGTCGAAAGTATCGCCGTGGCGCGTATGCAACTGCCCCCCGAAAAAAGGCTCCATCGGAATCGCTCATTGACCTTTCAGCTGGTTCATCGCACGCTGTGCAAATCACAGGTATTTGGGTTGGGCATGGAATAAAAGCGGACTCCGGCAGTTTACATCAGTACATCGGCAAAAGCGCCGGTGAAGCGAGGACAAGGAGCTATCGTGACGGACAAGATTGTGGAAACAAAGCAGGAATCGGTCAGCGGCGACGGATTGGATCGTCGCGGCTTTCTGAAGTGTATGGCCTGGGCTGGTACGGGACTAGTCTGGAGCTTCGTCGGAGGGATTCCCGTTTCGCGTGCATTCGGCAGCCCGAAGCACGGAGAACGCCCGGCGGATTTCAACTTTGTACAGATCAGCGACAGTCACATCGGCTTCAATAAGCCTGTCAATACCGATGTCACCGCAACACTGCAGGCTGCCTTGGACAAAATCAGCGCGGATCAAATTGCTCCGGATTTCCTCATTCACACCGGCGACCTGACCCACAGCTCGAAACCTGCTGAGTTTGACACTCTCGACCAGGTCCTGGTAGGGACCAGGAGGCAGGTCTTCTACGTGCCCGGCGAGCATGACACCTCGGTCGATGATGGGAAAATGTACCTGGACCGGTACGGCAAGGGGACAAAGGGGAATGGCTGGTATAGCTTCGATCACAAGGGCGTCCACTTTATTGGTTTGGTGAACGTCGTTCAACTTGAGGGCATGGGCAAACTTGGCCAGCCGCAGTTGGATTGGCTGAAGCAGGATCTCGCCGGACTGAAGAGCAGTACCCCCATCGTGGTCTTCGCCCATATTCCGCTTTGGGCGATTTATCCGACCTGGGGATGGGGCACATCGGACAGCGAGCAAGCCCTGGCCATGTTGAGGCGCTTTGGTTCGGTCTCCGTACTCAATGGCCACATTCACCAGATCATGCAAAAGGTGGAGGGGAACCTCACGTTCCACACTGCGATGTCCACCGCGTTCCCGCAGCCTGCTCCCGGGACCGCGCCCTCGCCAGGCCCGATGAAGGTTCCTGCCGACAAGCTGCGCAACGTTCTGGGGATCACTCACGCCAATTTCGTTGCCCAAAAGCACGATCTTGCTGTGATTGACGCTTCACTTTCGGGTGCGCCGATCGAGACCCACGAGGCTCTGCTGTTGCCATGAACGCACCAAAAATCGGATTAGCTTGCGGAGCCTTGTTCGCGGTGAGTATCGCTCTTTCGGCGATTCATCCCTGGGGAAACGTGCGCTCCGGCGTTGAACCTAATGCTCCGCTCCTCCAGGGCAGCAACATTCCGGAAGACGTGCGTCACGTGCTTGAAGAGAAATGCGTAGACTGTCACTCGGAGAAGACACACTACCCGGCATACACCAGGCTCGCGCCGGTTTCCTGGATGATTGAACGCGATGTACACGGGGGTCGCAGTGTACTCGATCTGTCGCGGTGGCAGGACTACACAGTCGACACTCGTGTCGATCTTCTAACCCGGATCGCGTCGGTATCGCGCAGCGGCGAGATGCCCCCAAGACAGTACCTGCTTCTTCATCCCGACAATCGGCTCACAACGCAGGAACAGGAACAAATTTACGACTGGGCCAAAGCTGAGCGAAGGCGCATCCGGCAGCAGCTGAGCGAGAATTCGGGGAAGCCCGCGCTCGACTCGAGGACAGAGAGACCATGAACCACAATACGGGAATGCGCACGAGTACTCAGCGCGCGCGACAGTCCTTCACCGTTGCAACCATTTGCTTTTCCGCCTTTATCATTCTCTTGGCCATTTCCTCACCGCAAGGGATGTTTTCGCAGAGTGGGGCAACAACTGGGGATCCGCAGCGGGGCAAGGAGCTATTCGAAAAGCGGTGTGGTGGATGCCACTCCCTCGATAAGGACAAGGAAGGCCCGCGGCTCGGCAATGTCTTTGGGAGAAAGGCAGGAACGATCGCGACCTTCAAGTACTCCGATTCGCTTAAGTCCGCACAGGTCGTCTGGAACGCAGCCTCGCTTGACAAGTGGCTCATCGACACTGACTCAGTAGTTCAGGACAACGATATGGATTTTCACGTACCCAAAGCCGATGAACGTGCAGACATCATCCAGTTCCTCCGAGTATCTTCGGGCAAATAGGTACCAGACCGGTTCCTTTTCAGATCGGGAAGGCTAAGATGGACCCCGAGTTCTTCGAAATGTTGGCAATGCCACTCTTCGACCAACTGTACAACCTGGCTCACTGGCTAACCGGCGACCGTACAGATGCCGAAGATTTGGTGCAGGAGACCTATGCCAAGGCGCTCAAGGGATTCAAGTCGTTCGAGGAAGGTACCAATATGCGTGCCTGGATGTTCAAGATTCTCAGAAATACTTTTATGACATCGCGCACTGGCTTGAAGGTCCAAAACACCGTGCCGATGGAAGACGAATTCGATAGAGTAGATCTTGCGACTCACAACATCACGCCCGAGTCTCTCCTGCTGCAGTTGGAAAACTCGCAGTCTGTCATGAATGCGTTGTCGGAATTACCTGTCCCTTACCGCGAAATGATTTTGCTGAGTGACATGGAAGAGCTCTCCTACAAGGAGATTGCGGAAGTGCTGGCTGTACCGATTGGAACAGTGATGTCGCGCCTGTCACGTGGCCGAAAGATGCTTCGACAGGCATTACTGGCAGATTCGTCAGGGAGGTCCACCCATGCAGTGTAATTCCGTTGCCACGATGCTCGGCGCCTATCTGGATGGTGAGCTTCTTCCGGATCAGACGGCCGTTATCCAGGAACATCTGGGAGGCTGCATACAATGCTCATCGGAAATTGCGGAGATGGCCAGGTTGCAGCGAAGCCTCCGCAGTGCGCGCGGACATTTTGCGCCGAGTGCGGAGTTTCGGCGCAAGGTGCAGAAGCAGATGTCGAGCCCCAAGCGCCGCAGCTGGTTGATTTGGTCGATGCCCGTTGGAGTCGCTTTCGCGACCATCCTGCTGACCGCTCTCGTTTGGACAGGACATGCGCGTCGTTCCGCTGCATTTGCAGAGTTGGCAGACCTGCATGTCAATGCCTTGTCCAGTACCAATCTGGTCGACGTGGTTTCGACCGACAGGCATACAGTTAAGCCCTGGTTTCAGGGCAAGATTCCATTCTCTTTCAATTTGCCTGAATTCAGCGGCACGGATTACACCCTCGTCGGGGGGCGGATGGTTTATTTCCATCAACAACCGGGAGCACAGCTCATCGTTTCGATGCACCAGCATAAGATCTCTGTCCTGATCTTTCAGCGATCGGTAGACCTGGGCCGCGCGTTTTCAGAGCCAGCGGGAGTGGACCGTGGCACTTCCTTCGGCATCGAAGGTTGGCAGTCTCAGCAGCTCAGGTTTGTAATAGTGAGTGACGCCGATCCTGCCGGCATAGACAATCTCGCGCGCCTGCTGAAGCTGGCAAACGAGTAAAAGCGTGCGCAGGTCGACAAACCAGTCGGTTCCCAGTGAAACAGCTTCGTCTATCGGCCGCCCTGTTTTCCAAGCCAAATCGCTCGAGAAGTGACTCCGTGCTCGATCGCGTCAATTGTGTCAAATTAACCAAGATCAATGCTTTTGTGGGATTGAATGGGCAGTTCGGGGCACGAGTTTGTGGGAGACAAATAGACGCTTACCGACTAGACTCGGTCTCGGGCCCAAAAGCGACAAAGTGCATTTAGGACGACCAATAACACCCCATTCTACTTCTTGAAGACCTGCATCATAAGCTGCGTCTGAACCTGATTCAGCTGCTTCAGCGCCGCCTCCACATCCGGCCGGTCTTCGTACGAAGCTTCGTGGAGGATGTCCCTGAGACGAAAGGCCGTACGCTGAATGAGCGATTCGGCATTCTTAAGTTTCTTGCTGTCATCCGCAACGTCTAGATGAATCTTGTCTGCGTACCGTCGTAACAGGTCAAGCGTCTTCGAAGCCTGTACTGAATCTCCGGCATTGAACTGTTGACCAGCAAGCTCCGCCGTCTGACTCACGAGTTCCGCATAAAGAAAGCATCTGTCTCTAGGCTCCGCTTGATCTGCCTTGGCCTGGAGCGCGGCGAGAGTGTTTGCGCTGCCGGCCAGGCCTGAGGCGGGGGTGCGAACACAAACGAACGACAGAGTGGATATGACTACCGCGGCGGACATGACACGCATCTTGCACCTCAACGGTTACCGGTTTAAACACCTGTACGCTTGCAATATCCCAGCTTTGCGTGGAGATATGGGAAGGACGAACCGGACATTCAGGTTAGCAATTCTCCCGCAACAGTCAGACGCTGGATCGCTCCACGGTTGTGGTCGGGTAACTGTTGCAGCACGTCACCCTTCTTTCCGCGGCATCCCGATCAGGGAAATGTCTTTTTGATGGCTGCGGCGCCTCCGTTGACTTCTGCAGTTCGGTATACCTCGTCAAGTGCAACCGCAACTTGCGCGTAGCTCGAACCAAACTGGTCTTGACGGATCCTTCGGAAGTGTTAAGGGTCTCGCTTACAGCTCGCAGTTTCATTCCCTGAAAGTGCTTCAGGTCAAATACCATCCGCTCTTGCGGTGTCAGCCGGCGCAAAGCAGTCACAATGCATGCTCCAAGTTCGCTGCGCAGAAGCTCTTTCTCGGGGTTGTGGGCTGGTCTGTCGTCCGCAACTTGGTCCAACAAGTCGTGTTCCTCTCCTTGGATGCCCACTGTTATTGCGTTGCGCTCTCTGCGGTTTCGAGTCTTTCGCAGGTGATCCAGGCAGGTATTAGTGGCGATGCGAGTTATCCATGTGGAGAACGAACACTCGAATCGGAAGCAATCCAGCTTCCTGTAGACCTTCAGAAATACTTCTTGGTAAATGTCCTGCGCTTCACTTTGCGAGCCGGTGATCCGAAGAGCGAGCCTAAGGACGGCTTCGTCGTGGGCGCGCACCAATTGCGTAAAGGCGGCATGGTTGCCGCCTTGCGCTTCACGAACCAGGGAGCAATCGTAACTACAGCGTGCAGTGTCCATTTACTCCTCTTCAAGCTGATGATGCTCGCGGCCTGCGCGATGCGAGCGCTTCAATGTGCGATCCATACATCTTCCCATTGCGGCGGAAATTCTTTCGAACTCAAAGATGTAAACCAAAAAACCAGCATTTTATTCCCGGCCAAACCCATCAGTAGGAGAGGACTCTACCGGGCTCGTTCGAGAGCTGTTAGTGGGTGCGGGGTGTATTGTCCACTCAATCATCCATGGAGCACAGCAATAACGGTAGCTCGACGTTCGCGTTCAGTCGCGAGAACATTCCGCGGCTCAACGAATCTGGATTGAAGATGAATCGACCGTGTCGCACTTGGCCTGCCAACTCGGTGGAATAAAGATCCCTCATCTCAGTTCTCATAAGTGCAACGCAACGATTTGAGAATGATTTTTGAAACGTACGCTGAGCATCACTCGCGTGGACTTAACACTCGAGCGTGGCACGGATCAAGAACGAGACCTCAAACGTTAAAAGGAGAACAATGAGGAAGTATTCAAAGATTTTAGCCGCAGTCATTTTTCTGTCTGGATGCGGTGTCGCCGCAAATGCGGAAATGCGGGGCGAGATCATCGTAAAGGTACCTTTCGGGTTTGTAGCCGGCGAAAAGACTCTCCCCGCCGGGACATACAAGGTGAGCCGTCTGTCGAATGACATTGCCGGCCCTCTTTTGGTCACAAGTGCTGACAGTAGTGTCGGCGTGTTTGTGCTTCCTACCACGGCCGAAAGCGCCTCGGCCGACAACCCCCATGTTAGTTTCCGGCAAGTTGGGGGAGAGCGCTTCCTTAACACAATTCAGACAGCATTGGAGACTTACTATATTCCGGTGTCCCATGCGGGCCTCATGGAGGCCGCCGCGAAGTTACGCAACAGTGGCACATCTGCTGGTGGCTCAGGAAGCGAGTAGTGTGTCCGTCGCTACACGCTTATGTGTTCCGATGCACACTTCTGGTACCGTCGTTCTGGTCCGGAATATCCGCGAGCAGAACAGGTGGGTGTACGGTTGCATGTTCACATATGAGCCTGTAACCGTTCACTCGCAAATGGCAATTGGAACTTGCTATTCGACAGAAACGCTTCATATGCTGAGTGACTGCTAGGCATACTCTGTCAGCGTTCAACTGCGTCCCCAACACGGTTGGAATGCTTCGAGAGTGATCTTCTTCGGCACCTTAACAATGAGTGCTCTAGGGTTGCAGATCGCCGCTTCCCGTTCGGCACCGAGTGTGGCTGCAGACAACAACAACTCATTGGATCGCCGCTGCGTTAGTCAAGCAGTAAGAGGGTTAAATCTATGTCGAGCATTACAGGCATGTTGGCGGGTGTTGTCTTTGTCGCGGTGGCCGCCACGAACGTGATGGTGATGATGGAGGCTCATCTGCCATTGCGTAACAGTATCACGAGAAGCCGCTTGATTGCTGTTCACAGGGTTGGCGGGTACTTGTTTGTGATCTTGTTCTGCATTGTGGCTTACAGCATGAGTCAAAAGCTCGCCGGCCTGGGGATAACAGGTCATCTACCTACATACCTGGTGTTTCATATTGTGCTTGTGCTGGTCTTGGCGCCTCTGCTCTCGATAAAGATATTGATGGCGCGCCGCTACAAGCAGAGCCATTCTTCTCTGAAGGCGCTGGGAGTATTAATCTTTCTGGTTTCGTTTGTCCTTGTGGCCATTCCTGCGTTATCGGAGATCCTTCGCTCGGCGAACCCAGGAAGTCTGGGGTCGAGGCTCGCGACCGGTTTGGTCGTTGCAGCGTGCCTGATCCAGTGTGCGTTGGTTTTTAGAAAGAGAATGAACTGGCGGATTTCGAGGAGGACGTTGCGTGTTCCGGAGATTCCTGCGCCGGCCACTCCATTGAGCGAGCGCGAAGGCGAGAAAAGCCCAATCGCTCTTTTGTTGACGCAAGTTGAGCAGCAAACCCATGATACAAGGACACTACGGTTCAAGATCCTAAACGAGAGGCGGCTTTGCGCCAAACCAGGTCAGTTTCTTACTTTCCAGTGGACGGTTAATGGCCAACGGGTGCCGGGGTCCTACACGATTTCCTCTTCACCGACCCACGAGGACTACGTCGAGATCACTGTAAAACGCATAGAAAATGGACGGGTATCTGTTTTTCTGGATGAACGTGCGAAGCTTGGTCTCGAAGTGGAAGCAAGCGGACCGTACGGCCGGTTTTACTTTAACGAGACAAACCACAAAAGCATCGTCCTTATTGCGGCAGGAAGTGGGATCACACCCATGATGTCGATGCTTTCCTATATCGACGATCTGAAACTAATGAATCCCGTCACGCTCCTCTATTGTGTCCGCACTCATGAGGACATCATTTTCCAAAACGAACTGGTGCAACTTAGGAAGTCTCTCCCCAACTTCAAGTATGAGGTGTGCCTGTCGCGGCCGGGCCCTGCCTGGAGTGGTCACAGCGGGCACCTTACTGAGGAATTTGTCTCGCAGCACGTGACCGATCTGGATTCACCCACCTTCTTTCTGTGCGGTCCGAAGGGATTCATGGACAACGCCCACCAGATTCTGTCGAGTCTCGGCATTCATGAGGACCGAATTCTTCAGGAGAGCTTTGGGGAAGGCAAACCATCCACGGAGTCTTTTTCAGGGGAAGACCGCACGGTCGAAAGGGTCGTGTTCATTCACTCGGACAAGATCTGTCAAGCTCCCGCCGGCAGCACTCTACTGGAACTGGCAGAGAAGAACGGGGTGCAGATACCATACGGCTGCCGCCTGGGCCTATGCGGTACCTGCTCTACGCGAGTCCTGAGCGGCGCCGTTCAAATGGATGTCGAAGGCGGGCTGACGATCGAGCAGAAAAATGCCGGATATGTGCTGCCTTGTGTCAGCCGGGTCAAGGGAACAGTTGTCGTCGCGGCTTGACCGGTTCAGGCAAGAATTGCAACCGGGGTGTGTTCGCATTAGTCCCGGTGTTTGTTGAGAGGCGCGTTGATCGGATTGGTCATGCAGACGTGAGCGGCACCGCTTCGTCGGGAATGGCAAAAGGAATCGTGATCCTGAATAAGTTCCCGTCCTCCTTCTCTCATCGAGGTAGATCTCCCCACCGTGATCCTCGACAATCTTCTTCGCTATTGCGAGGCCCAGTCCGATGCCTTCGGCCTTTCCGTAGCTCACAAATGGTCGAAAGACAAATTCCTGAATCATAGGCAGAGTTCCTGGTCCGTTGTCCCAGACATCGATTTTCAAGCAGGATGGAGTCCCTGTGGTG